>Ga0153915_10000454_pt1 | contig 37896 bp, 31 predicted proteins | sample Opewatmetagenome_2_FD_107003 | JGI IMG/M metagenome (GOLD analysis project Ga0153915, IMG submission 107003) | Freshwater wetland microbial communities from Ohio, USA - Open water 3 Core 3 Depth 3 metaG | ecosystem: Environmental > Aquatic > Freshwater > Wetlands | place: USA: Ohio, Lake Erie... | reverse complement strand
GGGGGGGGGGGGCGGAGGGGTCGGTGGGTCGGTGGTGCCCGCCGCGGGGGGTCTCGGGGGGCGTGCCGGCTTTGTTGGGGTCGAGGTCGAGGACACCTTCGACCCTGAGGACGGGGGGAGGGGGGGGGGAGGGGACGGCGGCAGGCGCGGGGGTGGCGGCTGCAGGAGCAGGTGTTGCGGCAGGCGCCGGAGTGGCCGCAGCGGGCGGCGTGACGTTGTTTTCCATGATTTTCCGAAAGAAACCTCCGTCCGCTTGATACCAAGCAAACCGTGGGTTGTATAGGGAACAGGCTGCGTCCCAAATCCTCAACTCAGGCTACTTGTGACCGACTCAACGATCACCTCAGGTCGTCGTGAGAGCATTTCTCCAAGCTCTCTGACGAGTTCGGAGGTCAAGCAAACCTAGGAAGTACAAGGATTACGGTAGGGGCGCGGATGAGTCTGTCAACGCTCCAGAGGGGTTTGCGCCCGGGAATCGCAGTCGGGCGACGCGGGAGAGTGAAATATATAATCCTGTAAATTATTTATGAACAGCGTGTTAATGTTTCGACTATCGAGCCAACGGCAGGCGTTCGCCGCGCGGCGCTCCTGCCCAGACAAAGCGAGCCGGAGGCTGCGGGCGGATCAGATACAGGCGCTTTTGTGCTGCATTTTGAGGAAAGTCGCGGATTGCAGAATCGATCCTCCGGCGCTTCACCATGAGCCCCTATGCGCGAACCGACCTCCGGTCCCGTTGCTCGGAGAACCGCCCGCAGAGGCGCCGGCTTCACACTGATCGAGCTGTTGGCGGCGATGGCGCTGACCCTCGCTATCGCCGGGCTCCTCGGCGGGGAATTCCGGGGAGCGGTGAACCGCGCAGCCCGTGCGCGCGCCTGCGGTGAACTGGCGGCACTTGCCCGGGCAGTCGAAGGAGTCCGGCTGCGCTTGGGGGAATATCCGAAGACGGAGGATCCCGCAGTGCTGTACGAGGTGCTCACCGGACGCTGCGATGCCTCGGGGAACGTGCTCGATCCCCCGGGGCGCGCCTTTTTCCCGAGGGCATTGCGCCTGCGGGATTCCGATCCGGTCGCTCCGCAAAATTGCGCGCTCGATCCCTGGGGAACGCCCTATCGGTATATCCCTTTCAACCGCGGCAGTGCGGAGAGCACGGATTTTATCCTGTTCTCCTGCGGTCCGGACGGCCGGGCGAAGGACGGGGATCCGGTCCGCACCGGCGACAACGCCGGCGTTCCGGATCTCGCGCATCCGGACAACGCTGATAATCTCTATGCCGGGCGCTGAGCCGTGAAAATCGAAGTTTCCCCATCTGCGCAGAGGGAATGCGGACTTCGCCGGCTGCGCCGTGCAGGCGGCGCCTTCACCTTTGTGGAGCTGCTGGCGGTGATCGCCGTGATTGCGATTCTCTCGGGAATCCTTCTCCCCACGGCGGGTGCGGCGCGCATCGCGATTCTGAAGGCGGAGACCCGGACGCGGTTCGCCCAGTGGAGCGCGGCGTGCGGCCAGTTCAGGCAGGAGTATGGCTATTATCCGGTTCTCGGAACTAATGGGAAGCTGTGGACGGCGGCGGACACCCTGCGGTTTGTGCGCACGCTCGGTGGACGGAATCCCGATGGGACGGCCGTGGAGGCGGCCGCCGACTTGAACGGCAATCTGAAGCGGCTCGCGTTCTACACATTTTCTGAGGCTGACTTCAAGGATCCCGACCGGCCCGACGGCGGCGCAGACTTCAGCGGCAACGAACTCATCAGCGACGCATTCGGGAACACCGAGATCGGAGTTCTCGCCGATCGGAACGGCGACGAGATCGTGAAGGAGGCCGACGATGGCGCGGCCGTGCCCGTTGCCGGCATCCGCAGTGGGAGGAGCTTCGCCCCCTCATCGGCCGACATTCCGGTGGCGGGCGTGCGCGCCGGGGCCCTGTTCTATTCGGCGGGGCGCGGCGAGAGCGCCAGCGACCTGATCCTGAGCTGGCGATGAATGGGACGCTTCAGGCTTGCGCTGCCCGGCGGGGGTGCGAGAGAGGCTTCACCCTCGTTGAAATGCTGGTTGTCGCCGGGCTGATCCTCGCGCTGACCGCGGCGGCGGGAACCGCCTTCTGGCGGCCGGCGGAGGCTGTCGGAATGGAATCGTCTCAGGGCACTCTCGCGGCGCTGATCGAGTCGACCCGTGGCCGGGCTGTGCTGACCCAGCAGAACGCCCGGCTGGTGATCGCCTGCGATCCGGCGAGCCCGGACCGCCATCTGCGGCTCCTGCAGGTCGTTCACCAGGATCCTGCAGACTCAGGCAACTGGCTCTCCAGCGGCGGCGGGGAAGTCCGCCTTCCGGAAGGTGTGCGCGTGGTGCCGCCGTCGGCATCCGCCGTCCCCGGCAATGCGTCGTGGCCGGCGGCGCGCCGCTCGACGGCGCTGGCGACGACCGCCCAGGCCATGCGCATCGACGGGGCCGCGGCGGGGGCGTTCTACTGGATCCAGTTCACGGCGAGAGGCACAACGAGCGCGGGCATGGTGCTCCTTTCGCCATGCCGGATCGATGCGGGCCCCGTACTCGTCCTCGACAATCCGGATAATCTCCGCGGCGTCGTCCTGCGGAGTTCTGGCGGCCTGACGCTCATCAACGACAGCAGCCCATTCTGATGAACATCGACGGCCAGAGGCGGACTGCGGCGGAGGGGTTCATAGCACGAGGCTCCGCTGATGCGTTCACCCTGGTCGAGGTGGTGGTGGCCGCCGGAATTCTGGCCGGAGTGCTTGTGGCGATCCTCGGCCTGGCGGCTTTCGTTGAGAGGTCCGGAGGCGAGATTGCGGACATGCAGACCATTGCCGGACTTGGGGAGGCGATTGAGGAGGAGTTGGAGCGCCTCGAGGCCGAGCGGGGATTCGCCGGAATGGCTGCGCTGACGAATCCAGGCGTGATTCTGGTGGCTTCGCACAAGGGAGACTTTGTGCGCTGCGCTGGCGGCGAATCGCCCGCTGCCGACAGGCCTGCCGACGATCCCGAGTTGTGCGGAATCGCCAGGCGCGACCGCTATTTTCTGATAAAGATCACCCAGGTGCAGGGCCTTGAATATCGAGACGGGGACTGCGCGCTCGCGCTGAGCGCGCGGATGGAGTGGCCTTATCTGCTTCCGGCGGCGCCCATCGCCGGCGGAAGTGCCGGCGATGCGGCGCGGGAGGTGCCGGAGACGGTCCGAAACATCGCTGTGATTCATTTTGTCCTGAATCCATGACCCCGTCGGGCAGTCGGAGCTTCACCCTGCTTGAGCTGCTCGTTGCGGCGATGCTTGCCGCGGCATTGTCCACCGCGTGCCTTTGGGCGGCGGCGCGGATGGTGGCCCAGTGGAATCGGGCCCGCGGGGCAATCGCGGCTGCGGCAACGGCGGAATTCGTGCTTGGGCAGGTGGAGCAGGATCTTGAGGGCGCGATCTTCAAGGCCGATGGAAACGTGTGGCTCGCCGCGACCGCGCTGGCCGACACGAAGCTCTCGGGCCAGTGGAAGGCGGCCTCCGTGCCCGCGCAGGCGAAGCCGGGAAACAGCTATGGCGGCACCTGGAATCCGGCGGCCCCGTCGCTCGCGGATGCGCGCTGCGGCATCGCCGGAGTCTGGCTGCGTTTTTTTACGACGAAGATGGACACGGGTGCGACCGCCGCCGACCTGTCGGCGCCCGCGGCGGTCGGCTACCAGCTCATCCGGCAGGGAGTGACCTCGGCCTCCGGCGCGGAGCAGCGGTACATGCTGTTCCGCGCCGAGGTGAGGCGGGTGCGAACCGAGAGCGGGGCGCCCGGGACTTTTGAGACAGGCTACCAGCTCGATCCGGCGGCGACTCCGGCGACCGCCTATATGACCGCGAACGGCACCTCGGGCGATCCGGGCAATCTGATCCGGCCGCCGCTTGCCTCCGTGCTGGCGGACCACGTCATCGATTTCGGCGTGCGGCTGTACGTCCGGGAGAACGGCGTGTTGCGTGTGATATTCCCGGCGACGGCGGCGGCAGGGGGAGGACTGCCGGCCTGCGGAATGCTGTCCGCAGAGGCTCCGGGGTCATCGGAGATGGTGCATCTGGCATCGGCCGGGGAGCGGTCGGCCGCCGACTTCTACCGGCATGCCTTCCCCGATGTGGCGGAGATCATGGTGCGCGTGCTCGACGAGGAAGGGGCGCGCTTGATCGGCTCCTACGAAGCCGGGCGAATCCGGCCTCCTGCCGGAGTCTCGTCCGAAGATTATTGGTGGACTCTCGCCGAGGCGCATTCGGTGGTGCGGATTCGCCGGGTCGCGATCATCGGGAGGATGGAGTGATGAGTCCCGAAACTTACTGGGGAAAGTAGAAAGGAGCGAGTAGCGCCCAAGCAGCAGCGGGTGGCGGGTAACCCATGCTGCAAAGGGCATGGGGTGGGGCTCATGGGACAACGGGCCAACGAGGAGGGGCGACGCAGGCGCGGTGGACGGCGGCTATTGCTTCTTCAACCGCATGATCGCAAAAACGCTCTCGGCATAAACCATCCGCATGCCAGGCGCCGGCCCGGCGGCGAGGATCTCATCCCTGAGGTTGTAAACCTTCTCGATGGTGTAGTTGCGGACAAAGAACTCTCTCTCCTTCATCGCGGTGATCTCCTGAGAGCGGGCGACGATCCAGTCGGGCTTCAGCGTCTGGGCGACCTCGACCATGGTGTAGCCGTGCTTGGTAGGAATCTGCCTGCGGATGTCGACGATCCTGGGCGAGACGAGTCCTGGCCAGTCCAGCATGTGGCACTGGCTGAAATAGCCGATGTACCCGAGGGGCTCGAGGTACACCGTCTCACCCGGGGCGACGTGATCCTTGAGCCAGAGGCCGATGAGCCGGCGCTCATTCCACTCGATGACATCCTGCTTGAAACGGAGCGGCTTCAGGGACCGGAAGAACTCGTAGGAAAGCAGTCCTCCGAGCATCCCGAGCAGAACGAATCCGATCACGGAGCCGGTGAGCCTCGCCGGCCTGCTCTGGATGAGGTGGGCGATCGCACTGATGAGGACGAAGAGGCACAGGAATGCAAGCGGAGGGAAGTACCACGGGCAATACTGGCCGATGAGATTTTCGACGAGCAGGTAGGCGAAGAGAACGCACGCAGCCAGGGAGGCGGTGCGGCCGACCCGGTTGCGCGTGGGCAGCGCCCAGTAGATGATGGCCAGTGTCACCGCGACGAGCACCCCGTCGTGCATCCAGCCGGGCCAGGTGCCGGGGATGTCGTCGAGCCAGTCGTAGACTGGCGAAAGGGTCCAGCAGAGCACATCGGGAGCCTTCCTCAATGCGCCTACAAAGGGTGCAAGGAGGCTGAAGGTCGCCGTGGAATAGGTCTCGATCCCCGCCTTGGCCACCACGGTATGAGGAATCGGCGAACCGTAGTAGCTCCAGACGAACAGGAGCCAGGGCAGGTAGAGCGCGGCGCATACGGCCGCCGACTTCAGCCACGCAACCAGAAGAGACCGGCGCGAGTCCTGGGGAAATGCGAGCGAGGCGGCCGCCAGGGCGCCAATGTAGACGAAGGCATCGGGCCGGCTGTACATCAGCCCTGCGCAGAGGAGGCCCCCCAGTTTCCAATGGGGGGTCCAACCGAGGCAGACGAGGGCGAGCACAGGCGCGAGGAAGCCGAGCACGAGGCCCGCCTCCTGTCCGTTCATCGCGAACGCGGTTGTCTTGATCTCCAGGGTGGCGGCGATCGGGAAGAGCAGTGCTGCGATGAGGGCCGCGCGGGAGGACGCGTACTCGCGCGCGAGCACGCTCGTGGCGGCGACCACCCCGAAAGCGAGCAGCGCGAGGCTGACCCAGCGGAAGATCCAGAGAGGGACCTGAAAATCGGAGGCTCCAGTGACCCAGGCGAACAACGCGGGGAGAAGGGTGTTCAGCGGCGAGGTGAAACCATGCACGCGCTCGCCGGGCGTGTAGACGAGTCCGCGGCCGTGCGCGAGGTTGTCACTGAATTGGTAGGTGATCAGAAAGTCCTCCCACACCATGTGCGTGTAGAAGGTGAAGAGGACCGGCAGCGCGAGGGCCACGCCGAGAATCACCCAGACATATGCGGGAGGTTTCCTCAGCCAGGAGACGAGGGGGCGCAGGGAAGAAAGCAGGTCGGAGAACATGACCGATGAGGAGGGCCAGCCTGCCGATCCGGAGGCGTCGGGCAAATCGAATATGGCATCCCCTCCCTCCCGGGCAGGGCTATTGGACGGGAAACCCCAGCGGCGCCCGCTCAGAGCTCCAAGCCCTATGCAGCGGGCCGGCCCCGCCGATTGGAGCACCACCGCACTGCAGCGAGAACAGCAAGGCCCAGGCAGAACCAAGTGCTCGGCGCGCCGCCGCCGCCACCACCGCCGCCACCGCCACCACCGCCGCTCGAAGGAGTCGACGCCGCGTTGACGGTGAGGATGGCGCCACTGCTTGTCACGCTGCCGACAAGGTTTGTTGCAACGACCGTGTAGGTGCCGGTGTTGGACGATTGAACGCTGGTGAGGGCGAGCGAACTGCCGGTGGCGCCGCTGATGGCAACACTGGAAAGATACCACTGGTACGTCGGGTCGGGCGCGCCGCTGACCGTCACGGTGAACGTCACATTGCCTCCGGCCGTGACCGTTTGCGACTGCGGCTGGGTCACGATGGTCGGAGCCGAGGCAGGCACGCCCTTGCGGATCGTGGAATTGCTCGTGTCGGCAATATAGACGGTGCCGGAGCTATCCACGGCGATTGCCGTCGGGTAGTAGAACCTGGCGGCGGTACCGGTCCCGTCGACCGAGCCGGAAGTCGACACTCCGCCCGCGAGCGTGCTGACCACCCCGCCCGTCGTTATCTTCCGCACCAGGTGGTTGGTGCAGTCCATGACAAAGATGTTTCCGCTGGAATCAGTTGCCACGTCCGTGGGGAGATTGAATCGGGCCGCCGTACCGACCCCATCGGAGGTCCCCGTGGATCCGGCCGCGCCGGCAAAGGTCGTGACGACACCGGCTGCCGTGATCTTGCGGATCGTGGAGTTGCTCGTATCGGCCACGTAGACATTGCCTGATCCATCGACTGCGACGCCCTTCGGCCGGCTGAATCGCGCACCGGTGCCCGTGCCGTCGGCGCTTCCGGAGGAGCCGGCGGCTCCCGCAAAGGTGCTCACGGCGCCCGCAGCGGAGACCTTGCGGATGATGTGGTTGTACGTATCGGCGATGAAGAGATTCCCCGAGGAATCGGTCGCGGCGTCGTACGGATAATAGAAGCGCGCAGCGCTTCTACTGCCGTCGGCGGTTCCGCTGCTGGATGCCGATCCGGCAAAGGTGGAGACCACCGCGCCGGAAGCAACCTTGCGGATGACGTTATTGCTGGTGTCGGCGACGAAAAAGTTTCCCGAACTGTCGAAAGTGACCCCGGCAGGGTAGTGGAATCGAGCTGAGGAGCCGGTGCCATCGGTTGAATTCACCGATCCCGCCTGGCCTGCGAAGGTGGTGACAACGCCTGCGGAGGTCACCTTGCGGATCGTGCTGTTTCCGGTGTCGGCGACATAGAGGTTTCCTGAGGTATCGGGAGCGAGGCCGGTCGGGCCGCTGAGAAGCGCCGCGGTGCCCGTGCCGTCGGTGCTCCCGCCAACGCCGGAACCGGCGAGCGTGGTGATCACCAAGGGGTAGGCGGTGACGAGGGCGACCGTGCTGCTGGTTGCCGTGCCCGCGGTATTGGTGGCGATGCAGCGGAATTGGTCGCCGCTCATCGTCTCAGTGGCCGCGCTGATGGTGAGCGTGACGCCGGTCGTCCCCGAATAGGTGGTTGATTCGCTCAGGCCGGCCCAGATCGAAGTGCCGATGGGGAGACGCTGCCACTGCAGGGTCGGCGATGGATTGCCGGTGGAGTAAATTGTGAAGGTGGCCGCCTTGCCCGGCATGGCGGTCAGCGACGCCGGCTGCGTGGTGAACTTCGGCGCGACCGCCGTTCCGGTCACGGCGGTCCTCAGCGCCGAGAGGCTCGGGACGCCGATTCCGGTGCAGTAGTCATAGCCGGCCGTGGCCGTGTAGGCCCCATTGCTCCCGCCGACGATGTCGCGGAAGGATGTGGTTCCAAGCAGCGGGTAGATCGTTGGGCCGAGGAGGCCGAGCGGAGTGAGCCCCGCGCTGGTGCGCGCCTGGTTGATGAGTGCGCACCAACCGGCCCACAGAGGTGCCGTCAGGCTCGTGCCTCCGCCCTGGAATCTGGAACCGTTGAGGTAAATGTAGACGCCTTGGTTGGGATCGGCGAAACCCGAAACGTCGGGCACCAGGCGGGTGCTTCCGGAAGGCACTGTCGAGCCGGTTTGCCAGGACGGCCGGGTGATGAGGTTGCTGATGCCCCCGCCGCCGCCGGACCACGCGGTCTCGCTGGTGACCGTCACGCCGTTCGTGTCGCTCAAGGTGAGGCTGGTGCCACCGACCGCCGTGACGGTGGAATGGGCGGCCGGAAGCATGACACGCGCCGGCCAGCTGGAATCATAGAGGCCGGTGGAGGCATTGGGATTCGATCCGCCGTCGCCCGAGGAGATGAGGACCGAGACGCCTGCGCTCGCGATCGTGGTCAGGTACTGCGATTCGGTCTGGATCTGGCCGGACGAATAGTAGTCCTCGTTGAGCCCGAAGCAGATCATGAGCTGGTGCATGCTGGGCTGCGACGGAATGTCGGAGATGATCCGCTGGTAACCCTGGTTGATGTTGGAGGAGGAAAGGCTCATGACCGCATAGACGCGCACCTTTGCGGCGGGCGCCATCGCCGTGCACCATTCGATGTCGACCGATTCCTCGCCGCTTGGCGTCGGCAATGTGCCGCTCACAACCTGGATTTTGGAGATGTTCGAAAGCGAAGCGGACACGCCGTAAAGGGACCAGAACAGGCTCAGATCGCTGTCGTTCGGGAAGGTGTCGATCAGGTCTGCGATGGTTTCCCCGGTGCCGTCGAGCCCGAGCGAGCCGCCGTCGTAGGTCTTGAGTATCTGCGAGGGAGAGTAAGGAGGGGAGATCACGACCGCCGGCGTCACAGTGGTGGTTGCTGCCGTGTCTATCGAGGCTGGACGGAGAGCGGGCTCTTCAGCATCGGTCTTCGCGGTCGGACGGAACGTCGACAGCTTGTGATGCTTCAGATGGGGCTGGAGCCCGTTGATTCCGATGATCGCTGCGGCAATGCCGGCGGGCGCGGACGGCGTGGTGACCGCCGATGAGTACTCACTGCCTTCGAAGGAGACCCTGGCGAACTCGGTGCCGAAGACCTCGGCGGCCTGGGCGACCGTGCCGCGGGCGAAGACGGCGAGCGGATTGGGGTATTCGCGGGTGATCGCGAACCCTTTTGCGGAGAGCCAGGCCGCGACGCGGTCATATTCGATCTGCAATGGGAGGTATTTCTCGATAAGCTCGGCGCGAGGGATGATTTCGCCGTTTGCGACCCGGCGCTGGAGCTCGTCGAAGTTGCGCATGGGAAGGGCGAGGTCGAAGTCCATCGTCGCCGCGGATTCCTCTTCGGTGAGGGCGGCGCGCACAATCTTGGGGCCGGAGGGGGCTTCCGACATCGCGGCCGCGAGTGTCACCGAGGTGAGGGGCACGATGCTCTCGGGCAGTTCCACCCGTTCAGCCGGAGCGTCGGCACCCAGAAGCTCCGGAGCGAGTCCGAGGGAGAAGGCGCCCAGTGCGCAGAGAAGCAATCGCCCGAGGCGCGCACCGAGGACTCTCTGCGAGCGAACGGTTGTTGTTGTCGGGACGTTCGGCGTGAGGATCATGGGAATCGCAGGCGGCGGGCGGTTTGCGGGCTGGAAAGAAAGCAACGGTGCACTCAAGCGTGCTGCTGGAATGTGCAGTGGACCAGGGTTCCGAAAGGGAAGCTGGAGGGCTGACCTTGGCGGAACGCACTCACTGTAGGCGACTTCCAAACGGGAAGTCAGCCAGAAAATCGGAAGATCTAGAAGAGTTCGCCAAACTGGTTTTTGGCTCAACCTTCACTCCGAAATGGTGTCTCTAGAGACTCATGATGAAACGTCTGCTCCTCTTCCTCCTGGCCTCCTCCGCCTGTTTTGGGGGCGAAATGGTCCAGATGGTCGACCGCGATTTCAAGATACCCGACGGCGAAAAGCTGAAGGTGCTCGTGGGGATGCGTCCGCAGCTCGACATGAAGAATGCCGACGACCGGAAGGTGCTCGAGTACCTGAACCAGGCGGTGTACGGCAAAGCGATGATGGAGATCGCCGCGCCGTTCTTCCGCCAGACTAGGCTGAAGGGCGGCGACGATTGGAGGAAGTTCTGGGCGGCTCGGCAGAAGGCGGCGCTGGATGAGATTGTCGCGGATGAGGTCGCCCACGACTACCTCCGGAAAGCGCTTGCGAAGCTCAAGGAGTTCGAGGGTGGGGACGAGGCGCTGGTGCTTGAGCAGGCCGTGAAGGCGAAGTTCGGCGGGGCGCAGGCCTGGATCCTCATGGTCCGCTCGGAGCGCGAGGATGTGGTGAAGAAGGCGACCGAATCCGGCGTGGAGGCGACGATGGGGCATTTCGTCGTCATCGGCGTGCGCGGCTACGATCAAGCGACGGTTGCGATCGCGATGGATGAATTGAAGGCAGGGAGGTGACGAGGATCCGAGTCGCCGGCATTGGAGCCGCAACGCCCCCCGCCGCGAATCACTGAGAGCATGGGCATCGTGCCGGGAGCGCTGGCGTGCCGGTGGGCGCGGCCCAAGACATGCTGGCGCAGGCCGATTCGGAATCGCTTTATCGCATCTTGCGGTCTGATCGGCAGTTGCCGAGAAGGATTGGAAAGAAAAAAGTCCTTGCCATCCCGAAGAGAAATTTGATCCTACATCCCCTCTAGATTTGTGGGCTCGTAGCTCAGTTGGAAGAGCGCCGCAATGGCATTGCGGAGGTCGTCAGTTCGATCCTGATCGGGTCCACCACTTAGCCCCCTCGAAAGAGGGGGCTTCTTCTTTGGGGAAGCTGGACGAATTAGCCCGCGCGAAGGGATTCTTCCCGCGAACGATGCGAAGTGCAGGCGCGGAGAGGCGGATCGAGGATCCGACAAGATCTTGAAGCGCGATCTCAGTCCGCGGCGTCGGCCATCTCGCCCTTGCGTTCGGCGCGCTCCGCTTTGCGGCGATCGGTGAGTCCGAGAATGCGCTTGCGCAGGCGGAGGGACTTTGGCGTGGCCTCGACGAATTCGTCGGCGGCGATGTATTCGATGGCCTTCTCGATGGAGAGGAGCATCGGGGGAGTCAGCTGGATGCCCTTGCCTTCGCCCTGGGAGCGGAAGTTGGTCAGTCGCTTCGCGCGCACCGCGTTGACGGAGATGTCCTCCATGCGGGGGCACTCGCCGACGATCATGCCTTCATAGATGTCGTCGCCGGGGATCACGAACAGTTTCCCGCGCTCCTGCACCGAATCGAGCGCGTAGGCGGTTGCGGTGCCGGCCTCGGTGGCCACCAGCGTGCCGGTGAGGCGGGTAAGGACGTCGCCGGCCCAAGGGCCGTATTCCTTGAAGAGATGGGACATGACTCCGCGGCCGCTGGTTGTGTTGACCAGGTCGGTCTCGAAGCCGATGAGGCCGCGGGTGGGGGCGGTGGCCTCGATCGTCGTGCCGAGCGGGTGCTTGTGCAGGCCGGTGATCTGGGCCTTCCGGTTGGCGAGCAGCTGCATCACGGCGCCCATGCAGTCCTCGGGGATCTCGACCCAGAGCGACTCGTAGGGCTCGAGCACCTGGCCGTTCTCGTTGCGGGTGATGACGGTCGGGCGGGAGACGAGCATCTCGTATCCCTCGCGGCGCATCTGCTCGACGAGGATGGCGATCTGCATCGAGCCGCGGGCCTTCACGTTGAAGACGCCGGCGGTGTCGGTGTCCTCCACTTTGATGGAGATATTGGATTTCATCTCCTTCAGGAGGCGCTCGCGCAGCTGGCGCGAGGTCACGAACTTGCCCTCGCGGCCAACCAGAGGACCGTCGTTGATGCAGAAGAGCATCTCGATCGTGGGTGGATCGATCTCGGTGAAGGGAAGGGCCTTGGCGTCCTCGGCCGCGGCGATCGTGTCGCCGATGTCAATGTCCTCGAAGCCGGAGAGCCCGACGATGTTGCCGGCCACGCCGACCGCCGATTCGCTGGTCTCCATGCCGGAGAACTCGACGACTTTCGTGATCTTGCACCGGACGCGGCTGCCCTCGGCCCGGCGGACGACATAGATCGTGTCGCCGACGGCGACCTGTCCGGAAAGGATCTTCCCGATGGCGATGCGGCCGACGTAATCGCTCCAATCGATGTTCGAAACGAGCATGCGGAACGGATCGTCGGGCTTGGCGAACGGGGGGGGAATATGATCGAGGATCGTTTCGAAGAGACAGGTCATGTCGCTGCTCTTCTCGCCCGGTTTGCGGACCATGTAGCCATCGCGCCCGCTTCCGTAGACAACCGGGGCGTTGAACTGCTCCTCGTTGGCGTTCAGCTCGAGAAGGAGTTCGAGAACCTTTTCATAAGTGCCCAGCGGATCGCTATTTTCGCGGTCGATCTTGTTGACCACGATGATGACCTTGAGGCCGTGCTGGAGGGCTTTGCGAAGGACGAAACGGGTCTGTGCCTGGGGGCCGTCGTAGGCGTCGACGAGAAGCAGCACGCCGTCGACCATCTTGAGGGAACGCTCGACCTCGCCGCCGAAGTCGGCGTGTCCGGGAGTATCCACGATGTTGATCGTCTTGCCCTTCCAGTGAATGGAGGCGTTCTTCGCCTTGATGGTGATTCCCTTTTCGCGCTCGAGGTCCATGGAGTCCATGGCGCGCTCCTCGACCTGCTGGTTGGCGCGGTACACACCGCCCTCTTTCAGCAATTCATCGACGAGGGTGGTCTTCCCGTGGTCGACATGGGCGATGATGGCAATGTTGCGGATGTTCTGATTCATACTGCTCTCTGAGAAAAAAGGACTGACGGTGCGCCCCGTCCGCCCCGTTGGCAAGGAGGAAGCCGGCAATCCGGCGCAACTGATTGTCCCCCAGCGTAGAATGGCTGAGAATCCGCGCGCTGTGCGCCCCCGTGAGGCGACAGCTGCAGCCCGGATCCAGTGCCCCGCAAACCTCCCCGGTGACCGCCAAGCCGCAAATCTGGAGGGTGGGCGAACCCTCCGGGCCAGAAAACAAGAAGGCCCCGGAACCTTCCGGTTCCGGGGCCAAACTTGGGGGTGGGAGCTCGCCACGCTCTCTTCCCAGTCGCACACATTGGGCGCACTCGCTTTCGCGGGCCGTGTACTCCCCGACGCCACTCTTCGCGGCAAGCGAAGGTTTCAGTCTCATGGCGGGACCGTCCAGGCCGTTGCCAGCCGGAATCTATCGAGTGAGGCCTCTTCGCCCGGTTCGGCCGTCGCTTGCCAGCAACAGTCACGCCGGACGGGGTGCAGACACGCCTGCAACTTGCGTCGCTCGCGTCGGCACCGTTACCACGGGGTCGGCCCCGGCTTTTGGCCGGGCGTTAGCCCCATGCTACGGGTCTGACCTCTTAACTCTCAGGTTGCATTTCGCTTTGCAGTTGGGTGACGTGGTTTTTCGCGCCGCCCCACGGAAGGAAGTTTTCCGAGCTTTGCCAGGCCCGGTTTTTCCCCGGAGCTCCACGTCCTTTACGCACCTCCGCCCTTGCGGACGAGAGGCCTTTTTGGCGAGGTGGTCTCGCCAGAACGCAGCGCTTCGTGCTGATCTTCACAGTAGCAACCTTATCCCTCTGGGGAAACTGCGTCAGCACACGGATCGAAACTCTCCGCATGCCTGACTCGGCTCGAGCACGGTTTCTAATCGCGCCTCGCCGCACAGCTCCTAGTCGTTTACTGAGCGGTCACGACACCGCCCAGAGGAGCTGGTGACATATGCCTTTCGCTCTGCGATCGCTCGCAGTCGAAGGGGAGGGCTGAACCAGCTTCAGCCAACCTTTCCCCGGTCGCCCGGGATTATCCCAGCCGCGCTCTTCTCAGGTCTTTTCATCCCTTCGGCGCCTCGGCTGTTCCATCAAAGAACAGGCACACCCTGTTAGGGGCTATAAGTTTTGTCACGATTTTGTTTTACACAACTTATTCACCGCCGAGGGTTGTGAATAACCTGGGGGTAACTTTCCCCACAAACTATTCACCGCCGGCTAAGGGGCCTGCCTGAACTGCCTTGCGAAACTGCCGCGCCGGCGCCTTGGTTGCGACCGACTTTCCCCGCATGTCTCCGCGCGAGCTTCCGATTTACGAACTGGAGAACGACCTGATCGCCGCCGTGCGCGATCGGGGCCGGGTGCTCGTGCAGGCGCCGACAGGCTCCGGCAAGTCGACGCAGGTGCCACAGATGCTGCTTGCGCACGGGCTGCTCGGCCCGGGCCAGGTCGTGGTGCTCCAGCCTCGGAGGCTCGCGGCCCGGCTCCTCGCGAAGCGTGTGGCCGAGGAGCTCGGCGCCCCGCTGGGGGGCGTGGTCGGCTACCAGATCCGGCTCGAGTCGCGCGTTTCCGAGTCGACACGCATCCGCTTTGTCACGGAGGGAATCCTTCTCAGGCAGATGGCGGCCGATCCCTCGCTTGCCGGGGTGAGCGCGATCATCCTCGACGAGTTTCACGAGCGCCACCTCTACGGGGACATCGGGCTCGCGCGCTCTCTCCAGCTCCAGCGCACGATGCGCCCCGACCTGAAGATTCTCGTGATGTCGGCCACGATGCAGACCGGCCTGCTGAAGGAGTATCTGGATCCGTGCGCCGTGCTCACGTCGGAAGGGCGGATGTTTCCCGTGGCGGTCGAGTATCTGCAGAAGGCTGCCGATTTCGACCGCGAGCCCGTCTGGGAGGTGGCAGCGGCGGCCTGTGCGCGTGTCGCTCCGGAGACCCCGGGCGACCTGCTGGTCTTCATGCCGGGCGCCTACGAGATCGGCCGCACGGTGCAGGCGGTGCAGAACGATCCGGCGCTGCGGGGATTCGTGGCCCTTCCGTTGCATGGCGATCTCTCCGTCGAGGCGCAGGACCGCGCCGTCGCTCGCCAGGAACGGCGCAAGATCATCGTTTCCACCAATGTCGCGGAAACGTCGCTGACGATCGACGGGGTGACCGCGGTCATCGACAGCGGCCTGGCTCGCATTCCGCGCTATGATCCGCATCGCGGGATCAACACGCTGCTCGTCGAGAAGATCAGCGTCGCCTCGGCCGACCAGCGCGCGGGGCGCGCGGGGCGCACCGCCCCGGGCCGCTGCATCCGCCTGTGGACCGAGCGCGAGCACGCGCGCCGCGCACCGCAGGAGCTGCCCGAGATCCGGCGCCTCGAGCTCGCCGAAGTGGTGCTGACCCTGAAAGCTGCGGGCGTCGATGACCTCCACGCATTCCCCTGGCTTGAAAAGCCTGATGCGGCGGCGCTCGACCGCGCCGAGCTCCTGCTTCAGGACCTCGGGGCCCTGGCGGCCTCAGCCCCGGGAGGGCTCCTGTTGATCACCGAACTGGGCCGGCGGATGCTGCGCTTCCCGGTGCATCCGCGGTACGCCCGGATGTTCCTTGCGGCCCAGGACTGCGGCTGCGTGCGCCCGGTGGCCCTGATGGCCGCGCTGACCCAGGGGCGCAGCTTCCTGCTGCGCGGGGTGGGGCGCGACGTCGCGGCGGCCCGCGAGGACGCGCTGGGGACGGAGACCGAGTCGGATTTCTTCCTGATGATGCGCGCCTGGCGCTATGCCGACCGCGCGGGGTTCTCGGTGGATGCGTGCCGGCGGCTCGGCATCCACGCGCAGACGGCGCGACAGGTCGGCCCGCTGTTCCAGCAGTTTCTGGAAATTGCCGAGGGCGACGGGCTCGACGTGCGCGAGCGCCGGGTCGACGGTGCCGCCGTGCGCCGCTGCGTGCTTCTGGGATTCTCCGACCACGTGGCGCGGCGGCTCGACGCAGGGACGCTGCGCTGCGAGCTGGTGCACGGGAGGCGTGGCAATCTCGCCCGCGAAAGCCACATCCAGCAGGCGCCGCTGTTCGTCGCGGCCGAGATCAGCGAGATCGAGGCTCGAGGCGAGGCGACCGTCGTGCTCAGCCTGGCGACCGCGATCGAGGAGGCCTGGCTGGCGGAGCTTTTCCCGGGCGATTACCGCGATGCCGCCGGCGTCGTTTACGACGAAAGCGTGCGGCGGGTCGTCAGCCGGCGCGAGCGCCGTTTCCGCGACCTCATCCTTGAGGCGAAGCCGACGGCCGACGTGCCGCCGGCCGGCGAGGCGGCGGCGCTGCTCGCGCGTGAAGTCGCCGCGGGCAAGATCGCGCTCACCGAGTGGACCGAGGCCGTCGAGCAGTGGATCGTACGCGTAAACTGCCTGGCCCGCTGGTTTCCAGAACTCGAGGTTACACCGATCACCGAGGCGGACCGCGCGACGCTCGTGGAGCAGATCTGCCTCGGCGCCTATGGCGCGCGCGAGCTCAAGGACAAGCCGGTGATGCCGGTGCTGCGGCAGTGGCTGCGCGCTGAGCAGCTTGCGGTCCTCGACGATTACGTGCCGGAGCGGCTGGTCATGGCCAACGGCCGCCGGGCGCGGCTCTCCTATTCGGCCGACGGCCAGCCGGTGCTCTCGGCGCGGATCCAGGAACTCTACGGCGTGGCCGGACGTTTCACGTTGGGCCATGGCCAGGTGCTGGTCACCATCGAGGTGCTCGCGCCGAATCAGCGCCCGATCCAGGTGACGGACGACCTGGCCAGCTTCTGGAGGGACATGTATCCGAAGGTGAAGGCCGAGCTGAGCCGGAAGTATCCCCGGCACGAGTGGCGCTAAGCGCGACCAGCGACGCAATGCGTTGCGGAACGGACCCGGCCGCCATGTAACGGAATACGTTACAAACTGGGCTGGCTCGGGGGCTGCATGCGTCAGGTCATTCCCCGGAACCTCGGTTGCTCGAAGCGTTTTTCAGAGGAAGCGGCCCGGGACCGGCAGAAAGCCGTTGACGATTCCGGGCGTCTCCCCGAAATCGGGGGCCTCCCGACGATGAGCGACCTTCTCCGGCACGAATGCGGCGTGGCCATGGTGCGGCTTCGCAAGCCGCTCTCCTATTATCAGGAGAAGTACGGCACTCCCTTGTGGGGTTTCTTCAAACTGTTCCTCCTGATGGAGAAGCAGCACAACCGCGGGCAGGACGGCGCCGGCGTCGCCTGCGTGAAGCTGGGCATGGCCCCGGGCGAGCCCTACATGTTCCGCGAGCGGCAGATCAAATCGAACCCCCTCGACAAGATCTTCAAGGAACTGCTGCAGAAGTACGAGGAGTTGCTGGAAAAGGGCACGGTGCATCCGGAGTTCGCCGAGACGGTGAAGAAGAACTTCGACTTCGGCGCCGAGCTCTACCTCGGGCATCTGCGCTACGGCACCTCGGGCGGCTACAGCCTGAGCGCCTGCCATCCCTTCTTCCGCCGCAGCCCGTGGCCGACGAGAAACCTGATGCTCGCGGGCAACTTCAACATGACCAACACGCGGGAGCTGAACGCCAGCCTCATCGCGATGGGCCAGCATCCGATCTTCGCGACCGACACGCAGGCCGTGCTCGAGAAGATAGGCTTCTTCCTCGACGAGGAGCACGGGCAGCTCTTCCGCAGCTTCCGGGCGCAGGGGATCTCGGGCGACGCGATGGCGCGCGGCATCAGCGACAAGCTCGACTTGGCGCGCGTGATCGCAAACGCGGCGAAGGATCTCGACGGCGGCTACGTGCTGGCGGGGCTTGTGGGCAACGGCGACGGGTTCGTCGTGCGCGACCCGGCGGGCATCCGGCCCTGCTGGTGGTTCGAGAACGACGAGGTGGTGGCCTTCGCCTCGGAGCGGGCGCCGCTGATGACGGTGTTCGACGCCGACGTGGCGGCGGTGCACGAAGTCGAGCCGGGCCACGTGGTGGTCGTGAAGCACGGCGGGGAGGTCGCCTCGGCGGCGTTCACCGAGCCGCGGCCGCGCGCGCAGTGCTCCTTCGAGAGGATCTATTTCTCCCGGGGCAACGACCTCGAGATCTACCGCGAACGCAAGGCGCTCGGCGCGCACCTGGCTCCCTCGGTGCTCAAAGCGATCGGCAACGACCTGGAGAACTCGGTCGTCGGCTTCATTCCGAACACGGCCGAGGTCGCCTACTACGGCCTGATGGAGGCGCTGCGCCTCAGCCGCCGCAACGAGGTCAAGAAGGCCATCCTCGGCGCGGCGCGGAAGGGCGAGCTCAGCGACTCGCTGATCGACGACCTGATCCTGCGCAACTGGCCGCGCGCGGAGAAGGTGGTGAGCAAGGACATCAAGATCCGCACCTTCATCGGCCAGGAAAAGTGGCGCAACGAGCTTGCCTCGCACGTCTACGACATCTTCTACGGCTCGGTGAAGCCGACCGACAGCCTCGTTGTCATCGACGACTCGATCGTCCGCGGCACGACGCTGCGGCGCTCGATCATCCGCATCCTCTCGCGGCTGCGGCCGAAGAAGATCGTCATCGTCTCGACGGCCCCGCAGATCCGCTATCCCGACTGCTACGGCATCGACATGTCGGAACTCGGGAAGTTCGTGGCGTTCGAGGCCGCGGTGGCGCTGCTCAAGGAGCACGGGCGGGCGGATCTGCTTGAAGAGGTGTACGGACTCTGCCGCCAGGAGCTGGAGAAGGCGGAGCCGGATCGGGTGAACCACGTGCGCAAGCTCTACGAGCCGTTCACGGCCGAGCAGATCTCGGCGAAGATCGTCGAGCGCGTGTACCCGAAGAACCTGGATTGGAGCGGTCCGGTGGAGATCCTCTTCCAGTCGATCGAGAGCCTGCACGCGGCGCTGCCGAACCACACGGGCGACTGGTATTTCACCGGGCACTACCCGACGCCGGGAGGCTATCGCGTGGTGCACCAGGCCTATGTGAACTATTTCGAGCAGAACGAGGGCCGCAGCTACTAGCCGGCATCCGAGGCCCCCCCACCGACCAGAAATCCGATCCTCCTTCCCGATGTCCCTCAGTTACGAATCCTCCGGCGTGCGCTACGACCAGCTCGACGCGTTCAAGCGGGCCTGCCAGCAGGCGGCGCGGGGCACGGCGGCGGCGCTGTCCGGGCACGGCTATCGCGAGCCCGAGGCGATCCGCGGCGAGAGCGCATACCTGCTCGAAGCCGGCGACCATTACCTGGCGCACGTCGAGGAGGGCTTGGGCACGAAGAACCTCGCGGCCGACGCGGCGCAGGCGCAGACCGGTCGCTGCTTCTACCGGGAGGTCGGCATCGACACGGTCGCGACGATCGTGAACGACCTCATCACCTGCGGCGCGCTGCCGGTGTCGGTGGCCATGCATGCGGCGGTGGGCGATTCGGGATGGTTCGGCGACGCGGAGCGCACCCGGTGCCTGGTCGACGGGTTTGCCGAGGGCTGCCGGCTGGCCGGCGCGGTGTGGGGCGGGGGGGAGACGCCCACGCTCAAGGGAATCGTCGAGCCGGGGTCGATCGTGCTCGCGGGCTCCGCCGTCGGGCGGATCGCGCCGAAGAGCCTGCGAATCACCGGCGACGTGAAGGAGGGCGACGCGATCGTCTTCCTGGCGTCATCGGGAGTGCAGACGAACGGGCTCACGCTTTGCCGGAAGATCGCGGAGAAGTTGCCGCAGGGATACCGGACGCCGGTGGGCGACGGCCGGGATTTCGCGGAGGCCCTGCTCGCCCCCTCGGTGATTTACGTGGCGTTCGTGCGGGAGTGCCAGCGCCGCGGGCTGAAACTCAACTACGTGGCGCACGTGACCGGGCACGGCTGGCGCAAGCTGATGAGGCTCGAGGAGCCGTTCGTGCACGAAATCACCTCGGTGAGGCCGGCGCCCGCGCTGTTCCGGTTCCTGATGGAGTCTGGGCCGATCGAGCTGCGGGAGGCCTATGCGACCTTCAACATGGGCGTGGGCTTCGCGGCCTGGGTCGCTCCCGAGCTGGCGGAGGCGACCGTCGCTGCGGCCAGGGCCGCCGGTTACGATGCGTGGCTGGCCGGGACCGTGCGCCGCGATGGCGGCCGCAAGGCCGTCGTGGTGCCCCCGATCGGCATGGTCTTCGAGGGCGACACGCTGCAGCTGCGATAAGCCGCCGCGCGCCGGCGCAGGGCTTGCGCATCCGCCTGATCCGGGGCAAATTCCTTTGACATTGCCAGCGGGGAGCGGTTGCTTCGCCGATCTCGCGGGACCAGCGATGATTCCCATCCAGATCAAGCAGGTGACAAAACGGTTCGGCACGATCGTCGCCCTGCAGCAACTCGATTTCACGATCAACCCGGGAGAACTGTTCTTCCTCCTGGGGCCCAGCGGGTGTGGAAAGACGACACTGCTGCGCTGCTTGGCGGGATTCCAGACGCCGGACGAAGGTCGCATCTGCTTCGGGGACGAGGACGTGACGGAACTCGCGCCCCACAAGCGGAACACGGGAATGGTCTTCCAGAGCTACGCGCTTTGGCCTCACCTGACGGTGCGAGAGAACGTCGCCTTCGGGCTCGAGGAGCGGCGGCTGCCCCCGGAAGAGATCCGGCGGCGGGTGATGGAGGCGCTCGAGTCGGTGCACATGAGCGACCAGATCGACCGGCGCCCCAACGAGCTTTCGGGAGGGCAGCAGCAGCGGGTGGCGCTGGCGAGGGCCCTGGTGGTGCGGCCGCGCTGCCTGCTCCTCGACGAGCCGCTTTCGAACCTCGACGCGAAGCTGCGGCTGGAGATGCGCGGCGAGATTCGGCGCGTATGCAAGGATTTCCAGCTGACGACGGTCTACGTGACGCACGACCAGAAGGAGGCGCTCTCGATCGCGGACCGCATCGCGATCCTCGACGCGGGCCGCCTGCTTCAGATCGGGACGCCGCGCGACATCTACCGCCGGCCCGCGAGGCGCCGCGCGGCCGAGTTCGTAGGCGAGGCCGACTTCATCCCCGGCAAGGTGCTCAGCGCCGGTGGCGGGAAGGCGGCGGTCGAGACTCCGGTCGGCCGCTTCGACGGGATCCTCGGCGATCCGACGCTCCCGCCGAAGACGGGCGACAACGTTGCGGTCGCGATCCGGCCCGAGTGCTGGACCCTGAGGCGCGATGCGGCCGCGCAGAACTGCGTGTCGGGCACGATCGGGCGCGAGATCTATCTCGGGGAGATGGCCCAGTACGAATTTCTCTGCGGCGGCCAGCTGAAGCTGAAGATGGTGGAGCTGAATCCGCGGTTCCTAGGACAGGGGGAGGCGGCGGGGCTCTTCGCCGAGGTGCCCCCGGAGGACGTGGTTGTCCTGGTGGAGTGATCCGGCGACCCCTGGCGGCATGAAACGCGCGCTGCTTCTCCTGGCCCTTGCGCTGACGGTCGCGCTGCCGTTCGCCCTGAAGCCGCGGCGCCCCGCGCCGGCGCGCGCCGACGACGCGCTGGTCATCATCACGTCGCACAACGAGGCCATCCGGTACGAGTTCGGCCGCGCGTTCGAAAGCTGGTACCGCCGGAAGACGGGCCGCACGGTCGCGGTTGACTGGAGAGTGATTGGCGGCACCAGCGAGATTACGCGCTATATCGAGGGCGCCTATACGGAGGCTTTCCATGCCCTGTGGACCGACAGGCTCCACCGACGATGGAGCGGCGAGGTGGAGGCTGCGGCCGCCAACCCCGACATCGAGCCCGGCGCCGATGCGGCGAAGGACACGCCGGCGATGGCCGCCCGGCGAACCTTTCTCGGCTCGGAGATCGGCTGCGGGATCGACCTCTTTTTCGGCGGCGGCCCTTACGATTTCGTGAAGCAGGCGCGGGCCGGCAGGATCGTCGACAGCGGGATCCTGGCGAGGCATCCGGAGTGGTTCAACGAGAGCGCGGTCCCGCGCTTCTTTGCCGGCGAGGAATACTGGGACCCTCAGGGGCGGTGGGTGGGCACCGTGCTGAGCAACTACGGGATCCTTTCGAGCCGGGAGTCGCTCGCCCGGCTCGGCATCGGCGAGCAGCCGCGGCAGTGGGCGGACCTCGAGGATCCGCGGCTGCGCGGGGAGGTCGCGCTGGCCGATCCGACGAAGAGCAGCTCGATGGCGAAGGCGTTCGAGAACGTCATCCAGCAGCAGATGCAGGCGCGCCTGGTGGCGCTGCTGGTGGAGGCGAACCGGATATCGGAAGCCGACGAGAGCCAGGTCGAGTCGCGCGCAGTGAGGGAGGGCTGGATCGAGGGGCTGCGCAGCGTGCAGCTGATCAGCGCGAATGCGCGCTACTTCACCGACTCCTCGCAGAAGGTGCCGGTCGACGTCGCCAACGGCGACTGCGCGGCGGGGATGTGCATCGATTTCTACGGACGGCAGCAGGCCGAGGCGGAGAAGCGGCGCAGCGGGAAGGACCGGCTGGACTTCGCGGCGCCGGCCGGGGGCACGGTGAGCGCGGTCGACCCGATCGCGCTCCTCCGGGGCGCGCCCCACCGGGCGGTCGCGCAGGCGTTCATCGACTGGGTGGTGTCGCCCGACGCGCAGAAGCTCTGGAACTTCAGGCCGGGCACGCCGGGCGGCCCCGAGCGCTTCGCCCTGCGGCGGCTCCCCGTGCGCCGGGATTTCTACGAACAGGAGGATTGGAAGCAGTACCGGAGCGATCCCGAGGCGTCGCCGTTTTCGGGCGACGGCAATCTGATCTATCACGAATCGTGGACGGGCGGACTTTTCCCTGAGATGGCATTCATCATCCGCGTGATGTGCCAGGACAACCATCCGGAGCTGGTCTCGGCGTGGAAGGCGATCCTCGCGGCGGGCAAGCCGCCGGCGGCGATGGCGGCAATGCAGGATTTCTCCGCGGTGGACTACGACAAGGCCTGCGGCGGCATCCGGGCTGCGCTCCGTTCGAAGGACAAGACCGAAGCCGTCGCGCTCGCGAAGACGCTCGGGAAGCGGTTCCGCGCACAATACCAGCGTGCCGAGGATCTGGCGCGGATCAGGCGCTGAGGCCGCGGGGGCGTCAGAGCCGGGCAAATGCCGCGGCGAATGCGGCCGGATCGGGGGCGCGGAAGAAGGAGGTGCCCGCGACAAAGGTGTCGACGCCAGCGGCGCGGCACTCGGCGCCAGTCGCAAGATCGATGCCGCCGTCGACCTCGAGGCGGAAGTCGAGCCCGCGTTCCCGGCGCCAGGTGGCGATCTGGGCGATCTTCGGAAGCATGTCGCGTCGGAACGACTGGCCGCCGAATCCGGGCTGCACGGTCATGACCAGCACGAGATCGACGGAGGCCAGGAAAGGCTCGACCGCGGAAGCGGGCGTGCCGGGGTTGAGGACGATGCCGCGCTTGCAGCCGAGCCGGCCGATCTGGGCAAGCGCGCCGGCGGTGTCGCCGGGAGGCTCGACGTGAATGCTGATGAGGCTGGCGCCGGCGCGGGCGAATGGCTCAACGTAGCGGCGGGGCTCGTCGAGCATCAGGTGGACATCGAAGAAGAGCGTCGAAGCCTGGCGAAGGGCGGCGACGGTGCCCGGGCCGAAGGTGAGGTTGGGCACGAAGTGGCCGTCCATGATGTCCACGTGTATCCAAGGCAGGCCGATGCGGGCGACCAGGGCGGCGCTTTCGGCAAGGTTGGCGTGGTTGCCGGCGAGGATCGAGGGAACCAGAAGAGGGGGGGGCATCGTGGGGTGGGAGTGGGCTTGGGGAGCCGCGAGGGGCCGGTTCACCAGACGTCGAGCACGGTGTGAGCCACCTGCCAGGCGAGATCGCCCGCGAGCAGGGGAACGGCCTGGTATTCCGACTGGACCTGTCCGCTGTCGGTGTAGACGTCCTTGGTGGCGACGAGCGCGCGGCCGGCGAAAAGCGTCTTGCCGGAGCGGTTGTCGACCAGCGTGCAGGTGGCCCGGAGGTGGAGGTTGAATTTGCGCGCCAGGCCGGTGTCGCTCGCGCGGGCGACGGCGGCGTCGCGGTCGTAGCCCGTGAGCGTCACGCGGAGAGTGGCGTCGGCGCCGGCAGCCGAGGAGGCGAGGGCGACGCGGCCGTCTTTGATGAACGCCTCTCGGATCTCGGCGGCGACGGTGGCCTGGGCCTGCGGCAGGCTGGAGCGGTTCTCAACCGGGGCGACGTAAAGGGTGGCGAATCCGGGACGGGCGCCGGTTCCGAGTTGGTAGTGGGCGCACGCGGCGAGCCCGAGAAGGAGCAGGGATCCGGCGAGAAGTCGCGCAATCAAAGGATGCCGCACCGGGCGTCCGGGCGGGCAGGAGTATCGCGGATCCGAGATGGACATGGAAGGAGACTCTCAGATGCCGGCGCGAGGATGTCAGGCATAATTCCCGCCGGAGCGGCCTCATGGCAGAGCGCCGGCGAGAGGCCGTGAGGTTGGAGCCGCCGCACCGGCTCAGAAGAAGAAGAACCGTTTCTTCTTCTTTTGGGGGGCAGGCTTTGAGGCTTCCGCCGCCGCCATCTTTTCCTGCGCGGCGAGCAGCGCGTCGACCTTGGTCAGCTGCGCGCGCGCCTTCGCGGCGATGGGCGAATCGGGATAATCGGTGATGGCCTCGTTGTAGAAGACGCGCGCCGCCTTGTAGTTCTTGCGGTACTTCAGATAGTAGTCGCCGACCTTCATCTTGCTGTCGGCGAGCACCTGCTTCATGTCGGCCAGGCCCTTCTCGGCGATGCCGACATTGGAGTCGCCCGGGAACAGGATCACAAAGTCCTCAAAGTAGGTGATGGCCTCCTTGGTGAAGCTCTGGTCGTAATAGGCGCCCTCGACAAGGGCTGCGTTGGACTGGCCAAGCTGGAGGTAGGCGGTCGGCGTCAGCACGTGCTTGGGATACGTGTTGATCATGCGGTCGAGGGCGTCGATCGCCTCCGCGGGGCTCTTCAGGATCTGATGGCCCCTCGCGGCACACATGAGGGAAAGGGGAGCGTATTCGCTGTACGGCGCGTTGATGACGATCGTTTCAAAGAGGCCGATGGCCGTTTCGCGGCTGCGGAAGCCGGGGAAGATTAACCAGCCGCGGCTGCGGGCGCCATCGAGCAGGGCGCACGCGATGCGGTACTGCTCGCCGATCACCTGGGTGAACATCGGCGTGCTCGGGTAGCGGGTGATGATCTCCTGGAAGGCCTGGAAGGACTTGACGTACTGGCGGCGGAGGAGGCGGATCCGGGCGGTGCGGTTGAATGCCACGGGGCCGTACACCGACTCGGAATAGCGCTTGGTGACCTTCTTGTAGTTTCGAAGCGCGGTGCGATAATGACGCTTCTCTTCGGCCGCGCGCGCCTTGTTCATGAACCCAAGTGCATTGCGCGCGTCGGTGGGATTCATGTTGGAGATCATGCCGCCTTCGATCTTCCATCCTTCCTGCGGGGTCCACACCACGTCGGCGGCCAGACGCGACGACGCAGCGATGGCGGCGACAACGGCCAGCGGGATCAGGATGCGACGGAACATGGAGGACGACAGCATGATAAAAAGATCACCAGCGAATCAGCGGAGCACCTCACGTCAAGCCTGCCCGGAGGCCAGCCCCGCTCCCACAGGTGCGCGCGGGCTGCGTGGCTGGGCGGATTTCAAGGAGAGCAGAGTTGGCGTTGATTCGATCCAAAGGTGAAGGCGTCAGTGAGATTCTCGTGGCGGCGCCAAAAAGGCCGGCGGGGTTGGCGTACGCAGATTGGTCAGATTTCGGTCGGGATTGTTCCAGATAACTGTGCGCGATCGAATGCAGCAGGGGAGAGGTCAGGCTTCCGGGGAGAGGCGGAGGATCTCATTTGCGCGGGCAATGTCGGCAACGATATGGCGATTGAGGTCCGACTGGATCGTCGCCCGGGCGAGGCGGATGGCGTTCTTCCAGGAGTGGCGGTTGGCCGAGCCATGGGCCTTGACGATGTTGCCCTTGAGCCCCAGGAGAAGCGCGCCGCCGTAGCGCTCGGGATTGATGCGCCGGCGGAGAGCTGAAAACGCGCCCTTGGCAAGCATGCCGCCGGCGATACGCATCGGATTAACCATCAGTTGGTTGCGAAGCTCACCCGAAAAGAATTTGGCGAGCGATTCCCAGCTCTTGACGCAGATGTTTCCGACGAAGCCGTCGCACACGACGACATCGACGTGGTTGCAGAAGAGTTGGAAGCCTTCGACCGGGCCGACGTAGTTGACCATCGAGCCAACCTGTTTGAGCGCCGCATGGGTCTCGGCGGTGATTGAGTTGCCCTTGCCCTCCTCGGTGCCGATGGTGAGCAGGCCGACGCGCGGTTCGGGGCAGCCGAGTTCGATCCGCGCGTAGTGCGAACCGATGATCGCGTTGTGGACCAAGTGCTCGCACCGGGCCTCGGGGTTGGCTCCCGCATCGATCAGGATGAAATGGCCGTCGGCACGGGGGACAACCGGCGCCAGGGCCGCCCGGTCGAGCCCGTCGAGCGTGCGCAACCTGAGGATGCCGCACGCAACGAGGCTGCCGGTATTGCCGCAGCTGACCGCCGCGACCGCCTCGCCGTGTTTGACGAGGTCGATCGCTCGGATCATCGACGCATCTTTTTTCCGACGGATCGCAAGCAGCGGCTTGTCGTCCATCGTGATGACCTCCGACGCGTGAACGAGCGAAACGGATGGATGTCCCTCGAGTCTGGCTTTTGCCAGAAGGGGAGTCAGCACGGCGGTGTCGCCGACGAGCGTGAGAGGATTGAGCCCGGGATACTCGTTCAAGGCCAGACGAACGGCCTCGACGACTTCACCAGGCCCCCAATCCCCTCCCATCGCATCGACCGCGATTCGGCCGGCGGGGGGAGTATCTGCCATCACAGGGGTCCGGAGGGGTGAAAGTGGGATCCAGCGCGGGTGGCGGGAGCGCTATACTTCGACGCTCAGCACCTGGCGGCCGCGGTACATGCCGCTCTTCGGGTTGACCCGATGGGGACGGACGGGCGTGCCATCCGCGGGATCGCGGGCGAGCTCGGGAGACTGGAAGGCATTGGCAGCCCGGCGGTTGGCACTGCGGCGTTTGGATTGTTTGCGTTTCGGATTTGCCATGATGAAAGCGGTGACTGTGTCGTTGATGGCCGGCTTGCGGCCGAGTCGTAAAGGGGTCCGAGTAAAGGTCGGCTCCCCGGAGCGTCAAGTCATCATATCATTCGACGGCACGTCAAAAGCAAGTCCGGGGCGCGGCCTACAGCAGATAGAACAGCGCGAGCGCCGCCGCGGTGGCGAACCGATACCAGGCAAACAAGGCGAGGCCGTGGCGCCCTAGGTATCCGACGAGAAACTTGACGGCGGCGGCCGCCGAAACGGTCGCCACAATGATCCCGAGGATGACGTGCGGCCATCCGAACACGGCGATCATGGCCATTCCGGACGAGTACCCCTTGTAGACAGTCGCGGCGGTCAGGGTGACCAGCCCGAGGAGGAAGCTGAATTCGGCGGCGACGCGGGGCTCGAATCCGGCGAAGTAACCGCCGACGATGGTGGTCATCGAGCGGCTGGTGCCCGGCCAGAGAGCGAGGCACTGCATGAGGCCGATCCCGAGGGCGCGCCGCGCAGGGAGCGCCTCGAGCGGGAGTCCTGAGCCCTCGGGGGCGGCGCGGTTCCGCCGCCAGCGCTCGACGGCGAGCATGAGGACGGCTCCGGCGACTTGGGCGATGATCACCGTGAGCACCGAGAAGAGGTGGCCGTCGATCCACCGGTTGAGAAGCAGGCCGAGGACGGCGGCCGGGAGGAAGGCGATGAGGAGGTTGCCAAGCAGGCGAAGGCCGGCCGCATCCTCCCCGATGAGCCCGCGGAGGATGCCGACCAGCCGGCTCCAGTAGAGAAGAAGCACCGCGGCGATCGCGCCGAACTGGATGATCACTGAGTAGGTGTCGGCGGCGAGTTTCAGCGTGAGGGGCTCGCCCTCGGGGCGCTTGGCGGACGGACGCGTGTACCAGAGTGGGCGCCCCTGCGCATCGTGCAGCGGGGCCGTGGCGTCTAGGTGGAGCGCGTGGTTGGCGATGATGAGGTGGCCGGTCGACGAGATCGGCAGGAACTCGGTGATCCCCTCGACCAGCCCGAGGAGAACGGCGTCGCCGACGCTCAATTCGGCCGCGGGGCGCTCCGGGCCGGCGGGCGCGACAGCGCCGAGCGGCACGCGAAACGCGCACACGGTCAGCGGAAGGATGACGCAGGCGGCGATGAGAACCAGGCGGCGCATTCCCGGTAGCGAGGCGAATTCGACGCGGGAGTCGAGCTTATGCTGCTGCGGTTTCGGCTTTTCTAGCACGCGCCGCATGGCTTTGATTTCACCGGCGCACACGGGCCCCGCCCGTGCGCGCACGAATATGCCGACACTAAGCACCCAAACCTCTGCGCTCGCCGCCGGCCGGGATCTCACCCCGGAGGAGGTCGGGAACGCGGCGCTTGCGCTCGCCTCGCCCGAAGTCCCGGACGATGAGAAGGCTGCCTTCCTGGTCGCGTTCTCCGACAAGGGTGAGAGCGCCGCCGAGGTGGCAGCGTTCGCGGCCGCCTTCCGCAACCTCGCGGTGGATCCGGGGCTCGGCGAATGGTCGCCGCGCGCCATCGACATCGTTGGCACCGGAGGGGACCACATGGGCGCGTTTAATTTCTCGAGCATGGTGACGCTCGTGCTCGCGTGCGCCGGCGTGCCGGTGATGAAGCACGGCAACCGGGGGATGACGTCGAAATGCGGGAGCGCGGACCTGCTTGCGGCGCTGGGCGTCGATCTGGCTGCTTCCCCCGATCGGCTCCGGCAGGCGTTGCGGGAGCTCGGCTTCGCCTTCCTCTTCGCGCCGGCGTTCCACCCGGCATTCAGGTACGTGGGCGGGGTGCGCAAGAGCCTGGCGGCGGCGGGGCGGCGCACGGTGTTCAACTTCCTCGGGCCGCTCATCAACCCCGGCCGGCCGGCGCATGTGCTCATCGGCAGCTTCTCGGAGACCTGGGCGGTGAGGCTGGCGGGCGCCCTGGAGACGCTGGGGGCACAGGCCGGGCTTTCGGTGGCCGGAGTCGTCGACGGCACGCATGGCGTCGATGAGATCACCACGGCGACGGACAACCGCGTGCGCGGCTGCGGCCGGCTGGCGTCGATCGATGGCTACTGGCGCGCCGCCGATTTCGGCCTCCCCAAGGCGCCGTTCGACGACCTGCGCGGCGGCGATGTCGCGACGAACCTCGCGATCGTCGAAGCGGTTCTTTCGGGGCGCGGTCCGGCGGGCCTGGTCGACACGATCGTGCTCAACGCGGCAGTCTGCCTCTGGATCACGGGCCGCACGGCGCAGGTCGTCGACGGCATCCCCCAGGCGCGGGAGCTTCTGCTTGGCGGCGCGGTGCGCGCGAAGATCGCGGCGACCCGAGAGTTCTATCGGTCATGAACCGCCACTATTTCGGAACGGACGGAGTGCGCGGCCGCTGGGGCGGGCCGGTGATCAACGAGGGATTCGCGCGCCGACTGGGGACCGCGGCGGGGCGCTGGGCGCTGCGGCGCGAAGGCGGGGAAGCCGCCGGGCGCGAGGTGCTGATCGGCCGCGACACCCGCGCCTCTGGCCCGGCCCTGGTCGCCGCGATCGCCGCGGGGCTCGCCGAGGCGGGGCTCCGTCCGACCGATCTTGGCGTCGTGCCGACTCCTGCCGTCTCGCGTGCGGTGCGGCAGAGGCGCGCCGCGCTCGGCGTGGTTGTGACCGCGTCGCACAATCCGTCTAGCGACAACGGAATCAAGTTCTTCGGGCCCGCGGGCACAAAGCTCTCGGATGAGGAGGAGTTCGACATCGAGCAGTTGCTCGCGCGCGGAAAGAGCGAGGCGGCGGCGGCCGGGCCGGTTGCCGTGCCCGGCGCCGCGGACGATTACGTGGCGGTGGCGTCGGGGCTGCTTCCGCCCGGCTCGCTGAGCGGATGGAGGATCGTGCTCGACACGGCCAATGGAGCCGCCTGCGCGACCAGCCCGGCGGCCCTCCGGAGGCTCGGTGCGGAGGTCATTGGCATCGGCGATGTGCCCGACGGGCTGAACATCAACGCGGGAGTGGGGTCGGAGCATCCCGCGCCGCTTTGCCAGGCGGTGCTCGAGCACGGCGCCCGCCTGGGGATCGCCCACGACGGCGACGGCGACCGATGCATCCTGTGCGATGAGAAGGGGGAAATTCTCGACGGGGACGAGATTCTGACGGTGCTGGCGGTGGATGCCCTGCGCCGCGGCGCCCTGGCCGCAAGGACGCTCGTGGTCACCGTCCAGAGCAATCTCGGCGTCGACGCGGCGGTGCAGGCTGCCGGCGGGCGGGTGTGCCGGACTCCCGTGGGCGACCGCTACGTGGGCGAGCGCTTGCGCGCCGAGGGCGCTCAACTCGGGGGCGAGTCGTCGGGCCACATCATCTGCGCGGAGGTCTCGCCGACCGGCGACGGCCTGGTGGCGGCGATCAAGGTGATCGGCGTGATGGTGTCGACGGGCCGGCCCCTGTCGGAGCTGCGCGGGGTGCTGCAGAAATTTCCGCAGCGTTCGGTGGCGCTCACCGTTGTGGAGAAGAAGCCGCTCGAGTCGCTGCTGGCGCTCCAGGACGCCATGGCGGCAGTTGAGACCGGGCTGGGGCCGGAGGGACGGGTGCTGGTGCGCTATTCGGGGACGGAGCCGAAGATCCGGCTCCTGGTCGAGGGGCGGTGCGAGGGGCAGGTGCGCGAGGGGCTCGACCGCCTGGTGAAGGCGGTGCGCGAGGATCTGACGGTGACCCATCCGGCGCCGTGACCACGCGCCGCGAGCAGGGCAGCGGGGGAGGCGCGGCGCGCGTGTACTGGACGGCGCTGGTCGGGCTCTTTTTCGACTACTACGACCTGTACCTGTTCGTTTATCTGGAGCGGGCGCTGGCGGAGCATTTCCAATTGACGGCCTTCGCGAGCAACACGCTCCAGTTCTGCGGGCTCGCGGGCGTCGGCGTCGGCGCGTTCGGGTTCGGCTGGGCGGCGGACCGGTTCGGCCGGGGGCGGGTGCTGCTTGCGGTGTTCGGCGTGTACCTTGTCGGGATCGCCGGACTGAGCCTCGCGTGGAGCTACGCGAGCCTGATCGCGTTCCGCCTGCTGGCCTCGACGGCGCTGGGCGCCGAGTGGGGAATCAGCCACGCGTACCTGGCGGAGCGCGTGGACCGGGACGCGCGCTACCGTTTCGCGGCGTGGCTGCAGCTGGCGATCGTCGGCGGGCTGCTTGCCGCGCTGGCGAAGGAGTTCCTGCTCCCCGCGTGGGGCTGGAGGTGGCTGCTCGCGGCTTCGCTGCCCCCGGTGGCGGTGCTGTCGGTCCTGCGCTGGCGCCTGCTGCTGGGCGATGCCGGCGGCGGAGCGCCGGCCGGAGTGGCGCGGCCCGCCGAGCTGGCGGCGGCGCTGCGGGAGGGAGGCCGGGCGTTCGCGGTGTGCCTCGGGTTGGCGAGCCTCACAATCGCAAGCGGGACCATCAACGTGTTTTTTGCGAAGGAACTTCCCCAATCGGCGCTGTACACGGCCTGCTTCTGGCTCGACGTCGTGCCCGGGATGCTCGCCGGGGCGTGGGTCGTGCGGCGGCTGGGGGTCGGCCGGGCCCTGATCCTCTACGCGGGCGGACTGCTGACGCTTTCGCTCTGGGCCTGGGAGACGACGTGGAGCGGTCGGGCGTTGGCGTTCGCCCTGGCGTTGCCGGTTCTGAACGGCATCCCCTTCGGCCTGATGGGGGCCTTTTTCAACGAGGTGTTCGGGCGGTGTCGCACGGCGCTGTCGGGCGCGGCCTACAACCTCGGGCGGATCGCCGCGGGATTCTCGCCGGCCCTCATCACGGCGCTGGGGCTGCATCAGGAGGGGCGCTATTTTCTCTTCACCGCAGCGCTCGGCGCCGGGATGCTCGCGCTGAGCGTCGCGGCGTCGCGGCTGGCGCGGCGCTTTTAGGCGGGGCGGCCTCAGGCGCGGAATAGGGCGCCGAGCTTCCTCCCGAGCAGGAGGCTCACCGCCGCGATCGAGACGCCGAGGAAGACCATCGCCCAGACGCCCAGCGCGGCGGCGAGGAAGCGGCCGTCGCCGAGCAGCTGGTGCAGCTCGAAGATCGCCTTGGTGATCGGATAGTATAGCTGCTTCTGGGCGAGCACGAGCGAATCGGACACCTCGAGCATCGCGAAGGCGAAGGCGAGAAGTCCGCCGGCGATGAGGTTGGCGGCGATCAGCGGAAGGGTGATCCTGAAGGTGGCGCGCAGCGGCGGGCAGCCGAGGTTCAGCGCGGCCTCCTCGAGCGCCGGGCTGCTCTGCTGGAAGCCGGCCGCGGCGGAGCGCACGACGTAGGGCAGGCGGCGGACGGAGTAGGCGATGACAAGAAGCGGCCCCGGGTTTGCGACCGGGTTGAGGAAGGAGAAAAACCGTCCCTCCTGGCTCATCGCGATGTAGCCGAAGGCGATGACGAGGCCGGGGATCGCGAGCGGGAGCATCGCGAGCACGTCCAGCACCTGACGGCCGGCGACGCGCGTGCGCACGACCACGTAGGCGATCGCGACGCCGAGGACGAGATCGACGACCGTCGCGGCCCCCGCGTACTTGAGACTGTTGGCGATGGCGGGGACCGTCAGGTCGTGGCCGAGCGCGCCGCGGAAATTGTCGAGCGTGAACGAGGCAGGGAGCACGGTCCCGTGCCAGTGTCCGGCAAACGCGACCAGGAGGACCCCGAGGTGGGGGAGGAGCGCGATGAGGGTGACCGCGCCGAAGAGGAGCGTGCAGGCCCAGGCACGCAGCGGCGGGATCGCCCGGGGGCCGCCGGCCGAGGTGGCCTTGGCCATCATCGCGTGGGCGTCGCGGCCGAAGATGCCCTTGCCGAGCGCGTAGAGCACGACGGTGCACCCGAGCAGGACGGCGACCAGGGCGTACGGGAAGGGGTTGTCGCCGATATCCTTGAGCCCGTCGTAGATTTGGACCGATGACACGCGGGTGTAGTCGAAGATGAGCGGCACGCCGAGCTCGGTGAACGTCCAGATGAAGACGATCGTTCCGCCGGCGAAGAGCCCCGGGCGGATGAGGGGAAGGGTGACGCGGCGGAAGCGCCGCAGGCCCCGGCAGCCGAGGTTGGCGGCGGCCTCCTCCATCGCGGGATCGATGTTGGCGAGCGCGGCGACGGCGTTCAGGTAGATGATGGGATAGAGGCTGAGCGCCTCGACCACCGCCACGCCCCAGAAGCGGCTCACGGCGAACCAGTCGAACGCCCAGCCGGCTGGGCGCAGGCCGAGGGCGACGATCAGCGCGTTGGCGGCGCCGTACTGTCCGAAGATCTGCTTCATGCCGATCGCGCCGACGAACGGAGGCAGGATCATGGGCACGAGAACGAGGGCCGCGAAGAGGGTCGCGCCCGGGAAACGGTACCGCGCGGAGACGACCGCGAGCGGCAGGGCCAGGATGATCGCCAGCCCCGTGGAGGCCAGCGCCAGCAGGAACGAATTGGCGAGGCCCCCCAGGTAGAGCGGGTGGGTGAGGAGTTGCGCGAGGAAGGCGGCGGTCGGGCGTCCGTCGGGACTGATGAAGCCGCCGCGCAGGATCTGGGCGACCGGCCAGAGGAGGAATAGGGCGAAGAATCCGGCGATGACCAGAATGAGCGCCCGCGCGAAGGACCTCGACATTGCGGGCGGAGTGTGGCCGCCGCGGGCCGGTGGAGACAAGGCGGAATTAGCGCGGGCGCCCGCCGCGCAGGTGGCGGCGGAAGGCCGCCAGCGTCTGCGCGCTCACGTGGTGCTCCATCCCCTCGGCGTCGACGTGCGCCACCGCCGCCGGGACCCCCAGGGAGCGCAGGAACTCGCTCACGACCTCATGGCGCTCCCGGGACTCCTCGGAGATGCGCCGCCCCTCCTCGGTGAGGAAGATCGAGCGGTAGGGCAGGGCGGTCACGAGCCCCGCGCGCCGGAGGCGGTTGATCGTGCGGTTGACCGTGACGTGGGTGACGCCGAGGCGGCGGGCGAGGTCGGTGACGCGTGCCTCGCCGGTGCCGTCGATGAGCTCGGCGATCATCTCGACGTAGTCCTGGGCGGTCTCCTGCGCGTGCTCGGCGCGGGTGCGCAGGAGGCTGACCGGGGATGACTGGGCGGGCTTGGGCACGGGAAAATCGGGGAAACCCGGTTGACAACCGGAGGGGTCTCTTGTAGCCGTGGCTACATCTTGGAGACAAGGCAAAAAGAGCCTGCCGGCGCGGCGGAGGGAGGCGCGCCGCTGGAGGGGTTGCACGCGACCGTGGCGGTGCCGCCGCGGCAGGCGGGCTTCTGGAGGCAGTGGCGGGCGTTCGTCGGCCCGGCGGTGCTGATCAGCGTCGGCTACATGGATCCCGGCAACTGGGGGACTGACCTCGCCGGCGGCGCCCGCTACCGGTACGGGCTGCTGTGGGTGATCGCGCTGGCGAGCGCCATGGCGGTGGTGCTCCAGGTGCTGGCGGCGCGGCTCGGGGTGGCGACGGGCAGGGACCTCGCCCAGTGCTGCCGCGACCTCTTCCCGCGGTGGATGCGATGGCCCAACTGGATCGCGATGGAGCTGGCGGTGGCCGCCACCGACCTCGCGGAACTCCTCGGGAGCGCCGTGGCGCTCAACCTGCTCTTCCACATCCCGGTGGCCTGGGCGATCCTGCTGACGGCGGCCGACGTGCTGCTGCTGCTTGCCCTGCGGGGCCTGGGCATGCGGATGATCGAGGCGGTCATCGCCGTCTTCGTGGCGACGATCGGGATCAGCTACGCGGTGGAGATCTTCGTGCTGCCGGAGACGCGGCCGGACTTCCTGGAGGTCGGCGGCGCCCTGCTGAAGCCGGGGCTGAGGGACCAGGGGATGGCGCTCCTCGCGATCGGAATCATCGGCGCGACGGTGATGCCGCACAACCTGTTCCTCCACTCGGCGCTCGTCCAGACGCGCAAGCTGCAGCGCGACGACGCCTCGATCAGGAACGCGATCCGGTTCAACACGATCGACTCGATCTCGGCGCTGGCCGCGGCGTTCATCGTGAACGCGGCGATCCTGGTGCTCGCGGGCATGGTCTTCTACGGCCGCGACCACGTCGTGACGGCGGCCGGCCGGGTCGTCGCGTTCACCGAGGGCGGCGACTGGATCCGGATGGCGCACCTGACGCTGGCCCCGCTGCTGGGCACGAGCCTGGCGAGCACGCTCTTCGCGGTGGCTCTCCTCGCGAGCGGCCAGAGCAGCACGATCACCGGGACGCTTGCGGGCCAGGTCGTCATGGAGGGGTTCATGCACTGGCGGCTGCGGCCCTGGGTGCGCCGGATGATCTCCCGGATGCTGGCGGTCGTGCCGGCGATCCTCGTGGTGAGCATCCGCGGCGCCGACAGCGTCACGGATCTCGTCAACTTCAGCCAGGTGATTCTGTGCCTGCTCCTGCCGCTGGCGCTTTTCCCTTTGCTCTACCTGACCAGTTCGCGGAAGGTCATGGGCCGGTGGGCGAGCGGCGGCTGGCTCGCGGCGGCGGGCTGGGGCAGTGCGCTGTTGATCACCGCCCTCGACCTGTATAGCCTGCCCGCTTCCCTGAAAGAAGCGTGGCGCATCATCACCCAGGGCTGAGCGCCCGCAATCCGTTCCCTTCGATGTACAAAACCATCCTCGTCACGCTGGACACCACCCGGACCGACCGGGTGATCATCGATCATGTCAAGGAGCTGGCGCGGCTGATGAGCAGCCGGGTGGTCCTTCTCCACGTGGTGTCGAGCGCGACGGCCAAGTACCACGGGGCCAACGCCGCCGACAGGGAGTCGGCCGAGAGCGAGGCTTACCTGGAGGGGGTCCGCGCGGAGTTTGCCGCCGCGGGGATCGACGCGCAGGTGACGCTGGCCTATGGAGAGCCGGCGAAGGAGATCGTCAGCTGGGTCAAGCGGCAGGGCTGCGACATGGTGGCCATGGCAACCCACGGGCACAAGTTTGTCGCCGACATCATCCTCGGGACCACCGCCATCCGCGTGCAGCACGCGGTCAGCGTCCCGGTGCTGCTGATCCGCGCCAAGTGAGCATGCCCCCGGAGGGGCGGTCTCGTACGGGAAGAGAATCCGCCGGGTTGCGTAATCGGGGGACGTCCTGATCATAGGGGCGACCGATGCGCGGCCCGACGACCAGAGCTACTTATCTTCCACTCGCGACGCTGTTCTTCTCGCAGCTGTTCGCGGCCGGCCTGTGGAATGTCTGCTTCAGCAACGTGCTGAAGCACGCCGGGCTGGAGCGGTACATCGCGCTGGCATTCACCTGCAACGCGGTAGCGGCATTCGTTTCACCGCTGCTGGTGGGGTCGTTCGCCGACCGGGCGATCCCGCCGGTGAGGCTGATGCGCTGGCTGTACTGGCTCTCCGGGTTCTGGCTGGCGGCGATGTTCGCCGCCGTCCACCTGGGGCGGGGAGGCGGCTCGGTGCTGGTGTGCATGCAGTTGCATTCGCTGTGCTACAGCCCGTGCCTGAGCCTGCTCACGACGATCGCCCTGGCCGCCCTGCGCAATCCGGGCTCGGAGTTCGGTCCGCTGCGCATGTGGGGCACGGCGGGATGGATGGTGGCCGGCTGCGTGGTGAGCTGGGTGCTTGCAGCGGACACCTCGGTCCTCTCGGGCTACGCCGCGGGAGGCGTGCTCCTGGCGCTGGGTTTCGCCACCTACCTGCTCCCGGATTGCGAAATGGGCGATCCTGCTCGGGCTGGCGTCGGGCGTCCTCCGGCTGGCGCTGTTTGCGCTGAACATGTGCGGGCCGCTCCTGCTCGGAATCGCGCTCCACGGCGTGAGCTACGTGTTCGTCACCGTGGTCGCCCAGGTCTACCTGGCCGAGCGCGTGGAGCCCACGATGCAGGCCCGCGCGCAGGCCCTGTTCGCGATGCTGACGGGCGGGGTGAGCAACCTGCTCGGCTATCTCGGGACGGGAATGTGGTTCCTCATGATGACGGACCGGGGCGCCACGCGCTGGCCGCTATTCTGGTCGGTCCTGTGCGCGGCGGCCCTGGCCGTTGCGGTGTATTTCACCTGGGCCTACCACGGCGTGGGCCGGGGGTTCTTTCGGAGACCGGCGCCGTGACCGCCTCGGGCCGCCGGCCGAGCTTGCCTGCGCAGGGCGAGTGGTGGATGTTTGCACGGTGGACTTGCCACGACCCCTCCAGTCCATTCTCACCGCGGTCGATAGCCTGATCGACCGGCTGCTGTGTGTTGCGGGGGCGGTCCTGTTCTCCCAGGTGCCCGAGTTCATCCAGCAGTATCTGCAGCGGCTTGGCGGGCATCTGGACGAGGCCCGTCGGCAAATGGAGCAGTTCCGCGGCATCGCCGCGAGGTCGGGGATGACCCTGGAGCAGCTGGCGGCCAGGAGCCAGGCGAGCGCCGAGGATTCGGTCGCCCGTCTCGGGCAGCTCATACATGACACGGTGGAGCGCGTCGACGTGCTGGCGGCCGCCGACAAGGCGCTGCGCGAGGCGTCGATTCTCGATCGTCCCATCGTGTTTCTGCGGCATGTCGACCTGTCGATCGCGCGATCGACAGCTGCGATCTTCAAGCCGGCAGTTCCGACGACCCTCGAGGGGATGATCTATGCCGGGGCCGGGGTGCTGCTGATCCTGGCGCTCTACCACGGCGCCGTGCGGTATTCCCTGCGCCGCGCCTGGCAGCGCCGCGCGGAGCGCGCGAAGTCTGCGGATGAAATCGGGGATGCGGAGCACTGACGCTCCGGCATCCAGACTAACTCGCCCCCCTGAGAAAACAGCCCCTCCCCAATCTTTGGTGTAGACCCCGCGCGGCTTTTCCTCCCCCTGGGGGCCTTTTTTGGGGGGGCACGAAGAGATGCGCAGCACCGCTGAGTTTCGGATGCCGGGCGCCCGTTCGGGGCGCGGAGCAGATTTGTAAAAACGGTTTTTCGGAAATGAAAATGCAAAACCGTAGAACACCCAAATTCTGGTAGGTTCGGTTTCTTGCAATAGTGGCATTAGTGGCGCTCACGATATGCGCATACCCCGGGGTGAAATAAGCCCCTCTGATTTTCCAGCCATGCATCCGGTCAGGAAGTTTCCCCATCGCGCCCTAATTGTAGCCATTTTGGAGGCAACGTTCGCTTGGACTGCCTTGTTAGGTTCTCGGACTTTCGCCGGCCAAACCGATCCTGGCGCAACCTCTTCGACGGTCTCCGCAAT
>Ga0153915_10000453_pt1 | contig 37907 bp, 68 predicted proteins | sample Opewatmetagenome_2_FD_107003 | JGI IMG/M metagenome (GOLD analysis project Ga0153915, IMG submission 107003) | Freshwater wetland microbial communities from Ohio, USA - Open water 3 Core 3 Depth 3 metaG | ecosystem: Environmental > Aquatic > Freshwater > Wetlands | place: USA: Ohio, Lake Erie... | reverse complement strand
GGCGGTTGAGTAATTTCCTGAGGCGGTTGAGCTTTCTCCAAAAGCCATAGCATTAGTTCCCGTAACCGTATTTCCCCAACCAGCATTTATGCTTCCATTCACCTGCAAAGCAGACGTGCCGTCGTCGGTTGCTCCACCAAGCAAAAGTCTGCCAGTTGTTCCTCCTAACGATAAATTACCATTAGAAGCAATAGTAAATGAAGTATAGTGTGTAGAATCATAGCTTAATCTTAACTGCTCAGTGGTTGCCAGAGATTCCAGCTTAGCGTTCGGCGCAGTTGTGCCAATACCTACATTTCCGCCGCTTGTTATTCTCATTTTTTCTGAAAAACCCGTACCGTCAATAGCGGTTGAGGAGCCGAAACGCAAATCTCCCTGCGTTGCTCCTTTCCAGTGTATTGCTGGACCATAAGTACCGTTTGCAAAAAACGCAGTGTAATCGCTACCAGATTCGGCTGCTATTTGAATAGTCCCAGAGCTTCCATAAACAGCCAACTTACTATCCGGTGCAGTCGTCCCAATACCCACTCTTCCATTCGTCGTATCTACATTCAAAACCGAAGTGGTCTTGTCTGCCTTTCTGATTTGGAATGCTGTTGTGGAGTCTGCTGATGGGGAAATAAAAGAGGTAATAAGTCCACCAGTTAGAGTTGATAATCCTGTAACTCCTAAAGTACCACTCATTGTTACTCCTTCTGCACCATCTGTAGTAACTATATTTAAAATGTCTGCTTTTCCTGTAGAGTTAAATCTTAAAGCGTTAGCGTAATTGTCATATAAAGTCCAGTTTTGTTGTTGGGGGGTATATATATCTCCTCCTGCTAAATAAAGGGCGTGATTTGAAGCACCACCAGTAGCAAAAGCATATAATCCTATGTTTCTTCCTCCTGCGTGAGTGTCTTCTGCTCTAAAATATCCACCAATTGAAGCACCCCCATCCCCTGTTGCTGAAACTTTACCTACTCCAGCTACTCCTCTACCCTGATTAGCTCCATTAGTAGAAGCCACCCCTCCAACACCAGTGGCTGTGTCTGTTGCAGAGGCTACGGCTTCACCTATTGTTCCTATATTTCCAGTGTAAGTATGTCCTGTGTTGCCCGCAGAGCCAATTATCTTAGCTAAAGGGAAGTCTGTGAGAGAGGCTGTAGAACCAACTAATAAGTTATGAGAACCTAAATTAACATCAGCATTAGCTCCTGTGTAGGGGACGTAGTTGGTTGATAGATAAGTAGTAAGGTCAGTTTGGTCGGTGATAGTTCCACCAATTTCTCCCCAGTCAATAAGTCCTGAACCTGTAAAAAATTCTAAACCGCTTTCGTCTGCCTTAACTCTTAGAGCTTTGAGAGCTTGTCCAACATAATTATCAGGCGTATCATTCAACTGGTAAAAGTTTCTTGCTGTGCTACCGCCTCCAAAACCTCTTGGAGTTTTAGCTAATCTTGAAACTTCCGAATAGTCTTCTAAGCCCAAAATATGCTTTATACCAATTTGGTATTCTTCTTCAATAGGTAATTCGTTTATTTTATCAACTATCTGTTCTCCTGTATCTGCTACAGCAACCTCTTTAATCTCGTTAGTAATAATAGGCTGTTCTACAATGGTTTTTTCAATTATTTTTTCTATAACTGGAACTTTAATTGATTTGGCAATTTCCTTTTTATCTTTTTCTGTTAGAATATAATCCTTGCCATCGTTTCCGTCTTTTACTTCTGGTATCAAAGGCTTAATCAAAGAAATAAGCTCTTCATCAGTAGGAGTAATTCCATCATTCCCATCTTCTCCCTTAATCTTTGTTAGGATAGTTTTTAAATTAGGAAGCTCTTGCTCAATCTTTTCTTTAACTTCAACTTTTAAATCAGAAATCTTTTTATCAACTTCTTCTTTTAAATCTTCTGTCATAACAAAAACAGAAGCTGTTGTTGCATCTATAATCTTTCCTGATTTTATTGCTTCGGATAGTTTTTGTTTTTTATCCATTGACATCTTTGTTTAATATTTCTTTGATATTCTTTTTTTATTATTATCTTCATCGTTCACTCCAATTGAGGAAATTAAAAATATAATATAAATGAGTAATAATTCTTTTATCATAAATTTATTTTTGTTTTATTTTCTTGTTTATATTTAAAACCATATAATTTAAAAATCTTGTTCATAGCATCTGTATCCTTTCCTATTATAGTATTATATTTTTCCTCATCTGTTAATTTATTATATAATGGATTTTTAAATAAACTTTCTAATTCTTTTTTTAATTCTTCTCCATATTGTGTCTTTGCCTTATCAAACTTTTCTTGTCCAACTTTTTCTTTAAATTGTATTAAAGTTTTACTACTACTTTTATCCCAGTCTGTGAAATTAATACCTTTCCCATTAGATTCAGAAATTTTATTGATTTCTTTAATCGTTTCATTTTCAGTTGATGTTTTTACTCTTGAGCCAAATAATAATGTTGACCACGCTGGTTGAGTTTCTACTTGTTCTCCAAAAACATTTGTTTTAATTGGTAAAGTTTCTCTTAGACCTGGAACTTTTGATTTTAATCCTTCTACTCCTTTAACAGATTGTCTTTCATATTTATCAGTAGCTTTTGCAAAATCTGATAAAAATGATGGAACTAATCTTGAATATAACTGAGATGTTAAATAGTTTTCTGCTTCTCCCGTCATCTCTTGCAGAGTCTGGTCTTTTTTATAAGCATAAGTTTTGACTTCATCATATAAATCAGATATTCCTGGAAGTTGTCCTATTTGAGAAACAACACCTTTACCATATTGGAAAGCCATCTCTCCTTTGCCTGCTTTACCGTACTTACGAGCATACATTATTGAAGATAATGGAATTGATAGTGGCCCGAACCAGTCTGTTGAAATCCACTTATCTCCTATTCGTATAGAATTTTCTGCTGGAGAACCTCTCAACCCTTCTATTTGAGAACGGTTAGGGTCATAAGCACCTACAAAATCATCATCTTTTAGTTGATAAGCTATGATTACAGACGCAGTCAATCCTAATCCACTTCTTACTAAATCTCTTGATATTTTTGAAACTCTTTCTTTTGAACCTAAATCTTTTGCTCTTATTCCATTAACTACTTCAACTATTGCTTTTGGAACTCCAAGACCTGCATAATCCATACCGGTTGATATAACATTTGCCGGAGTTTTTACGAAAGGTAATAAATAATCTCCTAATCTTGCATCTCCGGTAGCTTGATTTATAAGTTTTCTTATTCCCTCTGATAATTTAGAAGCCCAACTTGAATTAGTCCAAGTAGCCATCTGTGCATCCATTATTCCTTGAGTTCTTAACATCTCTCCCTCAGAAGTTTGAGGTTTTAACTTCATAGAATCAACCATAAACTCTTTAGCTTTTGTTATATCTCCTTTTGATAACTTTAAAGCATTTATATTAACACTATCTGCAAAATGAGCAGAAGAAAAAGCCACATCTGGAGCTCCCATAAGTTGTTTAAATACTGTGTCTTCTATTATTCTTCCTGTCTTCCTTATTATTCCTTTACCTCCCGAGTGTACTGTTTCTCCTAAAACTCTTTCTCCAGAAACACCTAAGTCATTTATATTTTCTGCTCTTGATAAATCATATCCTGTCTGTTGGTAAATCTTATTTATCTTTTTTACATAATCTATTGCTAAAGCATTATCAGTTCCTTTTAATCCTCCCGATGCCAATCTCCTTGATATTGCTTCTGTTAAGCCTATCTCAATGTTTGAACCTATGTTAAGTATAGGAGATTTTAAAGAAGCTAACATCATTCCTCTACCTATTGTTCCAGTTAAAACTCTTAACTGGCTTGTTGGAGATAGACTTTTAAGATAATCGTCCATTTCTTTCTTTGCTTTAAAAAACTCCATATTCTCATCAAACTTTTCTGATATATTACCTATATCATCTCCAAGTTTAGATTGGACATCTTGTATTCTTTTTGCTTTTTCACTTATTATTTTAACCTCTTCTGGACTAACATTTACTCCTAATTTATCAGAAACTAAATCTTCTAAAAATGCTTTTTCTGTTTTTGGATTCAAAACTCCAAGTTCATCTAAATTATTTATTTTATCTAAAATATTTTTATAAACTGGTTTATTTTTAGATTCTGGTGTAAAGACTGATTCAGCCCAAGATTTCAAAGCGTTCTTTTGTTTTGAAACCATTGCTTTTTCTAATTCAGTGTTAATCAGTTTAGACGTTTCTGGTCCAACTCTCTGTGTAAAGAAATTACGCCTCTCTTCAGAAGTCATATCATATAACTTTTGCATATCAATTTCTCCATTTAATGCAGACTGCTTAATTCTTTCCACTAATTGTTTAGGTATACAAAACATTTATTTACAAGTGATTTTATCTATTATTTTTTGTGCTTCTGATAAATCTAACTTCTTTGTTTCTTTTACTTTATCTTGTGCCTTTTTAACTTCTTTTTCAATATACTCTGTTGCTTTTTTTACATTACTTTTTTTAGTAAACTTATCAAAAACGTTTCCAACTTTTTTACCAAGTTTATCAAGTTTTTCACTTAGCAATTCTTTAACATATTTTGAAGTATCATTTGATTCAATACTCCCTTTTTCTGCTACTATTTCTTGTCCTCTTCTTGTCTGCTCCAAGCTTCTTTCTTTTGTTAATTGAGAATAAAGACTATAATTACCTTCTTTAAGTGCTTGTTCTGCCAGTGCTATATTGACTGCTGTATTTGTTTGCCCGGGTATGTCTTCAGCACCCATTGCGACCCTATAAGCTTGTTGTTTATTTTTTGATATAAGCTCAACTGCCTTTTGTGAGTCATCTTTTAGAGATATTTTTTCATATTTTGGTTCATCATTTAACTCTGGAGTTTCTTGTTGTAATCTCTCATAAACTCTACTTTTTGTATCACCTAATTTTGCAATCTGTGCAACTCCATATTCTTTTACAACTCCACTGGTATTTTCTGAAGCAATTTGTAAAGTTTCATTAATTTTATCTATCTGTTCCTGAGAATAATCCTTAAATGATTCACCTTTCACTTGTCTTAATTCTTCCTTTAATATATTTAGACTATCTCTCCCTTTAGCATATTGCTCATAAGCTATTCCTAAATCATTCATAGACATCCCACTTTGTCCAACATCTATATTAAAATTTTGAGCAATAACATCACCCTTTCCTGTGATAAACTCTTCAGAAAGAGTTCCAGGATATTGCTTTGATTCATATTTAGATAAATTTTTTAATGGACTATCATCTAAACTTTCTTTCATTTGTTCTATCTTAAAATTTAAGTCAGAAATCTTAGAATCATTTTTTATAGTTATTGGAGTGATGTTTGGAATTTTCTGTTTAATTTCTGAAACTTTTTGCGGTATCTTTACCCCAGTCTTTTCTGCTTCTTTTGTAGCCAGTTCATAAACAGGTTCTTCTGCTTTTTTTATAGTTTCTTCAGTTATGCCTTTTTTATACTCTGTTTCAACTTCTTTTTTTGTTTCTTTAATAATATCAGCCATATCTTGTGGCTTTATATCTTCAGATTTTAAGTTTTCGTTTTGTAAATAATAATTAGCAATTTTCCCCCTAATTGTTGCATTAGCTAAATTATATGCTGTTGAAAAAGGTGTCATAGCCAATCCTGCTCCAACCTTTGCTGTTGTTTCAATTTTTCCCTTTGCTTTCTCAGATATTGGTAATTTTTCAACTACTTTTGCACCTCCAGTTTTTACTATTCCGTGGACAGCCTTGACTCCAACCATTTGAGCGATAAATGCTCCGAGTTCTTCTCCAAGTGGTTTAATAGTTGACTTTGCTTCATTTGAAATTGGTAATGCTTCTATCCCTTTATCAGTTAGAAAACTTCCAACTTCTCCTAATTTTTCAAATCCGTAGCTAACAACTTGAGCTGGATATTTTAACAAAGGAACTTCTTTAGCAGCCTCTAACTGCATCGTAATAGGTAAAAATGCTATATTACCCGTTGCTACAATAGCTCTACCTGCATTTACAGCTTGCTGTAAGGGTTTTGGTGTATTCTCTTTGATATACTTTTGATTTTCTTCATAAGAAGTAGTTGGAGCTTTTGTATAATCAACAGGAAATAAAGCTTTATCAACTGCACTGGTAGCGTTCAATACAGTATCTTTAGCAGTTGTATAAGCAGATTGTATCGCCTTTCCAACAACTGGTATTTTGTTTAATACAGAAAAAACCTTGCTTTCCGTTCCAGTTAATGGAGCTCCTTCACCATAATTTATTCCTCCAAAACTTTCAGTTTGTGGTGCTTGTGATATTTTTAAATCACTTGTAGATAAAACGGTCTTTTTTTTAGGAAATGTCGTCAATTTAACTCCAGTATTAGAAGAAACATCAGTTGAACTGGCTGTTTTACTACCTGGAAATGATGTTAATTTAACTGCCATTATTGGTTTAGATTACTTCTATATTCCATTTGATTATTTTCGTCTAAATATTGAGTAATTGGATAGTTCACAGCAAATCCAGCTTGTGTTCCTCCATTGTTAATCCAATTTGCATTCATCCAGGCATAAGTTTCCCAAGAAATCTTTCCATCACTTCCAAAAGCATTATTATCTAATAGTGTCTGGTCTATTGATGACTTTATATCTTCAGGTGTTGTTTCAACCTTAGTTGTTTTTTCCTTTTCTTTAATTTGTCCTACTAAGTCAGCTAAATCATTTTGGAAAGTATCAGAAGAAGAGTCAAGTTTCATTATTTGTTGAGCTATATCGCTCTGTCCGTTAGATATTGCCGTAGAAGCCCAGTTTTGAGCATCTGAAAGGTTTGATTTACTTTCAGTATATAATCTATCCTCTTCTTCAGCTTTAGCTTCTAACTGTGCTTGTTCTTGAGAAGTGGCATAATCATAAACACTATTTAGCAATTCCTTTTTATAGTTATACTCGTTCTCTGCGTCTTGCGACAACAAAGAGTAATAAGTATTCATTGTTTCCTTAGCGTTGTTAAGTAAATTGGTATTGTTATTTACTATAGCCTGTTGAGCTTGAATACTCGCTTGAAGCCGTAAAGCCTGTATAGCGTTTTGACGAGCTATTGCAGAAGTTTCAGAAGAAAGTTGCGAAGTAGTAGTTCCTTGTCCAACAGTCCTACTTGTAGCAGATGATTGCTCTGCTGTTCCTGCATTAGTTAATCCTGTAAGTTGAGCATTTAAAGCATCGAGTTTAGCTTGTTCTGTTGCCAATCTCTTTTCTGTTCCTGGACCATATCCAGACATTTTTCCTGCTTGTTCTTGTAAATCAACAGAGCTTGCCTTTTCTGAATTTAATTGGTTAGAAGCATCTGTATATTGTTCAAAGAGAGATTTAACTCCCGTAGTATCCTCTGTTGTTTTAGGATTAGAAGCAAGCACAGAAGCGTTGCCTATATTTTGAGCATTAACCAATTCAGAAGTGTTATCAATCTTATTTGGTAATTTTACAGTAGTATTATTTCTTGAAAGAGCATCAGCAGTAATAGTCGGTGCAAGCAAAGTTTTACCAGAAGAGTCTGTGATTCCCTCTGTTGCTATTTTACTTTTAATAGCTTTTAATTGTTCGGCTATACTGTTTAATTGTTCCTGTCTTGTTGCCATATTATGTTTTAGATATATTTGTAATAATTCCATTTTTTGTCGTAATAGCAATTGTCGTGTCTGTAGTCTTATCAAAAGTATAAGTTCCGTCTGCTATAGGATTATCATCTCCTGTCAAATTAACTGATTGCAAAAATACACATTTTTTTCTAAATATTTTATAAGTAGAATATTCATCTTTTAACATTAAAGCTTTAAAATCTTCAAAATCTCTACGAAGTTGATTTATATCATTTTTAGTATTGTCCTCTGGTAAATTAATTACTTCTATCATAATTCTACTGCTGAGTATTCAGCTTTTGCTATTAAACCATTTATATTTACTCCACCTAATCCCTCTACTCTAAATTTTATTAAATTAAATGGTATATTAGGTGTCAATTTTGAATAACTTCCAGAAGTAAATGAAGTAAAAGATGTCCAAGAAGTATCTCCATCTATTTTATACTTTAATAAAACACTTTGTCCCGTTGTTAATTTATCGAAACTTATACCAATAGTTTTTAAATTTTTTCTCCCTCCGTAACCAAAGTCGTAATATCCTGTTTCGATAACAACAGGTTGAGACTCAAATGTTTCTGGTATTGTAGAATATATGCTCGTTGTTTCATTAGAACCTGTATAAATAGTTGCATAAATTTTCAAATCATCTTCTGTGGAAACGACTTCATCATTGATAATAACAAAATCATTATAATCAATAGAAGAAGATTCTTCTCCAACTTCTAATGTTTTGCATATAGAAAGAGCATTATAATTATAAATATCTTCTCTTCCATATTTAATTATAGAATATTCATATTCTTCGCTACTATTTGGACGAGAAGCATATGCCATAAAGTATAGATAACTTCCATATACTTTTACTCTTGAAGCTGGAATTATATGTCTATACCCAGATAATTGTTCTCTGCCTTGATAAGTAACCAATGTTTGGAATTGTGTACCATTATATCTTAATATTTTCAATCCTCTATATGTTTTATCTCCTAACACAACCGTAATAGCTCCATCTAATAAATCAGCACCTGCGACTTTACCATTTCCTATATCTATAACATCATAAAATGTTTCAGTATTTGCTCCATCCCATAAATACATTTTTGATTTTTCGTAAATAGATGAACAAATAATTGCAATTAAATTACCGTAATCAACTAACTCAACTATTGTCTGATCAATTGGGATATAAATCATAGGAGATACTGTTCCTGCGCTTAAATCAATTCTATAAATATAATTTGTAGAATCACTATAACAATAAACATAACTACCCCAACCTAATCCTCCTTGAAGTAACCCATATGATGAAGAAAATGAACCCCATGAACTATCATTTGCATCAGTAGAAACAACCACTCTTCCCAATGTGGCTATACCACTATGATAATAAATATACCCATTATAATAAGCAAATAGTGGATTATCCTGACCTCCGTATGTTCCAGAACCTCCCAAGCTTTCTATTCCGTCTGTTGATATTTTAAATACTTTTACATAATTGGTTGCTGTTGTTTTGCCATAAGCATATGTGCTTCCTCCAATTCTTATTAATTTATTTAATAAAACTTGAACATCATCTGTATCAATAGGAATTTCGGTTGTTATGTTAGAAATCTGTTTTGCACTTCTCTTGCCTAATTTTACATTTTCGCAGTAATCCAAATACCCATCTGAAAGGTTAAGATAGTCATCACTTATTCCTCTGTCCCAGCGTGTAATTTGTATAGTTTTAGATGTCATTATATATTAAATCCTATTACCCAAATTCTAACTTCACCTCTTGCTCCTGCTCCTCCTGTTGCAGATAATGCAGAACCAGAATTACCATATGTAGCACCTCCTCCCCCTCCGCCAGATGGAGCTGTTCCAGCTGAACCATTAGCAAGATTTCCACTTGTTGCATATCCTCCTGCTCCTCCATTACCTTTATATATATATGAAATTCCAGCAACTCCGACACCAGTTGTAACAGATCCTGTCCCTCCCCCTCCGCCTCCATAAAGAGTATTTCCACCTGTTGCATTATAATCATATCCTCCTCCTCCCCCGCCTCCATAGACACTTTTACCTCCGTTCTTATAACTACTATATGCTGCTCCGCCTCCCCCTCCGCCAAAGATAGAATTGCCAGATAGAGCACTGGAAGTAGCTCCTGCGCCAGATATAATCTCTCCTCCTGAACCACCGCCTCCGCTACTTGCTGATGAACCTGCACTAACTGTCCCTCCCCCTCCCCCTCCGCTTGCATAAATAGAATGATCTCCCGAGGCATAAAATCCATACCCTCCCCCTCCGCCATAAGCATATAAACGTGTTCCAAAAGATGTTGTCCCACCATCAGTTCCTGTGTTTCCTCCTCCAGTAACTCCAACCCCTCCGCCTCCGCCTACCCCAATAGTTACAGTTTCGGTAGAACTTAATTCAGAAGCTGGAATTTTTATTTCACTATATGCTCCTCCTCCTCCACCGCCTCCTGTGCATTGTCTTGAAGTTGATGCTGCTGTATATGCTCCTCCCCCTCCGCCTCCTCCTCCCCAAGCTTGAATGAAAACTAATTCATTACCACTTAATTCTGATGGCTTTGTCCAAGTTCCGCTTGATGTGAATGATTGATAATTTACTACTGCACTTTTACCGGATGCAAGAGTATCTTCAGTTACAAATTTATTAGAAATTGACGGTGTTCCTGTTCCAGATAAAGCATCGTTCTCATCTTGTGTGGGAACTCTTGTATCATTAGTTCCCACTGAGATTGGCTCTGTTGGACTTTCAGGGTCTACAGATAGCTTAGTAACTCCCTTAACAGTACTTGAGGCGTCAACAACAGTCGTATCGCTATTTTCCCATTTGCCAGTAGCTTCATTGTAAAATAATCCATTGCCAGTAGAAGGAGTTGTTATTGCTACATCTGAAATTCCAGATAATAAGCTATGTTTATGTCCAGGATTAACAGAAGCAGAGTTTTTAAGTTTGTAGTCAATGCTTGTAGTATCTGCTGAAGAGTCAATGCCCACCTTTGTTTCTAAGGCTTCAATAGCATCATTAGCATTACTATGTTGTAATGCGTGATCAACTGCCACAGTATTGTCTGAACCCTGTGGATTGACTAAAGTATCTTTAGATGTAGGAAAATTTATTGCCATTAGTGTTTTGTTATATTATTTACTAAAACTGTATTTTTAGATTGATTAGTGTAGGTAATGGGTAATCCAAAAGTGTTATATGTATATCTTGCATCATTGTAAAGTATATCTGGATTATTATAATTCCAACCATAACCTGTCTTACTTTTTCCGTACACTGAAACTGTATTTTTAGATTGATTAGTGAAAGTTGCCATTATCTACTTGATATATATTTAGTTATTATCTACAATTAGTTAATTTTGGTCTCATAATACTAACCTCATCTTTCGACCGTCTTCCATAATAATCTTCAATTTCTTTTCTTATTCTCATCATTTCGTTATAAAGATTAGTAGCGTTGTTTAATCCGTTAATATAAGCGTATTCATAACTCACTCTTAAAGGAATATACTCGTGGAATATGCCTGCAAATCCTGGCTTTTTAGTTGTATCAGAAGTAGTAAAATATGAAGCTTCTCTGTTAATCCAAACTTTTAATCCTCCTGTGCTGTTATAGTTAGGTATCAAGTCTAAAAATATACCATTAGCAGACTTATCATATTTAGTTGGAGTTCCAGTAGTGTCTTGTCCATCTACCATTGTTTTAATATCGTTATACTCTGAATTACGAGCCTGCTGGTCAACTGCGTCCAACTCTACGAATACTCCTGATGAGTTTTTAATCATTACCTTATAAATATCTAAAACAAGGTTTCCTCCCTTATCTATTGTAAAAGAATAATCCCTTTGTCCTGAAACAAGGTCTGTTGTGATTATAGGATAATTTGTGTGGTTAGAGTCATCAAACTGCCATCTTCCGTCTGCTTTGAATATAATGGCTAATACTTCATCTAAGGCAAGATTTATATCAATCGTAATATCACTTGCTGAATAGTCATCTGTGGTGGTATTACCTGTATTTCTACGAATTTTAGAAACTATGTTTGTATAATTTAGCGACATTTTTTTACTCCACCTTTAATTCCAGTTAAATGATTTATTTAGTTTAATCCAGTATAAATCCTCTTTTGAAAATTTTATCTCATCTATTTTTAAATCAAGCAGAATTTCTCTAATCTCATTCAATCCTTTAAATCTTAATAGCCATAAGAGATTTCTTACTTTTAACCATAATACTTTGTTTCTATCATTTTCTCTGCTAATAAATATATCTAATATCCTTTTAAGTTCTTTAATTGTGTTCTTTTTTAAATTATCTTGATTTAGTTCTGATAAAAAAGCCTGCATTCTATACCTGTAAGCCATATCGTTTTCAAGTATTAGTGATATAGCGTCTTTTAATGTTTCGTCTATTTTTAAAATTCTTCTTATTTCCTTAACTGGTTGTGACCAATGTTCTTCTTTTAAAATTATTGGATAAAGTTCAAACGTTTTTCTTAAATACTCTATCCATACCTTTTTATTTAAAACTATCGTTATAATCCCTATTACTCCGTTCTTGATTAAAGCAGAAAAAAGTCTTTTATAACTTGCAACTATATCTACTGCCTCGTGGGGTGTGTAAAATCTTAATGGTTCGTCTGAATTTTCAACATAAGTTCTTACTGTGCCATCGGCTAACATTTTAATATCTATAATCTTTTTAGGAGGCACTCCGTCATCATAAGGTGTTGCTGGTAATGTCTTTCTCATCTTTCTGACTATCTCTGCCTGCTTTTCTATCAATAATCTTTCCTTTATGTTTGGTAATAAGTCGTAAAAACTAATCATCTGGAAAATTTACTTTAATAATGTGTATCTCTCCTTGCACAAAATCTCTCTTATACCTCTTACATAACTTTTTATATTCTTCAATAAACTCTTCTGTTATCTCTAATTCTGTTTTCTCTATTTTTTCCATATAAGATATAAAAGTATTACTATTATTATCCCTCCTAACAATTTACAAACTTGAATTAAGTTTAGTTCTTCGGTTAAAAATCTCATATTATATATCCTTGCCCCCAATTACCCAACCTCGTGAGTAAAGATAATGGGGAGCAAGAACCACGAGGTTAATTTGTTCTTGTTTTGATTGACAAAAATATCAATTTATGGTTAATTTCGTCCACGTTGTTCCAACCATTACCCACACACCAGGAGTATTGGTGTCAGAACCTAAATAAATTGATGGAGCAGATAATGTTCCTACATCAGCTTTAATTGTGGTGTCGTCATAACCAGGACCACCTGTTATTTTACCAGCACCATTTCTAAAGCTAATTCTATCTACATTTGGGCTTAGCCCGTCTGGAATTGGCATTATAGTGTTTTTAATTTAGTTAATAATTCTACTTCCTTTAAGGCATACTTTTTAGGATTTTGTAACTTATATCTTCCAATAAGTTCTTCAAATTCTAAATATGCTCTTGATTTAGGAGTTTCCACGATAGTTTCTGGTTTAGTTTCTTCTGATACTTCCGAAACTGGTGTATCTCCTATTACTTCATTTTTCTTTGGCATAGTTATTTACCCCTAACGGGGAGAAAACGGTAACCCACTATTGGTGGTAAGAGTGAGTTACCAATCTCTCCCCATAGGGAGAGTTAATATTAGACTATGGTAATATCAACAATCAAAGCGGCTTTTTGGGCCCACAATTTGAAACCGATATATCCATAAGTTACACATTCCATTCCAGTCTTTCCTGAAACTGCTTTCTCTTCAAACTTTACTCCTCTTGGTGCAGCATAAGTTGCAACGTTTTTGACACCGAATACTCTGTGTCCTGAATTTGAGTAAGTCTTTGTTCCAACAGTTTCACTTGCAAATGTTCCTGTTCTTACGACATAAATGTCTACTCCTGCTTGATGAGTTAACAAACCATTGTTTAAAGCTGCATCAGCAAAAGAATATCCATTAGTCATTTGAGCTTGAATCAATCCTGTAACGTCTGTGTTCTCTAACACTAAGAATAATCCTTTGTATACCTCAGAATATCCTGCTACCTTTGAAAGTAAATTTGAAAGGATAACGTTAATGTTAGCGGCTGTTGTAAATCCTCCTGATGGTGTTGAATATGTTCCTGTTCCGTCTTCACAAAGGTTGTTTAGAATGAAGCTATCAATTTCCTCTCTAACTGCCTGCATTTGGTTGTATGTCCTGTTATAAAACAAGTCATAGTTAGAAAGCACGTCTTCAAAGTCATAAACGTGTTCTGCTGCTTTAAACTCATCAGTTACAGTTAATGTGTCGTCTGTAATTGTGTAGTCGTCTACTGTGTATGTTCCAGTCAATCCTGTAATTTGGACTGTTGGATTTGAACCATAAGGGTTCTTGATTGTGTAGTTGTCTGAATTATCAACTTCACAAATCTTTTCAGCTACAAGGGCATTTCTTAATACCTCTTGCAACATAGCTGATTTAAATTTTGTTCTATAAGCTGTTGAACCTATTGTATTTGTACCTGTCGTTGTCATTTTTGGTTAATTTAATTAGTATTAACCACCAATTAGAATTAACCCACCATATCAATTCCTCTTATTAGCTTCCTTTGCTTTCGCTATTTGGGCTTTTATAATATCAGACGGGTCGTCTGGCATTTCGCCTTTTTTGGCTTTGTCCAATAGTTCTTCTCCAGAAACCTTTGAAACAGCCTTTCTTGCAGTTTTTACATTTGTAGCATCTGCAGTATTACGCTGTTCTATTTTTTCAGCTAAAAGTGATTTGATTACGCCCGACTTCAATGCTTCCTGCACTGTTATCTTTTTAAATTTAGCGTATTCAAGCACTTCTGGTATATCTTCCTCGTTAATATCTGCCTTTGTAAGAGAGATAATATCAAGTGTAGATAAACCTTGCTGTAGCTCTGTTTTAGTTTCTTCCTTTTTAGTAATCTTTTGGGATTCTTCAAATTTAGTTCTAAAATGCTCTTTTTGGGCCAGAGCCGATTCTAAATCTTTTGATTTTTTGTCAGCAGTTTTCTCTGCCTCATCTAAAGCCTTTAGAACGCTTAGACGAGATTGCTGTGTGTCATCTAATGTTTCACCAGCAGTTTCAAGATTTGAGAGTTCTTGTAACTCGTTTATGAAGTCTTGTTCCATAATGTTTTCATTTTTAATAAGGTTTTGTCCTTAATTTCATTTTTACGGGTTTTGTCCCATTTAATAATTATCTATTTGAGTCTTTTTCTAATCTTTTTGCTTGTTCTTCTGGGGTTTCTTCTTTTATACCTGCTAATACTTCTATTTGGCTTAATCTACCCATTAAAGTAGCAAATATCGTATTCCTTGCCATTATATCTATAAATATATCATTTGGTAGTTTTTCATCTATATCTGCTAATTCACTAAACTTAATCTTTTGCTCTTTACTCCATTCTGCTTTTTCTATTACTTTTATCTGTTGTTCCCAGTAGTCTATAAATACTTTGTTAGATTTTATTAATAATACTGCGTCATCTGTCATCTTGTTCTTTAAGTCTATTGTTAGCCATAGGTCAAACGCTTGCTTATAAGGAACTTCATCTGTTAGTTCTGGTTTAAATATCTTTCTAAATAGTTTCTTTATTTCCTTAGTCTTTAAGTTAGTTTCAAGTAGAGATAGTTCTACTGCATTTAACCCTACTTGAACGAATACTTTTTGTATTGCTCTTAATAAATTATCATTTCCTGCAAAAGTGTTCTTGATAAGCTCTAACTCTTGCTTATTAAAACGCATTGTTTGTTTTTCGTCCACCATATTATTTTTTAATTGAATTTAATGCTATTGCTATAATTTGAGCTTTGTTTCTTGGTTTTCCATTAGCTCCTTTGGCTTTACCTTTCTTTTTATTGTCAGCGTAAAGTTCTTTTATTCTATTACTGACAGTTCCTTTTAGTGGCATTATTGTTTTAAATTATTCATTTCTTTACCTGCTCCGACCATAGCAGGTTGATTTTGGATAGATTGGGTCTGTGCCTCTTTAATCTTTAATGGACTTATCTTTCCTGTTTCATTAAGTATTTCAGAGAATACCATCTTAGCATTAGGATCTTGTAAAACTGTTGGGTTTGAGCTTAGTGTTTGTAATACAGTTACAAGTGTATCCAACACTGCCTGCTTCTCTGTATTCTCTCCTGTGATTTCATAAATAACATCTCCCTTAAAATCTCCCATTATGTCTTTCCAAGTCTTAGATGAAATCTCTGATGGTTTAATAAATCTTGTTCCTTTCCCTGCGAATTGCTGTTGTATTTTAGCTTTTTCTTCCTCTAAATTAGGTAATTTAGTATCGTTCAATACTGCCTTAACTGCCTTTTTGTTAAATTCTTGGATTGCTTTATTAGATATATATACTTCCTCAATCTTATCTATTCCATAGTCTTCAAGTGTAGCGACTAATTCTTCTTTATTATTCATTTTCTTAATCAAATAAGGAGTAATATATTTTCTAAACATCTGCTCTAAGTGAAGACCTTTGTTTTCTGTCATTATCTCAAAGTTAGAGTAAGCTTCTTTCTGGATTATAGAAGCCTGCCTCCAAGCAGTTCCAGAAGGCATATTAGTTCCTCCCATAATATCTGGAGTAGAATCTATCTCTTGAGCAAGATTTTTCCATTGATTGCCTAAATTCTGTAAAGAAACTACATTTTGATAACCATATTCTGAAGTATTAACCACTTGTAATCCGTTAGGGTCTTTCTGTGCGTCATAAGTGATAATCTGGCCCAACTCTAAATCGTTTAATACATTCTTATTAGCCAAAGTAGCATCTGCTGTCTGTAACACCATCTTGGAAGTAAAGTCTAATATATCCTTAATGTTCTTTTGGGTAGTGTTTATCATCCACTGTGCTTCAAATAGGTTCTTTACTGAACCATTAAGTGATATTGACCCGTCTGTTGATGGAAATAACCAAGTAAGCATATATGGGTCTTTTGCTTCTCTACCCTTATATAATACAAAATCGTCAAATTTACCGTTCTCTTTACTTGCAGAAGTAGAAACTACTTGCATTTGCTGGACATAAGTCGTTTCATCTTTCTCTTCTCCTGTAAGGTAAGACAATGGTAAATTACCGTGTATCTCGTATAGTTTGATAAAATTACTCTTTAAATCTTTCTGTTGATTGTTTGGTAAAGTCCTTGCTGTTTGCTCCTTAATTAACTTCTCTACTAAGTCTTGGTCATAACTTTTATTCTGTCTTAATTGCGCTGGAGTCAACTCTAATTTCTCTACTTTAGGATTAGAATCAAAGTCAATCACATCACACATTATGTTATTCCACGGGACGACTATTGAGTGTAATCCATCTGAATTATCTACAAATTTGCATATAATTGAATTGTAAGAAGCTAATTGAATACCCCAATTATTTAGAAACTCCCCAAAATTAGTCTGATTCATCCAGTTTTGAACGTAGATAGTGTATAAAAACTCTGCTAAATAATCCTTAGACTTGTTAGCTTTTGCTCTGATATTCTTTCTGTCTAAGTCAGTGGCTCTAAACCAGATGTTTCTTGCTGCTAAAACTATATTGAAAAATGGTTTTTCTCTTTCCAAACTATCATATTTGCCACTGATATGAATGGAATTTAAGTAAGCATCTATGGTATTTAAGTCCTCATAGAAGTTTTGAGAAACATATTCAGAAGTCTGAACTGTTCCTGTTGTCCAGTCTTTCTCTAAATCTCTAATTATTTTTCCAATAGTTTCCATTAGTCAGAATTTTTAATGTGTAAGGTTACATCTATTGTTCCACTTACTAATTGCATATAACAACCAGTTGAGAACTTAACATTACCTAAATTGTGGAAACCTATCGCTGGTGTCATTTGACCTCCTAATACCGTTCCTGTTCCTGTTAGATTGTTATAAAATTTAAGTATTCCGGTAGAGGTAGAATTAACATACATAGAACTTAATACTCCTGCACCTGCTATTATAACTCCTGAACCTGTTAAATTAACGAACGAATTTTCTTGTGCCATTTTTATTTAAAGACACCACCTATCTTGTTGAATTTCTTTGTATTAAATTTGATTTGAATTGATTTAAAACTATTGTTGGCTTTTTAAGAAGATAACTTATTCCATATCTTACAGCATCATTTCCGTGGCTAAACTCGTGTTCTGGAACATTTAATACTTTTCCATCTCTATCTACCTGCCATAAGTAGTTCCTATATTCTTTGATTAAGTTGATGCTTCTCTTCGTAATATATATAGTTTGTGCTTGGACTAACTGAATACCATTCTTTACACTGTCTTTTCCTTTTTCTGCTGGTATTATAGTCAATCCGTATGTTTTTAGCTCATCGTTACTCTTAGGCTCTGCACTATCTGGTATAATCGGAGCTTGTGGATTATTCTTTAATATGTCTGCTATCTGCTTATTGCTTAATCCTTTCTGATAAGTTATCTCATCTAAGACATAACCATTATTCCATTTAGATATAGAAACTATTGCAGTTGGGTCGTTAGTATATCCATAATCCAATCCATAACATTCAAGCCTTGCGTCATTTGGTAGTTCGTCAATAATAATCCAATTCTTATAAATCTTCCCATCTAATTCTCCTAACATTCCTAACCCATACACTTGCCACCAGTCTTTTCTATTTCTTCTCTGTTCTATGGATAATCTTGTTTGCTCGTCTATTGCTTCGTTATCAAGATAGTTAAGTGTAATCATCTCACTATCGCTTCTCTTGCCTATAAGGTCTGTGTAAACCCAGAATTCACCTGTTGGGTTATAGTCTAAAAATACAAACTCTCTCGTTCTAACCTCTAATTCTTCAAACGCTTGAAAACTTACATTATTGCATTCATTGATAAATAGTCTATCTCTTCTACCACCTCTCAACTTATCGGCTTGGTCTGCTCCAAAGAACTCTATCTGGCTTCCTGTTTCAAAAGTATATACCTTGTCTGTTTCTGCCCAGTTAGATTCTTTCCAGTAGTTATGTTCTTTAAGTATCTTTTTAAAATCTCTTATACAACCCTTTTTAAGATGTGGCATACTTTCTGAAACTATACTTGTAAGAGTAGCTACCTTATCTCTTTGGGCTAAATCTATTAAATCTTGCAATATGCTTATTGTCTTGCTTGCAGCCGTTCCTCCACATACTACTCTAATCCTCTTCGTTAGTGATAGTATCCTGTTTAATGCTGTTGTCGCTTGAAATGGCATCTTTTCGTATGTTGCTTAATAATGGAGTCGGTATTAAGTCCTTTCCGTCTTTTCCTGTCATCTCTGTTCTTTCTGAATATCCTTCATCTTTTCCTAATGTCTTTGCTATAAATTTACTTGCGTCTAAAACTATATTTGTTTTATCTTCAAGCGGTAAATCTAAGATGTCATTAAGGTTTCTTTCTGCTTTTCCTAATAAATTCATCCTCCTAACCCGTTCAATAAACCATTTCTCTGTTGTAATCTGATTAGCTGTTTTTGGTTCATAACCTGCCTTTAATGCACTTTTCAAGGCGTTACTAAATGTTTCTGACTTAGGGTTTATATAATAATCCCAACATAGTTTCTGTCTTGGGTCTAATTGATACTGATTAGCATTATTTGGATTGCTCCTCTTTCTTGCCATAATAAAAAACACACTAAAAATTACTTTGTGTGTCTGTTAATAGTTTTGTGGCGAGTGTATTCATTACACTCATTTTATATCTGTATCTATATGAAAAGCAAGACTATCTTGGAATTGGTATTTCTATACCTTTTTTCTTTGCTCTACACCTTTTAATAAAAAACTTATTCTTCCAACTATTGTACTTCTTTTTGCACTTCTCATTACAATATAACTGGCTAACTCTATGACTATCTAACTCCATATTCTTTCCGCATTGTTTACACTTGCGGATTATCATATTAAATTACAAGTCCAGTTAATACATCTTTCTGTTCGTCTGTCATCTCTGGGACAGAACTTGATATATATGGTTCTACTTCTATCTCTTTGGCTTGATACTCTTTGGTTATTGTCCTAATCTGTTCTGTTAGATTTTTCATTCCTTCTTTAGAATATTTATAGTTATCTCCGTCTTTTAAGAGTTCTTTGGTTTTAGGGTCTTCTAAGGCATTATCTATATATGCGTCTTGTGTTTTCTCCTGCATTTCTGTTAATACTGGAGTTATGTTTTTCGCATAAAATCTTTTCCAAGCATAACCAAATTTACCGTCTTTTAATGTTGGTTCTTTGGAATATAACTTGGCTACTAATCTGTCTGCTTCTAAAAGTTCTTCTAATGTTTTATTCATATTTATTTTTATTTAATTTTACAGTTTTGAAAACTTACTTTTTACTCCTAACTTTTCTCCTATTGCTTCCCATTGAGCAATACATTCCCTATTGTATGGTGATAAATGCTCTGTCTTTGCGTTATATTGTTGTTGAGCTTCGTAGACTCCAATCTTAATAGCCTTTCTACCAATCCACCAGTTTACAAATATCATTCCATAGAACTTAACTGCTAAAAAAACTATTATCAACCAAAATGGCAACCAGTTAATTCCTATTGCTCCTAATGCTACCCAGTAAAGAGAACCGTTTTTTATCCAATCTCCAATAGGTAAATACCCTTTTAGTTGAGCTACCCATCCTGCCCCTATACTTTGCAGAGTAGTGAAATCTGTATATGAATAGAAGATTTTTTTCTTGTTCATTTACTTTTATTATAAATCCGTTAAAAATATCCTGCGTGGATAAGTCTATGACAACAAGGACAAACAGTTAATAAATTCCAATAAGTATTATTCATCCTGCTACCATCGAAATGGTGAATTGCTATATGTTCTTTTTGTCCACAAATTTGACATTGATAATTATCTCTCTTAAGAATTTGTTTTTTTAATTCTTTTGGTATAGGTGTATAATATATATATTTATTAACATAATTTATTTTCTTTTTTCTTGTAACCCAAAGATTCCTATTTAATTTATTTGTATTTAATATACTACCATTCTTTAACCAAACTTTATTTCCAGTTTTGCTTATTCTTAATATATCATTTTTATTCATTTATTTTAACAATGAAAGCACACCGCCTTGTGAGTAGTGTGCTATCGTTGTTCACAAGACTAATATATATTAAGTTTACCATTTAACAAAACTTCTTGTCAAGCTCATTCAACTTCTCTCTCAACTCAATGAGTTCTTCTTTGCTAAATTTAAAACCATAAATTTGTTTATCATCTGAGATTGAATAATAATCCCTAACTATTTTATGATTTTCTAACTCCTCGTGATGTATAATGTTTATCATAATGTTTATTTAGTTTGCTTAAGTAATCGGCTATTTTGAAGAGGAGGTAAGGTTTCAATCTTTTTGCGTAGTGAACATACGCCGACTGGAATACTCCAATCCACCTCCTCAAAGTAACCGACTACCTTTTAATAAAATAAATAATTTCTAATATACTCTGATAAAGATGTCGCTAAAACTACAAAACTTAATGCGACTATATAAAATATAAATACTTTAATCCAATATTTCATATTATTCTTGATTTTTTATGATTTTTAAAACTTTTTCTTTATACTTTACTGTTCCAGCTATACATCCTGTGCAACTATCATATGAAATATCTATACTTTCCACCTTCTCACAAATCTCATTCCTCAATACTGCTACCGCCGAAGCTATATGTTGTTGCTCAAAGTTAGTTTGATAGTCTTGTATTATCTCTTGTTCTGATTGTTGGAGGAATTGCTCAATGTCTTTTATGTTTAACATCTTCTCAACATATTCACATTTATGATTTTGGTGCATTTCATCGTGATAATCTGGTGGATTTCCGACAAACTTCTCTCTAAACTTTTTTATTGTGTTGCTCATATTATAGGGTTAAATACTAATTATTTATTTAGATAATTTAATTAATCTATAGGAAAATATCCCTTACCTACGGCTTTTGTTGTGAAAAGAATGTCTGTATCAAATTCACCACAATCTGTTTTTGTTTCTTCAGCTTCAATTTTCTCTTTATGCACTTCACAAAAACCCGATTTATTATGATTACAATTTTTACAATTTATATCTGGATACTTCATAATTCCTTATATACTTCCTTAAATTTTATATTTAGAGAGGGCTAAAATCTTGTGTTCCAGTCAGTCATTAAATTTTTAAAAGATTGATTTGCCGAACTCCTTTGGAATATACAACCCATTTGTTTGCACTCAACCACCCACCCGTAGGGATTTTCTTTCCCATACCTCGTTTCAGGAACTTGAAAGACATTTGGCTTATTCCCACAAAAAGGACATCTTTCAAACAATTCTTTAACTATTGAATAACTTATGTATATCGGCTCTTGCTTTATTTTTTTTAATGTTGGCATATATTTTTTTTCTTATTTAATTTATTTAATATTATATTCCCATAAGGGTTAAATTATTTAATTTCTTTGATATAATCTTTTGTAAAACAGTATTTAGATTTTACACCAGTCCAAGTAATCCACCAGAATTTTTTATCTCTTGATTCTCCAACAATTCTCATACATTCTTTTTGAATGAATCCAACCCTTAATGCTGCCTTACTAAATTGACACCATTTTGTTTTTTCTTTTCCATTAACTCTTTCTCCGCATTTTTCGCAAAAATATTCTTTTCTCATATTTTTATTTCCCTACCAGCTTATTGGGCTTGGGAGAAAGTTCTAATATTTTTTGCATTTCTTTGTCTATTTCTCTTAATCTTGTAGATATTACACCTGTATAATAATGATAATGTTCTGCAAATAGTAAAGATTTAGTGAGTATTTCTTTTTCTCGGTTATATCCTTTTATTGCTTCAAGAATTTTATCTTCCATTTTATTTTTTATTTATAAATTCTATTAAAGCTTTTGTAATCATAATTATTCCTTTATAATACTCAGCGTTAGTTTTATTTTTAGTATTATTTAACTGATAATCACGATTTTCTTCACCAGCTTTTATGTTGTCTTTTGCCCACTCTCTAATCTCCTCCTCTCTCTGTCTTCTCCCTTCCTCAACTCCTGCTTCAAAACCATATACTGTTGAAACTTCTATGTTAGGCTTTTTAAGACACCATTGTTTTTGGGCTTCGGATACTGCTTCTTGGATTTTTTGGAGGAGGAAGTCTAATACTTCTTTTCTTGCTACATAAGCTCTTAAGGCGTGTCCACCTGCTAATTTCTCATAATAATGAGGTAATTTATCAAAATCTATTATTAGTTTACTTGGACTTGCTACTCCTTCTATAACTTTTGTTTGTTGAGATGTCATATTATTTTAAGAGAGAATTAAGAATATCTACGTCTTCATCTTTCGCATAGTCTAACATTTCACCCCGATTATCTTTACTTTTTCTAATATCGCTTATCGCCTGTTCAATTATTTTCTGGTTGGAGAGGTGGATAAATTTTCTAACTCTATATTCATTACCTCCGCCACAATATCTACAGCTAAATGGTTCTATTTTAGACAATTCTTTCTCCATATCCCACTTCTCTTCTTGCTTTGGGGAGTCGCATAGATGGATTTTACAATTAGGACAAACAGTATAGCCATCATCTATAAGCTCTTGCCTTTTATTCCTTTCGCAGAAATAACACTCTTTGTTTTGTTCTTTTGGCATATTAGTAATTATTATAAGTTTCTAATTGATTCTATCTAAATACGTTTGACCTATTTTTGATATTTGTTTCTTATACCAATTGTTGAAATCTTCTTTTTTACCGCCCAATCCTTTTTCACTTGTAAAATATACAAACATTCTTGCTCTTAACTCTTCACTTGGTGTTTTTTTATTATCATCTAAATCAATCTTTGGTAAATCAATATCCTCTATTTTCGGAGCTTGTTCGGCAAATAAGAAATAGCCAATCTTATTCTTTAACATCATAACCTTTCCTGCGTCGTCTGCGTTTATCTCTTGTGTATCAACTTGCAATCTCAATCCATTATCAGACATTGTAGTTATCTTACTTATTGTTGACGGAACTTTTAAGATTAAGTTTTCCTCGTTGTTGCTCATAAAATTCGTTTGATTTAATTTCTTCTAAAAGATAATCTAATTCTATCGCTTTTTCTATCTCTTTTTCATTTACTGGATATTTATAAGGTTTAGGTATTTTTATCATATCAGAAAGGTATGTTTTCTATTGAAATCTCTTCCGAATTATCATCATTTAAAACTGGAATTTCATCATTTAAAATACCTTTTAACTTTTTATATTCTTCTGATTGAACAATTTTATCTCTTAAGAATATAGGAAGTTTAGAAAATAACTCTTCATTCCAATTATCATATTCTAAAACTTGATTTTCATTTACTTGTTTTGGACATTCCATTCCTTTTGGCAACTTGGATATACTTGAAATTTCAGCGTATCCTTTTTCATTGTGAATTATGCTAATCATAGCAGGAACTCCCACAAGTTTTGTAATATCAAAATCTTCTATTTCAGAATCTGTAAATTTCTTTCCTCTCCAACCTTCAAGGACTGGTTTTAACTTTGATTTATCTCCTAAAGACAAAGTATATTCAGCCGAAATTACCAATGGCTGTTCTCCTACCTTTTCATTAAAAACTTTTGTTTCTGTTGGTAATTCAAAAGTAATTCTTATCACATTTCTCATTCTTGTTAAACCCTCATAAGTGCTTGGTATAGTTCCAATATGAATCATCTGATAACATCTTGCAGGATAGCTTCCAGATGCTACTTGTTCTCTAATTTGTTGTTTTGGTGCTTTTATTGACATAAGTTTGTTTTTTAATTTTATTATTTTTTACTAATCCAAAAATATCTTCTCCCTTTTTAAAATCAGTTTTAGATATTTCTTTATTATGTTGATTTTCTATAAATCTTTTAAAACTTTTAAAGCTCATTTTATTTCGGCAAAATCGCCATAGTTTCTTAATTGTTTTGCCTCATAATCGCTTATCACACTTTCTACCCACTTAACACTCATATTTAATTCGTCTGCTATTTCCTGTGCTGTGCAACCTTGTCCGTCTTCCCATAAGTGTAATACATTTTGCTTATCTATTTTTATAAGCACATTGCCTATATAATCTTTAAACATAGTTTTTAATCGGCTACTCTCAATCAGAGATAACATCGATAAAACTGATTAAGAGTATGCGATTGATGTTATTTTTTAAATTGCGTAATACCACATTGCTGTTATTGCAAATACAAGAGCAACAACGAATATCCAAGCAATAGTTAGTTTTAGTGTATCTGGGAATATCCCATACTTTGCTTTAAAGTTTAAATCTCTGATTATTTTTTTGTCCATATTATTTTAATCTTTCTATTTTATTTTGTTTTTCGTCTTCGTCATTTTGACAAGTTTCACAAATATCACTTCTTGTGCCACAATCGTCAAACTCGTCATCGCATATTTCACATTTTGTCCACATAATTTTATTTTAATATTTTAATTGTTTTACGCCTTTTGGCAACTGACCTTTAAAAGTAATCTACTTGTGACGGGGGAAGAAAGGGTTTACACCAATAATTTAGCGGTTGGAATGCTATTAGTGCATCTATACTTCCAAATCATATAGATTAAGTTTTTAACTATACGCTACCCCCCATAAATAGATTACTTTATCCTTTCTATATTTATATTACTCCTGCGTTAAATCCTTGTCAATAGGCAAGGTTGTGGATAAGTCTTTTACAGTGGTGTTTTTGACTATTAAGGCTACCCAAGCGTGGCTTCTTCCTACTCTTTTACCTATCTCTCTTGTAGTAAATCCAGCATTAAAAAGTAAGATTGCTTCAAGTTTCTTTTGGTTTATTTCGTTTAGTTTTGTTCTTTTTGGTTTCATACTTTTATACTAATCTTTTATTTATTGCTTGTCAATACCTTGTACAACATTTCGCACTCTGACCATAATTCTAACTTAATTCTTTTTGTCATAAACTTAATTCTTTAATTTTATCTTGATAATATTTAATCCACTTAATAATGTCTTGTCTTGTGTGGACTTTGCCGTTTTTACTTAACTTGTCTAATTCTTCAACTCTATCCCAACCATATCTTTTAATCATTCGCAAAGTGTATTCAACTTCATTGCCACTAAGGTAAAGATTACATCTGCGACATTGTCGGTGGATATTGTCTGGTTCAAAGAAAGTTAATTTAGTATGTCCGTGCTTCCAGTGTCCTGCCTGACAATTATTTTCTGTTGAGTCGCAAGTAAAACATCTATCTTCTCTTTTTCTGATATACTCGCTACATAGTTTCCAACATTGGTCTTTCAATTGTTTGATTGATTTCCTTTCAAGTTTCATTTAAATTGTTCCAAAATAAATTTCTTTTCGTCTTCGTTTTGTAAATCACTTTCTGATATATGCGTATAAGTTGATATTTTTCTGCTGTGTATTCCATAGGTGCAATTATTGCCGTATTCGTCTGGTTCTTTAAGGCGTCTCCTTGATTTTTTGCTATTAAGAAAATCAATAGGTTCGTTATAAATTCTTACTTCTGGTATTCCACGATAATTATATACTCTTACTCTTTTACCTGTAATATCAACTCCGTTTTCTTTTAACCAATCTAATACTTTTTGTTTTAAGTCTTTCATAGTTTATCCCATTTTACTGGGAGATGGTTAAAGTCTAAATAATAAGCTTAATACTCCGATAACAAACCCTATAAAAACACCGATTAAAAACATTTCTCTATCCATAATAATTTATTTAATAATCTTAATTCTTTGCCCTAATTTATCAGGCAATAATCTTTTTAGTTTTATCCTCAATTATTGCTACTGCTTCTTTTAAAGTTAAATCACAATATTCATCAACCCAATCGCCTATAAAATATAAATTACGAGAACCTTTTATTAAGCCGAAAAGTATAGGGTCTTTCTTCTTCGATTTTTCTTTTTTAGTCAATTCTGTATTCTCTTTTTTAGGGTCGTAATGCATTATTACATAACTATCAAAAACATTATCTTTTTTTAATTTCTCTACTTTCTCAATTAAGTTTTCTGGTAAATGTCTAACAAAGTTTTTGATATTATCTATTTCTATATTTTTACTGGATTTCTTCATTAACTTATCTACTTGTTGTTCAGTTAAATATTCTTTTACGCCATTTACTACTGCTAATGCCTCTTTTTTAACAACTTCAATTTCGTCTTTCATTTTCTCTGCAAGTGCAATTTGTCCAAACTGTTCTGCTTTTTTAATACTAATTAAATATTTATCTACTATACCATCTATAATTTTAACTTCTTTTTTATTTCTTTTGAGAGTGTCAAAGAATACTTCTGGTTCAATTTCTGTAAATTTTGTTTTTACATATAAACCTAACCACTTTACTATCTTTGTTGTTATATTTACTTTTTTAGTATCACTGTTCCAAGTTGGATTAGCTGACATTACTCCCCAATTTGAATTTATAGTGCCACTTCCATTTGAAAACTGACTAGACGAACTTGTTTCTAATTCATTGTATATTTGATTTAGTTTCATATTATTTAATTTAATTATATTAACTTCTTTATCCTCTAAGTATTAATATTATTAGGATATTTTGACAATCTGTCCCAAGTAAATGTATATCTTTTTCCATTCATTTCTCCAAAAATATAAGTATAAATTTCATCTTTTAAGATATAAATTGGTTTTATACCTTTTGGAAGTTCTGGTAGTTTATCGTTTTTTTTAATTTTTCTATATTTCATATTTTAAAATAGTAAATTATATAATCATTCTCCTTTCCATATTCTGGCGGTATAACTTCTTTAATCGTTCCGTCTTCTAAAAAAGGTTTAGCTTCTTCGTCTGTTAGTCTTCTGATATTCTTCTGACTTCTCCAACTTGTAAACCACTCTTTACCTTTCCATTGTCTATCTCTTAATGTTATATATGGTTTTGTTTTCATAGTTTATCCCATTTTACTGGGAGGTTAAATACTTTGTTCGTTTTCTTTTAGTTCTCTAAAGTCTAATACTTCTCCTGTTGCAAAAACTATTTTTACCGCTGATTTATCTTTTTTTAACCAAACACTGTCTAATAAATGGCTTGTAGGAATTAAATCATATTCTGGAAATCTTTTTAATGTCTTAGTTTTTTTAGTTTCTATCTTCATAATAATTTATTTAATAATCTTAAACTTGATAATTTTTAATTTTGTTAATTTCTTTTCGTAGTCTTTTTAATCCTTCCCATTTTGTAGATATATGTATTTTTATCCCATTTTTAGTTTTTGCTGTGTCAAAGTGTAAATCTATATCGTTATTTTTCATTATTAAAGCGTGAAATCTATTCCCGTTTTCTACATATCTGACAAATCCAAAATTATTACCAGTGTCGTTTTTGATATATCCATTTTGTTTTAGCAATAAAACAGGATTAATTTTAGAAGTAAATAACATAATAATTAATCTTAATTCTTTGCCCTAATTTATCAGGCAATAACTTCTTTATCCTCTAAAATAGTATTTCTTGTCTTAATCTTCCCTTTGCTATGTCAACGTATTTCTGACTTATCTCTATTCCTATAAAGTTTCTTTTAAGTTGCTTACAGGCTACTAAATTAACCATTCTTTTTTTCTCAATAATAAGTTTATCTCTTGCAATCTTTTTAAGTTCAAATCGCCAGCCATATTTGTTTTCTTTTTTCTTTCGTTCAAAAGTTTTGTCGCTTCTAAAAGTAATTTTGCCTTCTCCTTTTTCCCGACTAAATATGGTAAGACTTCGGGCAACCAAGTTTCAAGATAACCTACGGTTAAATTGTATCCTTGTGTCCAGCCATCTCGTTTTGACTTTTTACTAATATACCCACCGATTATCTTTTGGATATGTTTTAATAATTCAAGGTTGCAGTTTGAAATCATTAACCTTGCCTTAAAAGAATTTTTCCTGACCGCTAATCCTAAATAACCTTCGCCGTCTATGAAGCCAGCGATATATGCAAATGTTGTTTTCATACTTTAATTATACTCCCTATGGTGCAGTTGTCAACTACCTACAACAATATATCCTGCCGTAGCCGTTGCTTGGCAATCTGGCAATACTTGGGACTAATTTCAATACCGATATAATTACGCTTTAATTGTTTAGCCGCCACACAAGTTGTGCCAGAGCCGAGAAAGGGGTCAAGGATAGTATCGTTTTCGTTGCTGTATGTTTTTATTAAGTATCCCATAAGAGAAGTTGGCTTTTGTGTTGGGTGTTTGGAATTGTGCCTTGCCACATTTGGAAAATACCTTACAGTTGTTGGATTCCTTAATTCTGGCGGTTCTTTCCTAATAACAGAAAATCCTTTGTTATGTTCTGAATTATTTATGTATATTTTACCTTGTCCTGTTCTGTGAGTATTTTTACTTCGTTCTTCTTTTTGCGGATAAAAGTTTATTTTATTTCCAAAAACAGATATTATCTCATGATTTTTCATTGGCATATATTTTGCCGACATCATTCCCGTTGGAATAGACTTGTGCCATATCCAATCATATTTAAACATATCTAAATTACTAATCCTCAATTTGCTACTAAACGGTTCAGTTCCAAAAACTAAAATTGCTCCATTTTCTTTTATTACTCTTTTTGTTTCTTTCCAAAAGTTAGTAAAATTTAATTCATTATCCCACTTACACGCTGTTATCCCATACGGCGGGTCTGTCAGCACAAGGTCTATACTTTTATCAGGGATTTGTTTCATAAATTCCAAACAATCTGCACAGTGGACTTTATTTATTATATCTTTAATTTCTAACATATTTTAAAATAGTAAATTATATAATCATTCTCCTTTCCGAATAGACTGGCTTTAACTTCATATTCTTTCAACTTCTTCTTTTCCTTTAAAGACTTAGGCACTCTGATATTCTTTCCATTAACAATAAATTCATAAACTCCTGCCCTTTGTGCGTGTTCAATAATTCTCTCGTTTATTCCTATTCTCATTCCGTCTTTGTAGTAAAAAGGTTTATGTATTCCAAGATGCCAAAATAGTTGTCCATTTCTTAACTCGTCTGTAATTGGTATGTTGAATACTTTGAAAGATGACATATTATTTGCTTAATAATCTTTTTTCTATTTTTTCTAATCTTTCCATATTTTCATTAAATATATCTTTTTGCATTTTTCGTTCTTTTACTAATTCTTCTCTAAAATAATCAAAATCTTTATTTCCTCTTTTTTGATTGCAGAATATGCAAGATAATACACACTTTCCCGAAAGACTTGTTTTACCATTTTTGGGTTTTATATGGTCTCGGCTTAAATCCTCAATATCAAATTTCTTATGACACCAATAACAAGTATAATTATGTATCTTACAAAGAGTTAAAAGTTTCATATCTAAAATTTATTTTTTGTTTCTTTAATATATGCTTTTAAAATCAAAGGATTTATACAATTCTTCAATTTCTTGCCAGCCGTTTTTTGCCCATTCATAGTTTTTTTCATCTCCTTTCTTTTTAAAATTAAGCATCAATCTGTAATAAAGTTTTTTTGTAAACAGATAGTTTTCTTTTGACATCATTTGAACATTTGATTAACATTTATTTCATCGTTTGCCATATCTTTTTGTTGCTCTCTCTGCGTTGGGATTTTACCGTCTTCCCTTTCGTAAATATATTTTCCTTTTACATATCTTGTATTTATTGATGCGACTGTTCCGGTATACCGATTTTTAGCAACGAATATCTTTGAAAAAGGAGTATATTCAATTCCATCTGCTCTAATTAAATCTTTACTCTTTTGTGATTTAACTCTCCAAACTGCGATTACATAATCTGACTCTTGTGCCACAAATGAGCTATCTCTTATGTTATCTAATCCGACACTTCCATCTTCTCTACTTTTTCCAGTGTGAGCTAAGATGAATATAGTTATATTATACTTCTTTGCTATTATTTTTAAATTACGCATTATGTCCCCGATTACAAGACTTGCATTTACTTTACTACTTAAATCAAACAAATAATGTAAGTGGTCTATAAACACACATTCAATACCAAACTTTACAATTCCCTCAACAATTTTCCTTTCAATCCAAGTAATATTTCTTTCAGTTAAAACTTTTGGCAAGTATCCGTCTGGGAGTTCTTCAAATTTCATTAAAAAGTTATTTACTGGCATTTCGTAAGAAAACCAAAGACTCTTTATTTTATTGTCAGAAAATTCCATTGTAAGAAATTGAGCAAAAGAAGTTTTACCTTGTCCTGTTTCTCCTGTAATGGTTATTAAATCTCCTTTATGAAATCCGTTTGTAATATCGTCTAATTCTACTAAGCCAGAAGAGAAACCTTTTTTATTTACATCTTTGTTATTTTTCTTCCAGTCTTGAAAACTAATAATCTGGTCTTCACCTTTGTATTCTCTTAAAGATTGTTTGAATTGCCATTCTTGTTCCGAGGCATCACACTCTTTCTCTATTGCCTCAAATTCTTCTTCTAATTCCTCTATTGATTTATTTTCCATATAATTTGCTTATTTTATTTGGATTATGGTCTAACCTTTTTAAAAATCCCTGTTCGTCTACAATACACCTGTCATTTATCCTCTTTATCGGTTGCAGGCGGGGCAGGCGGGGTTTCGTTTCGTTCGTCGTTCTTTTAAAAGAAAAATTTTCTTTCTTTTGTATATTATCTTTTGTAGTATCTATTGTGGTTACCTCGTTAGGTAATAGTTTATTACCTCGTTTGGTAATACCCATTACCTCGTTTGGTAATACCTCGTTAGGTAATAGTTTATCCCATTGTTCGTAGTTCTTATTAAATTTTAATTTTCCTTTGTTTTTAATTACTATGTTTCTTTTTATAAGTTTAGTTATAGTCCTTGAAATGTGCTGTGGTAAAATTCCTGTCATTTTTGATAATTGAGATAATGCAATCCAATCTTCTTTTTTATGCCAGCCGTAAGTCTTTTCAAAAATACAAAATATAATTCTTATTTCATAACTTGTCCAATATGTTTTTTGCATAGCTTGGATAATTTCAGTAGCAATCGGTATAAATCCATTTTCTTTTTGCGGTGAAGCCATATCATTCTTCTACTTCAACTTTTATTAGTTTATAAAATCCGTTTATTTCTTGCCAAATATATTTTATTTTCATAGTTTTTATCAACAAAAAACACCCGACTGTTTGGGACAGGGTGTTTTTCTAAAATAATGTTTCCATTACTCTGAATTCAGAAAAATTGAAATTTAACTTAATGTGTCCCAAACATTACATTAAGCATAATCTAAAATTTATCGCTTGTCAATAGGTAGTCTGGAAATCAAGTTCCTCTTGCTACTCTACTTACATTATAATTCTATCAAGAACCTTTGTCCATAGCCAGTTTTCCACAGGTCTATTTATCCCAAAAGTCTAATGCCTCTCTAACTAAATATGCTTGAAAATATGCAAAGGCTTCATCACTTCCGTCATTATGTTCTATACCTACTTTTGAAAAAATAAACCAGACTGCGTGTTCTATTTCGTGGACTAATGTGTCTAAATTAAATCCTATTTTTGTTTTATACTTTTTTAATCTAATAATAACTTGTCCTCCAATTAGTTGAGTAGTTTTTCCATTACCTGATAAAAACATTGCCTCTTTTTCTTTTTCAGAAAGTTTATAACTCTTTTTATTTTCAATATAACTAAAAACTTTCTTGTCATCAGCCGTTGTTATTAAAACATCAAAAGGATAAACTGTTCCTTCAATAAGTAAAAATTCTTTTTTCATAAAATTCTCTCTTCCTACCTTTTTAAAATAGTTGTTGCTCACTGGAAGAATAAATCTTTTAAACCAAGTGAAGTATAAACAGGTAGGAGGGCAAAATTCTATTTAGTTTGATACTGATAAGGTTCTTCGCACCAATCCCGACAGGACTTGCACGTTTCTTGCATCTCTGCGGTATTCACTTCTAAACTGCGTAAATCTATACCAGTGCTTTCTTCTATAATACGATGAGTTTTACACTCTTTACAAATTGTTTCTGTTTTCATTGTTTATTTTTTTAAATTTGATAATCTTAATTTAATAGATTTTACTATTTCATTTTGTATAAAAACTTGTTTTCTTAAATTTCCATCTAATTCCATTATTTCTTTTTCTTCCCATTCAGGATAACGTAAGAATTTCTTATATTTTTTATATAAATGTTCTTTAATGTATTCTTTTTTTTCTTTAAAACTTTTAAAAACAATATCTCCTGCTATACAATTACATTCGTGGCAAGAAGGAACAATTACTTCTTTTGGTACTTCAATCTCAAAACCACAGGCTCTCATTTCCAAAGTATATTCTATCCAAGATAATGGAGTAACGTGTTCTTTATCAGTGGATAAAGCTCCACAATAAACACAAGGTTCTCCTTCTTTTGGGTTAAGGCTGTGCATTAACCTTTTTAAATCCTCTAAATTATCTTTCATAGTATCAATTTATCGCTAAAACAGGTGATTTAAGCAAAAAAAACATAAAAAACGTAATACAGCACTTTTCAACATCAAACCGCTTAAATCGCCTGTTTTAAAAATTTAATAATTTAACACAAGTCCAATGTGATTCATAGCCATTCTTCATACTCCATACAAACATAGAAATCTGGTCTTTAATTGAATAAATATCTAAGTCTGTTCCTCTAATCTCGTTTAACCATTTCCAAGTTGTAGGTTTAAATTGTCCGATACCAATCTCTCCTGCTTTTCCTCTGGCAGAATTCTTTAATCCGGACTCGCAATTTAAAACATCAATGAGTAATCCATAATTACCCCAATTCTCTCTTTTAGCAATAAATGTTATAGCCTGTTTAATCTGGTCTATTGTTGAGCTATCTGATAAGACATCAAACTGATTTCCTTTCATTTGCACTGCTTTATCTTCATTGCTAAACACATTATGCGGGATTGTAACTCCGATTAGGACGCTTATCGCTACTAAGCCCCAGCAAATTACTATCCCCTTTATTTTTTTGACATAGCTCTACCCATAGCTCTACCAGCTGAAATTGTAACAGAATATCCTAAAAATCCAATTATCAGAGCAGCTAATTCTTTATAATCTGTAAATACAAAATATCCTAAGTAATATGCAAAAAATGATAGCACTATTTTAAGGAAATTCGTTGTGAATATATAATTTTTAAAAAATTCGTTGATTGTCATATTTTTAATAATTCTTTAATTTTATTTTTTAAGTTTTCTATAATTGAAAGTAGCGAGGTGTAATAACTGTTAGAAGCATCTACTAAAACATAGGCATTAGAAACAAACCCTTTCTCTACATATTCATAAGGCAAATATCCACTTCCATTATCTCTCCATTCTTTGCCCCAGCTGTTTTTAAATTTAAACTTCTTTGTTGTGTCATCATAACCTGTTAAAAACACACAATGCCCCCAATCATTCGATTTTGGCAACTGAATATCTGCTGTCTGCCAGCCTGCATTATCTCCTGTGCAAGCCACGCAACAACCATTACCCTCATAAATAGCACGTTTAATGTTAGCTACTGTAGAAGACATCGTAAAATAACTCTTAGCTAAAAATGTCATTCCATTGTCTTGTTCTGAGGAAGTAATATCATCTCTTGTTCGCATAAACTTTTCAGATGGCTCTGCTCCATTTTCATAGCTTGTGGCATCTTTTTCAATTACACAACCTTGATTTTTAATCTTTTTACAAGCATCTACTAAATATGCTCCACCTCCTGATAAGAAAATCTTTGAGTAATTATCTCTTGCCGAAAGTTCTACATTGTTACCAGTTTCAATTTTATTTAAAACTTCTAAGTAATAAGCAAAACCCTGTCCAACACAACTACTACTTGCTCCCTGGTCTTTTTGAGAACTAAGTTTATCTTCAACAGAATACGAAGTCGGCAAAACGGTTGCCTTAACTGGCATTACTTCAAGTCTATAATCTGTTATTGATGGTTCTTTGATAAGGCAACCTTTACCTTTTTCTAAAATGTTTACCATAAATTTGTTGCATAAAACAACGCTATAACTACTATTATGCTAAAAAGTAGAATAATAAAGTTTAATGTTGTCATTTACAATTATATTTTTTTAATGTTCCGTATCTTTTAATGCCTAAATAACATTTTAAACAAACAGTGTTGTTTTTATTTGTTTGTTTAAAATCTTTTTTGCAGTGTTTACACTTTTGTATTACTTGCATAGGTTTACGGTTTTATTATCTGGGGACGCCCTGCAAACTATTTTGCTTTTCAGCCTTTGGGTTAAAGTCCCCAGATAGTCTAATCCCCTTGCGGGGTGAGCCGTATTAGGTACTCGTTTCGTGCGTAGGCACTCTCACCTAGTCCAATAGACAGGATTTCGGCAACCAGATATTAGTTATTACTGGAAATTAAATCTTTTAAGATTTTAATTGATTTTTTACCTTGTAGATAAACACCTACTTTTCCTTTTTTACGTTTATCATCTGTCCAAAAAAACTCTAAACCACCTGAGATATTAGATATTCCTAGATATCCGCAAGTCTTCTTTCCTCCTAAGCATTCGCATTTAAAGTATTTTGTTTGCATAGTTTCGATTAATTATGCCTAATTTGTTAGTAATCTTGCATAGTTTCAGTTACCGAGTAATCCTCGATAGTTCAATTGTATCCGAAAGGGCGGTGGCAAGTCGTGACAAATTGTCACGGTTTGGTCGCCCTATAATTTAGGAATCTTTTGGCAGATAAGTTGCCGTGATTTTCAGCAACATTTCATTGTCGTCTGCAATTTCTTTAAATCTTTCTAAATGCTTAATAGCAAAATAGAAATTTTCAGGTGTATCGCAGACAAATGTGTCGGCTTTCACTTCGGTGGTATCAAGAGTATTTTGCATATCTCACCTCCTTTTATTTCTTTGTGTTCGGCTATCCTCTTCAAAACCTCAATGGCTTCAAATATGGATAGATTTCCAAATAAAGCGTGCCAGTGCTCGTGATGGCGTTCCCAATCAAGGGTAATAGTTTGTTTGTTTCTCTTACGGCTAAAACGAGAAACAGGAAACAAATGGTGTTTTGTCATAAAACGTTTTCTTGCCATTTTAGATTCCTTTATGTTAGTGGACAAGATAGTAAAGCATAGCGTTTATAAGGAATTGTTCCATATCCCGAAGAATACGGGTCACCAGCTACGACTACTTAAAGGACTTTCACCTCTGTAAATCTCGGTATTAATATATCCTGGATTTTCGGTGGCATTTCCCCACCACAGTTAATACCAAAGCCAAATTCTTTGTTGGCACTTAGCTATACAGATTAGTTGAACAGGGCTGTTTAAAGATGAGCGACATCTCGCCCCCCATTTCTGGTTTTCAACTTACTTTGCTTCACTATTCTATCCACTAACTTATTTTAAATGTGCTAATCCTCTTGAAAATTCACGTTTCTGTCTGATAATCTTTCATCTACATATCCAATCTTTAAATCTTCACAAAGTTTTTTAAAATCTTTTTCAATTCCTTGATATTCAATCACAATATCAGTCCATTGGTCTGATTTATCTTTGTAATCCATATCAATTACGTGAGCAAATCCTATCTTATCATTTCCCCATCTGTCTTTATAAAGCAATCCAACATAAGTTGGGTAAGAGCCAACATCTTCTCCTTCCATATAAGGATTACTTCTTTTTTGAAAAAAATCTTCTTCAAAAATAATCTTATCTTCTTTTCTATATATTTTCATACATCTTAATTATACAACGTCCAGTCAACTCGTCAAGTGTTTACGCATATCTTGAACCCTTTGTTTTTGGCGGGTTCTTTGTCTGGGGTTTTAATTTTATCTTTAACTTTCCGTTAATATATTTTTGTTTTAAAGTTTGCGGTTTTAATTTAATTTTCATTGTGATATATCGGCATTATCAAGCCGTGTTTTAATATTATTTACTGCCTCTAAAAGCGTAGCTAAAGAAGTATTAATTGAATTTATCCCCACAGTAGTTGTATCAATACTTGCTTCAAGCTTTTGTATTCTTGTATCTTGATAGTCTACTTGTGAAGATAATTTTGTTATCCAAATAACTCCAGTAATTACTCCACTGATTACTGCAATTACTAATCCCAGTGGTATCAAAGTATCTTTATCAATATGTATGATTGCTCTTTTTTCGTCCATTTTATGCGTCATCATCTTCATCTCCGTCTTGGTCTATGATGTCCTCAATAATACCGTCGGAGATTAAAGTTCCTAATGTTTTTAAATATGTATATGCTTCTGATATCGTAGAAAATAGTTGGTCTGTTCCGAAGTTTCTGACTTCTTGTAAAAAACCACAAGTTTCTCCCTCTTTTGCTCTCTCTCTTAATTCGTCATCTAACCAATATTCTACTACAATAGAAGTTTCTCCGACCCAACCACTAACATTTATTAGTGGTCTGTTTAAAACTTCTTTTATTCTTAAATACTCTCCTGTTACTCCGTTATTTAATAATTTGCTTACTTTTAATGCCATAGTTTTTTATTTAATTATATAATAATGTCTCTGGTAAGAACTCCTCCAACATAATGAGTAAAATATAAATGGCTATCGGTTGTATCCCCAGCATATTCCAATACTCCTTCTTCTAATATAGTCAATAAATTAGCAACTGTCTGCCTCGTAAACTTCAACGGAGCTGTTCCTGCGGTGGCGGTTCCTGCTTTAAGATGCAATACTGCTGTTGGTGAAGTTGTCCCAATACCCACTCTTCCATTCGTCGTATCTACATTCAAAACCGAGGTAGTGCCATTTGCTTTTCTAATTTGCAAAGCAGTTGTTGAATCTGTTGACGGAAAAATAGCCGAAGTCTTAACATAGCCGAAAGTTCCCGTTCCTGTTGTAGTTAAATTTTGTGAACCCAAGTCAACTGCCGAGGTGGCTCCGGTGTAGGGCACATAGCCCGACAAACTGATTGAGTTCCAGCCAAGGGTGCCTGTGGAGCTGTAGCCAAGGAATTGGTTTGCCGAGCCAGCGGTGGTTGGCAGAGTGTAAAGCGTTGTTCCTGCTGCTGCAATTGATAAAGCTCCGTCAACTGTCACCGAATCGGCTGCCACTTGGAAGTCTGGGACGGTGATGCCCGTGCCAAAACCAACGTTAAACGAGTTGGCGGTGGAAACCGTAAGTCCGCTACCAAAGACTAACACGTTGTCGTTGGTTGTGGCATTAACATCTTGACCCATGGCTACCGAACCCGTGCCTATGGCCGAGAGTGTGTTGCCCGAGGAAGCATATCCCATGGCAATAGAACCGTAGGTTGTTGATGTTCCCCAGCCCGAGCCTGTGGAGACTGCGATGCCTGCGGACGGGTAGACCATGGAGT
>Ga0153915_10000452_pt1 | contig 37926 bp, 29 predicted proteins | sample Opewatmetagenome_2_FD_107003 | JGI IMG/M metagenome (GOLD analysis project Ga0153915, IMG submission 107003) | Freshwater wetland microbial communities from Ohio, USA - Open water 3 Core 3 Depth 3 metaG | ecosystem: Environmental > Aquatic > Freshwater > Wetlands | place: USA: Ohio, Lake Erie... | reverse complement strand
GCCTTTAACTATAGGTGTTAGCTGTCTTGGTAAAAAAGTGGTTGCTGTCTGTGACCAAATCCGTGCTGTAGACAAAAGCCGATTAATGGATAAAGCTGATGAGCTTTCTTTTGATGATTTAGAATCAATCGAAGACGGCCTCAGACAAGTCCTTTGCTTGTGATTTTAACTCAGGACGTATAGCCTACGCAAGCAAGGTTTCCAATTTTAAGAAAACGTCATACAAGGATGACCGATGCCATACATGATATAATTCAAATGATGCCTGGATTCCGATAGTATGCCGGAACTCCAGGCATCAATATGATCCTTTAAGTTGTCGGCACTTCGGGATTCTCTTTTTTGACCCTTACCCCGATGATTCTGCCGGCACGATAGGGAAGACAATTTCGCTCTATAACATCAAATTCTATTGTGCCGATATTCTTTTCTATGAAATAAAAGACTTCATCATAGAGGACGTCAGAGGCCTCAATAAGAGCATCTGCCAAAAAACCGAAATTATTATATTCTTCATCATCAAGCATGTTGACTAATGATTTAAATCGATTAATAGGTTCTATAAATATATCATACAAATCCATTTTACAAATATTCTCCAATTCCGACCCAAGAGGGTGATAATAATGGGCCTCACCATCAACTCCAGTTTTTTTAATTATTTTATAATCCTTATCCCTTGTAAACGTATCCACAATTTCCTCTTTCCTCTCTTCTGATTCGTTCTTAGACATAGTATCCTCCATAAATAAAAATCCCGACGTGTGTTCGCGGTCAAACAAACCGCCCAGGACCTCGCGGCACCCTGGCACGTCGGGAATATTTATAATGTAGGAAACAATGATAGCCATAACCGTGGCCTCCGGTGTTTGAATTTGAACGAATTTAGCATACGGATTTATTATTAGTCTGTCAAGTATCATCTATGGTTCAGGAAAAAAGGTTTCAGTATGAATATTAAAGCTTTCAACATGCCATTAAATGGGAAAAGCAAACGGGAAAACAATTATTATTAATCCTGGCGTCATGATTATGGATGGCGAAATCTAATGTGAAACAACAGGATGTCTATAAAAATATTTTATACAAGATTTATAGGGTCAAAAAATATCAGGCAATACCGTAAGATGGTAACATGAATAGGCCCTGTGAATTCAGATTCGATCTTGAATATATGTTAGTGGTTTTTAGGACAGCAAACAAACACAGTTCATCTCTGTTCAATGATCTTTTTCCTCAAAGCCCAATGATCATTTTTAAGGAACATGAAAAGGGAACGTAACTTGTTTAGGGGTGAAGAATTAGAAAAACACCAGGGCAAGATAAAGCAATATTAACAAACCTTAGACAACTACCTAATATAGCTAGAAAAAGGTTGTAACCACATATGATTTTCATGTTAACAAGAATTGCTTATGTATCTGATTTAATTATAAAAAGGTTGGTACCACAAGGGTATTTTTAAATAAAATAATGTTGTTTATCATAGCCTAACTGATTGATTCTAATGACTTAATAGGATTATTATTCAAAATAATCTCAGCCTATTAAGCGAGTTCAATTTTTATCGTTCGTCCAATAGCGTTTGCAGCTCTTTTCATGGTGAGGAGTGTTATAGACTCATTTGAAGGGTCAAGGAGTCTGTCCAGAGAGCAACGGCTTGTCTTCATCTTTTTTGCCATATCACTTTTTGAAATATTCTGTGCCTTCATGGCTTGTTCTATTTGATACGCAAGAACTCTTTTGATGGCCGCTTCGTGGGTCTCTTCAAGGATATTTTCTTCTTTAAGAAAATCATCAAAATTGCTTCCAATATTTTTTTTCATGCTAATCACCACCTTTTACATTTGAAAGTCTCTTTAAGGCCAATTCAAGATCATTCTTTGGTGTCTTCTGATCTTTCTTAATAAACCCATGCAGGAGGATCATTCTTTTATTTTCCACTGAGAAGATTACCCGTGCTATCCTGTTTATTAAGGTGGATCGGACTTCATAAAGTCCCTTTCCAAGGGGCCTTATTAATGGCATCCCTACAGGCCAACCGAATTGGGCTGTCTTAATGTCTTCTCCAATTATCTTTTTATCTTCACTTGGTAAAGACTTTAGCCATTCTCTTACCGGTTCTTTCCCTGAATCAGTTCTGTAGAAATTTACATCCAATATCGGGGCTCTTTTTTCTTCGTTCATAATGTACCTATTTTGATACGAATTGTCAATGGGATTTTTATAACATTAAATCCAAATTTTTGTGAGAAAATCTTGAAAACGAGTGTAAAATTTAAATATTGAAAGAACAAGGAGGTTAAGAAACTCAAGTTTAGTACCTACGAATCCACTTGATGGCTTTCAGCGGCCAGTGATTCGCATATTTCCTCCCGGTGCTCATTTTCGGCATTTTCGAGAAGCAAAATATATCTGACAACACTATCCCGAAAAAAATAATACAAATACATTCAATTTATTGACAGAATTATTCTCGGATTATCATTTATGTGGGGAATAGTGTGGGGAACTGGATTTTAGGACAATAAAAAAGGACTTAAGAAAAATCCCTAAGTCCTTGTATTTGTTATGGTAGCGGGGGCAGGATTCGAACCTACGGCCTTCGGGTTATGAGCCCGACGAGCTACCAGACTGCTCCACCCCGCGATAAGTCGTAATTTATAACATCGATTATCCTGCCAGTCAATGAATATTTTTTATTACGACGAGGGGAGTTGAATAACAAATGTCGTTCCTTTGCCCGGTGCGCTTACGGCCCATATATCGCCATTGTGGGCCTCTATCAATTTATAGGAGATGGATAATCCCAGACCGGACCCATGCTCCCTCGTCGTATAAAATGGTTCAAATATATTCTGAATCTTATCGGGGTTTATCCCTATGCCCTCATCATTAATCCTGATCTCCACGCCCCTGGGTATCTTTTCTGTTGTAACATGGATCGTACCGCCGTCCTGCATGGCCTCCAGGCCGTTTGATATGACGTTGATAAAGACCTGTTTGAGTTTATCAGGATCGCATTCAATTTCATCAACCTCTTCTGAAAGCTGCTTTTCAAATGCATATTTATCCTGGTCGCAGACCCCTGTCATTATCTGTATTACATCCTTTACAACCAAATTTATATGTGAAGGTCTTTTAACGAGCTTGTATTCCTTGGTGAAATCTCCAAGATCCGCAACCATCCGTTCAAGCCTGGCAACCTCATCAAGCACCATATCCAGCTTATGCCTGTCCTTTTCATCCTCGATGTTTGATCTTATCTGTGATGAAAACCCGCCTATTATCATAAGCGGATTTTTGATCTCATGGGCCACGTGAGCCACCGCCTCACCCACGGCTGCAAGACGTTCGGATTGAAGCATCTTGATCTTCATTTTCTGTTGTTCCGTAATATCCCTGATTATGGCAGTATAAAAAATCTTATCATCCAGTTCCATGAAAGACAGGCTGAGTTCGATAGGAAACATCTCCCCGCCGTTACGAATGCCCGTTAGAGAAATGGTTTTGCCAAGGATGCTTGCATCCCTTTTTTCGAGATATCTTTTAAGGGATTTATTATGATTGCCATATACAGGGGGAATAATAAATCCGATGTCTTTGCCCAGGATATCCCTGCTGGAATACCTAAATATCCTCTGGGCGGCATTATTAAAAAGGATGATCTTATGGTTTTCATCAACACTTAAAATGGCGTCAGTAGCCGTATCGAGTATAGTCTTTAACCTCTTTTCCGAGTGCTGAAGTTTCAATATCAGCTGTCGGTATTCCGTGACATCCCTTGAAATCTCCAGAAAATATCTGATTTCGCAGGCTTCATCCTTCAGCGGATAGACAATGGTTGTAAACTCCTTTGTGTCATTGGTTGCCGGATCTTTATAAAAGTGGGAGATCTCCACCGTCTCACCGTTTCTGCCAGCGCGTTCGGCAGGGCACACAACGCCATCCTGGGTGCAGGGCGCCCATGGTCGTTCCTTGATTGACTTGCATTTCCTGCCTATCATCTCGGCCTTTTGAAGTCTGCATCTCTCCAGGCATGCCTTGTTCACATCGTTGATATTAAAATTATTATCTATTACCATTATCTCTTCGCTGATCCCGTTGAATAGCGTTTCCATAAAGAGATTAGTGGTCTGGAGTTTTTTAATCTCCTTTTTTTTTCCGGCCAGTTTATTCTTTAATCTTTCAATCTCCTTTTCCGTCTCTGTTTTATCCTCAATGATCATTGTTATTCCCCCTTGCCCGGAATAAAGGTTTTCATAATCCCCAATGTCTTGTGGTGGCGAGACTGCCTTTTATTTTGATAGATTAAGGGCCTATGGTCTTGGATGAAATTTTTCGTGTACCTGTTTCAGCCGCTCTCTGCTTATATGGGTATATATCTGCGTGGTTGAAATATCAGCGTGCCCCAGCATAACCTGGACTGATCTCAGGTCTGCGCCGCCTTCGAGAAGATGGCTCGCAAAGGAATGTCTCAGGCTATGGGGGGTGATCCTTTTTTTAATGCCAGCTATTATACCATACTTTCCAATAATCTTCCAGAAACCCTGGCGGGACATTTGCCCGCCGCGGGAATTGATAAAAAGGCTCTGGGAAGACCTTCCCTTCAGCAGGACCCCTCTCCCGTCACGGATATAGGATTTAAGGGCCTCTCTGGCCTTATCTCCCATCGGCACCATCCTCTCCTTGTTTCCCTTGCCTATTGTCCTGACAAAACCTGCCTCCAGATTGATATTGACAAGCCTGAGGCCTATAAGCTCCGACACCCTCAGACCGGTCGCGTAAAGCAGTTCCAGCATGGCCCTGTCCCTGAGCCCGAGATTGTTTGAAGTGTCCGGCCGGCTTAAGAGCAGGTCCACCTCCTCGCCGGACAGGATATCAGGGAGCTTCCTGGGGAGCTTAATGGACTCCAGGAGCCTTGTGGGGCTCTCAGTTATCCTTCCATCGTTTATAAGAAATCTGAAGAACATCTTAAGGGCGGAGACGCCCCTGGCAATGCTCCTTAAAGAAAGTGACCCTTCCAGCGATTCAATATATCCCGTGATATCCCTTCTTGTTGCATCAACAGGGGACACGCCCTTATTGTCAAGGTATCCTAAAAACCTTATCAGGTCCCTGCTGTATGATTGTATGGTATTATCCGCAAGTCCCTTTTCCACCCTTAGGTGGTTGATGAACTGATCCGCAAGGATATGGGTCTGGTCTTTGTCAAAAGTCATAGTAATTATCGTTTTCCGTCAGTATCCTCGGGCCGTCTTTTTCAATAACAACCATCTCCTCCAGCCTTACGCCGCCTTTTCCAGGGATATATATGCCCGGCTCTACCGTGACAACCATGCCCTTTTCAAGCCTGACAGGATCCCTGACGCTGAGCCTTGGTGCCTCATGGGTTGCAAGGCCGACGCCGTGCCCCAGGGAGTGCCCGAAATAGTCCCCGAAGCCTGCATCTTTAATAATATCCCTGGCAATGGAATCCGGTTTTGTGCTGACCTCTCCGGAACGGACATATTCAAGGGCGGCAAGCTGGGCCTGGCGGACAATCCTGTATATTTTTTTAAATCCGGCATCGGGCGGCCCCAGGAAGATGGTCCTGGTCATATCGCTGCAATAACCGTCCAGTTTAACGCCGACATCAAAGATGACAGGGTCCTTAGGCCCTATCTTCCTTTCTGTGGGCGTTGCGTGGGGCAGCGCCGCGTTAGGGCCGGAGGCTACAATAGGCGGAAAGGCCATGCCTTCAGCCCCGGCGTCATTACTAAGCCCTTCTATCTCCCTGGCTATCTCAATCTCCGTAAGCCCCGGTTCAAGACTGAATAGGACCTCGTCAAGTACGGCCGACATGATATCCGCAGATGCCTTCATGGCCTTGATCTCAGCCTTGTCCTTCACCTCCCTCATCTTCCCGACGACCCCTGCCATAGGCGTAATGCGAACCGGGGATTTCAATGCCTTAAATTGCTTAGCCAGCTGCCTGTGCAGTTCCCACGTGAGATGATCCCCTTCAAAACCCAGGACCTTGGTTTTAAGCCGCACAAGCAGATTTGAAAGCTCCGTTATGAAATCTTTCTTAATAGTAATAACCTCAAAATCCTTCGCCTGTCTCCGGGCCTCTAATGTATATCGGGAATCGGTAATCAAAAAGGCCTTTTCCCCGTTAATTATGAGAGATCCGGACGATTCGTTAAGCTGGGCATCAGCGGCCCTGAAACCTGAAAGATATCTCCTGTTCTCAGGCTGAATAACCCAAAGAGTATCCGGAGACCTTGGCGTCAGGTTCTTTCTCAGGGTTGCCAACCGTTTTTGAAATACTGATTTATTCATTTTTATTGGTGCTCCTTTAAGTGTCTTTTATATTAAAGATTTTACATATCCGGGACAAAATAACAATATCTAATGATTCAACGTTTGTTGACATATCATTAATCTGTTGCTACTACATCTCAGATTATTAATAAATCAAAAAGGAGATCCGGCGCAACACCTCCTCTGGAAAAGAGTTTCAAAAATATGGGCCATGGAAAGATTATAGAATTTATTGATCAGGGGAAGATCCACTGCACTCTCTGCATCCAGGACAAGGGCAACAAGTATCACCTGCTTACCCCCCTGAATCAACAGCTTAATATCTCCCCCAAAAGGGCACTCCTGATCTCAAATTCCTCTATAGACCCCCAGGGAAACCGTGAGGAGATACTAATCCGTCTTAAACAGGTCGATACATTAAGAGACAAGTTAAAAAAAGAAATCTGTGTCAAAGATCTGTGGGAACTGATCCATGACGAAAAGGAGAGCTTCGACTATAAATACCTGGCGCAGCTCTGTTTTGGTGAAGATATTACAGATGATCATGTCTCAGCCGTTGCAAGGGCACTCTTTGATGACAACCTCTATTTCAAGATGAAAGACGGACAGTTTCTCCCCTGCACTGAAGAAAAGATTGAACAGATCTCCCGACAAAAGCATGAAGATGCTCAAAAGGAAGAGATGCTCAATCTCGGGAGCGCATGGTTGAAAGAGGCGCTGCATAAAGGGATATCCCATGCCCCCCGGATTGATCAATCGGTCGTTGATCTGCTGGTGGAGCTTGCGGTGCACGGGAAAGAGTCGAGTAATATCAAATATGGGACCGAGCTCCTTTCACGGGCAGGGATTGCCGATATACAGGAGGCCAGGAACATTCTCATAAGGCTTGGCATATGGGATGAGGATGAACCTGTTGACCTGTACAGGTATAAGATAAGAAGCGCATTTGATGATGAACTGCTGGATGCTGCCTCAAAGCCGTGCGGCATCGACATCACCGGACGGGAGGATCTCAGGCATCTCCCTGTCTTTACTGTTGACAGTGCGACAACAAGGGACTTCGATGATGCATTGAGCGTTGAAATCCTTGATGACTATATCCATCTGGGCATTCACATCGCGGATGTCGCAGGTGCAATAACCCCTGACAGCCCGCTTGACAAGGAGGCATTTTCAAGAGGTTCGTCCCTGTATCTTCCGGAGAGACAGATACCCATGCTCCCTGAACAGCTGTCGGACAACACGCTAAGCCTGCTTGCCGGAAAAGACCGTCCGGCCATATCCCTATTGACACGGTTTGACAGGGCAGGGAATCTTCAGGATTACAGGTTTACCCCAAGCATCATAAACGTCAGGCGGCATTGGACCTATGATTCGGTCAATGATATCTATGACAGCGAAGAAATATTCTCAACAATATACAAATTATCTGAAATCCTTCAGAAAAAGAGGATTGAACAGGGCGCCTTGATCCTCTCTCTTCCCGAACCCTCATTTGAGACGGATGAGAATTCTTCAATAAGCATAAGGATGATCTCCCAAGAGACCCCTTCCCGCATGATGGTGGCGGAGATGATGATCCTATATAACTGGCTTGCAGCACGCTTCTGCAGGGACAATAACCTCCCGACTCTTTTCAGGGGACAGAAGGCTCCGACGGAGAAGTTATCCTCGGAAGGGATGGACTATATATATTACGTATTCATGCAGCGTAAAAAGCTGTTTCCCCTTGTAATTGATGCGGAGCCGGCCCCCCACTCAGGGCTGGGATTGGACGCCTATAGTAATTTAAGTTCGCCCATAAGAAGATATTTTGACCTTGTATGCCAGCGGCAATTAAAACATTTTATTGCTTATGGTTCAACATTGTACAACAGGGAGGAACTGGAAAAGATCAGGATGTCCGTAAGCCCCGCGCTGAAGGACCTGAACACGGTCAAAAAAAACCATGTCAATTACTGGTTGCTGAAATATTTTAAAGGCTGCATCGGGCAGGAGTACCCTGCCATAATACTTGACGTTATGAAAAATAGGTACAGGATAATAATGACGGACTACCTTTATGTGACGGAGATGAAGAAAGAGACGGGACAAAATTTTAAGGCGGGGATGCATATAATGGTGAAGATTAAAAAGGCCGAACCCTCGGAAGGGTTTTTAAAGGTGGAGTGCTCCGGAAATCCCTAATCGGCGGCGATATCCAGATACACCTTCCCAATCAAAAAGTCGCCGTTATTGACTTTAAGTTCATTATGCCCTGCTGTACACAGATCCCTTATCTCTTCAGCGTCTGCATTCAGCAACTTTTTACCGTTAATGCTTAAAGATACATCGGAGTTATTATAAAGATTAGTGGCTATCTCTTCTATGTGTATGCTGTCATTGAAGGAAAGAGCAACGGAATCCTCCGGCCCCAACAGGACATGGCCTGCATTATTTATCTTTAATGAAAGATAATTCAGTCTGGGCGATACGAGCCTTACCTTGAAGCCTCCTATAACATCGTCTCCTTTTGATGCGACAACAGGGTAGGTCTCGCAGTCTTTATCAATTGAATATCTTTGCATCAGGTCATTTGCCGTATTAACCTCATAACCCCTGTCCTCGCCTGAATTGGTTGATTTGTCTCCGACAAATCCCTTGAAATTAACCTGTATCCCTGTAAGATTTTCAGGAAGGATATCGGCTATCTTCATCTTATCTCCCTTTACCAGTTCCAGGGTCTCACCATCGGAAAGCAGGAGTCTATGTCCCTTGGCCTCAACAACAAAGGAAGCCACTCTGTCGGACCCGCCGGCATTTTTTTCTTTTTTAGCTGACGAAGATTTTTTCGAGATTTTTATAGGTATCTCGCCAAAGGTATTATTATCTCTCCTTACTATAATCTCCGTGTCCTTGAATATCTTAAACTCCTTCATGTAATCATTAATATCGCCATAATCCAGGATATCCAGGCTGAGACCCCTTTCGTAGTTGGCCTCGATATGTGAAATACTTATGGAGTCGCCCTCTACAAGATCAAGTTGTTCATTCTTATTTATGACTATGGGCGTTTTCCCATTAACCGAGACAACGAGATATTTAAGGACAGGGTTGTCCAGCGCAAGGCCGGGCGATTGCGGGATTATGTTGAAACGCTTCATGAAGGCGTTGATTACCAGGTTGTGGAACCATACCTTAAGGTCTGTGGAAGGCAAGGCCTTGGATGTCTCCACCCCGAAGGCAGGGATATGATGAATATTCAGGGCATAATAGGTAGCCGATTTTCGCTGTTCTTTGTGCGGGCTGTCATTATCGGAAGTCCGCGTGTTCATAAAATGAAATTTATACAAATCATTTGATATGTACTGATTGACCTCGTCAATGACGTCTTGCGCCATTTCTCCCAGCTGTATTTTATCATCGCCGTCCGGGATGCTGAATTCCGCGCAATCGGCTATCACGGACTGGCCGTAGCGATTCGGATTGCGGGACTCGCTTAGGTACTCGGGATAATAATAACCGGACCCGTCATGAAGATTCAAGAGATAATCGCTCTCGCTTATCAACTTCTTTAATATATTGACTATCTTGTCTTCCATGCTGATGTCAATGTCTTCATGGGTGAACTTTCTGTTCATGTCGCCGTTGGCGCCTCTGTCATTCGTGATGATCGAATAGAAATTAGCCCTCGGCACAACGATAAGGTTTCCCTGCTCCAGGCTCATGTCCGCATAGAGATCCGCGGAAAGAAAGCCTCCCGGTTCATTACCCTGTATCCCTCCTATAAGCATGAGCGTCTTGCCCGGTTTTTGTCCGCGGATCTTGTAGATGTTCAGTTCATAGGCCGTGTTTGAAAAATAGACCTCATGTTCTGTTGCGGACCATGAGGAAGACGGGTGATACAATAGGGATAAAATAAAAATAAAGGCAAGAAAAAGTGTCCTTTCTCCAAAAGGCATAATCTTAGGACACATTGTTCACCTCATATACTCTCTTAATGATCAGATTCCCTGAAGTGTCATAGGCAAGTATGCTTATACTTGCAGGCATCTCTGTGGAATTGTCGGATATGAATTCTCTATGATATTGCTTGAATCTCTGGATGACAAAGTGTTCGCCGCTGCGATATTCTGAAGGAAGACCGTTTTTGATCCCCTTGGAAGGCGCGTTCCACACAGACGGAAAGTTATTGTTCTTATCACTGACAAGTATATGCATATACCCCTCCACTGCCCTTTCTCCGGAGTCCATATTTACCAGTTTAAAGTCAACAACAATACCTGAATCCGCCCTCCTGATATTCAAGTCTTCTATGTCAACGGATTTTGATGTCTTTTCATTACCCACTCCCGGGGCATTGCTGCCTGACCTGTCCATCGCGGATGCGGTCCGGCCTTCGTCTTGAATTGCGCCGCCTGTTCCCTTTTGTTCGGTGTTCTTGAAAAATAACTCAAGGTTAGCCGCATGCTGCTGGGCCTTAAGGAGGTCTTTCTCCATCCCGTCGTATTTTTCTTCAACATCCTTTAACCTGTCGGCCTGAATCCGATACAGGGACCGGATGTTGACATATCTGTTAATAATAAACAGGGATATAAGGGTATAGAAAAAAAGAAACAGGCATGACCATAAAAGGATGCGACGGGAGACTGTAAACGAACGAATCCTCCCGATGCTCCCCATAATCATGATAGTAATCTCCTGTGATCCCGGGGAATTTTCCTTAAGGGACTGGGCTATTTGCTGATCTCTATCCATTCCTCTTTTTTGATCTTCCACTCTTTTCCCTTTTTAATCAGGACCATGTTTTTTTCACCATGATCCGCGTAATTATCCGCGCTGTAATCCTGGATAAAAGCAACATCTGCCTGATCATCAGAGACCCTTGTGATCTTTAATCCGGATATCTCTACATTAATGATTTGGTTCCTTATGTTTACCCTGTTTCTATGCCTTTCCCAGGCCTTCAGGTCCATGCCGCGGGATCTGAATCCGGCATCATAAAAGGTTATATACCTTTCCGTATCCTTTTTTTCCCATGCATCAATCCATGAAATGATAACTGTCTCAATCTCCGCCTGGAAATTATCAGTTTGTGCAACTGTCAAAGAAACCTCTGTTGCTTCAGCGGTCTCTTCCCGTTGAATGCCGGGTTGTGATGGAGCCGTCAACACGACCTGTTTTGCCTCGCCGGCCTCCAATTGAGGAGTTTCAGGCACCGGCATTGTTGCGGCGACCTGTTTGGAATCGGCATCATCCTCCTGCCGTGCCCCCGCCAATGGAGTCGTCGAGGCAACCTGTTCCGTATCAGCGGCCATCACCGGTGGATTCCCAGGCACAGGGTTTATTGCTGCAACCTTACTTGTATCTGCATCCTCCCGGACGCCGGGCAGTGAGGTTGCCGATGCGATCCGCTCTTCATCAACAGAGGCTATCTGTGCATTTTCAGGCTCCGGACCTATCCCTGTAACAGGTTTTATCTCTTCAAGGGAGAAGTCTTCCCCGATAATCTTCCACTCGTCGCTGTTTTTTGCAATGTACAGCCTTTTTGTGCCGCTGCTTTCAAATACGGGCGTCCTGTATGTCTGTTTAAAAGACGCAATGACCATATTGTTATTCATGAGGATTCCCAGGGCATCGACTTTTACTCTGATGTCTTTATATTTATTTGTAACCTGCTTCTTATAATCCTTCCACTGGCTCCAGTCTTTACTTCCGGACTTGAAACTGAGGCTGTAAAATGACATGTACCTCTCAACGTCTCTATTTTGCCATGAATCTCTCCACCCTTCAATAATATCGGCAATATCCTTCGCCTTTGTTTCGATCTCCCCCTGTGGCGACATCTCTATGCTTGAACTTATTATTACAGGTGTATTAAAGAGGCTTACATATGTTGCAAGGTCTTCTATGTCCTTATTTTCAAGTGCAACGCATCCGCTGGTATCATAAGGCTTAAGTGGTTTGTTTAAACCATGAAACCAGATGCCGTAGCCGTCCCTTCCTTCCCTGAGATCAAAGATATTGGGATAATTAAGGGGAAGGGCCCTTGCGCCGTATATCGGCGCAAGAGACTCCTTGGTATATGACTTGACAAAGAAATATATGCCTTCGGGCGTCTTCTTGTCGTTCAGCGCGGATTTCCGCCCGTCATTTTCCCCGGTCGAACAATGATAAACCTTTTCAGGCGTGAGGAGATTGTCGCTTCGATACAACATCACCTTCTGTTGTGATTTATCGACAAGGACAACATAATCCGCTCCCCATTTTCCCCATTTCAGGAAGTTTGAAGGCATTAACCCCTGTTTCTCTGTTGACGGTTCTAAAGAACAGTAGGCAGAGGGATTACTACAAAACATGAAGACAAGAAATAAAACAAAAGGGAAAAAACCCTTGCTGATCCGTGTTAATGGACGCCGTATTTTAATTTTTATGGTCTGAAAGAGAAGCAATTTAATCGGATCCCTTTATTAAAGCATTCTTCAATTAATAGGATATACCGCCCTAATTCCATACGTCTAATATTTGTTAAGCGAAAACCCTCTTGAATATATCTTCCACATGCTTGAAATGATAATCAAGATTGAATATTTCTTCAATATCTTCCCTTGAGATAAAATTCATTATCTCCCGGTCCTCCAATAAAAGGGACTTGAAATCCCTTCCTGTATCCCAGACCTTCAAGGCATTCCGCTGCACCATTTCATAGGCTGTTTGCCGGCTTATTCCGCATGAGGCAAGTTTCATCAGCACCTGCTGGGAAAAGATCAGCCCCTTTAATTTATGTAGATTTTCCTCCATGTTTTTTGGGTGAACAACCAGGTTTTTCATGATCTTATTAAGCCTGTTGAGCATGTAATCGGCAAGGATCGTGCTGTCAGGGCCTATGACCCTTTCCACAGAGGAATGGCTGATATCCCTTTCATGCCACAGCGCCATGTTTTCCATGGATGCAAGGGCGTTTGACCGGACAAGACGGGCAAGGCCTGCAATGTTTTCAGAGCCTATAGGGTTCTTTTTATGGGGCATGGCCGAAGATCCCTTCTGCCCCTTCTCAAAGGATTCTTCAGCCTCAAGCACCTCTGTCCTCTGAAGGTGGCGGATTTCAACCGCAATCTTTTCCATGGTCCCGGCAAGGATGGCAAGCGTTGAAAAATAATGGGCATGACGGTCCCGCTGTATAATCTGGGTTGATGCCTCGGCAGGCCTTAATCCCAGTTTCTCACAGACATAGGCCTCAATCCTCGGATTTATATTGGCGAATGTCCCCACAGCCCCTGATAGTTTCCCGTAGCTGATGACCTCAAGGGCATCTTCCAGGCGTTTCAGGTTCCTTCCCATCTCAGAATACCAAACAGCCAGTTTAAGGCCGAATGTTATCGGCTCCGCGTGGATGCCGTGGGATCGTCCTATCATGGCGGTATATTTATGTTCCTCCGCTCTTTCCTTTAGTGTGTCCATGAATTCCGTGACATCATCGATAATCAGATTCATGGATTCCTTGAGCTGAAGGGCAAATCCGGTATCCAGGATGTCCGAAGAGGTAAGACCCATGTGGATAAAGCGGGCATCGGGCCCGACATATTCGGCGACATTCTCCAGAAATGCGATGACATCATGTTTGGTCACCGCCTCAATCTCAAGGATCCTTTTTTCAGAAAATGCGGCCTTCCGTTTGATATTGTTCAATATCTCTCTGTGTATCATACCCTCTTCAGCCATGGCCTCGCATGCGAGGATCTCAATCTGAAGCCACTTATTGAACCTGTTTTTCGATTCCCATATCCGCCCCATTTCAGGGCGCGTATACCTGCTGATCATAGCTAAACACCATTTTTTAGACTTTTAATGATTATACGAATATTCCAAAGAAAAAACACAACAATTATTCAGGCAATGAAAGTAAATATTTAATATTTTTGAAACATAGAATAATACAGACAGATAAAGAAAAATCAATAAAAATTGGCAACTGGAACAAGCCTTCTTGCTTATGGATTTATTTTCTTATATACTCCCTGCGATTAATGGCTGAAAGGTCAAGAGTTTTTTCATTCCTTGGTTTAAAATTATATGATTTTGGAGAATGCGTTGTTTATTACCTTTGAGGGAATAGAGGGTTGCGGCAAGACAACCCAGATAAAACGTCTTGCTAAACGATTGGATGATTATAAGATTCGATTTATATCCACGCTGGAACCGGGAGGAACCAGGATAGGCAAGGACATCAGGAGGCTGCTCCTGGATTCCAGGAACAGCCTCCTCTCTCCCCTAGCCGAACTCATATTATACGAGGCTGACAGGGCCCAGCATATTGAAGAGGTGATCAGGCCTGCACTGAATCAGGGGAAATGGGTGATATGCGACAGGTTTTTTGACGCGACCGTTGCCTATCAGGGCGCAGGACGAGGTCTGGATACGGACCTGATCATGACCCTTAACAACAAGGTTGCAAATGGCATCAAACCCGATATTACGCTCCTCCTGGACTGTCCGCCTGAGATGGGGATCGAAAGGGCGATTAAAAGAAATCATGCAATTGCCCCGGACGGGCAGGACAGGTTTGAGAGAGAAAAGATGGAATTCCATAAAAAGGTCAGAAACGGCTATCTTGAGATCTCCCGCAACGAGAAGCGCTTTTCAATAATAGACGCCACATTGTCGGAAGAGGCCGTTGAAGAGGAGATATTCAATGTCATCCGCCCGTATATGGAAGTTCCCAAGGTAAAAATTTCATGAGGCTCAGATGTTAATCTATGGAACTCGGCAAAAAGATAAAATCCTTCTCTCAGATAACCGGACAGGAAACGGCAATAACCTTTCTTAAACGGGTGATAGAGAGGGGGAAAATACCCCATGCTTTTCTCTTTACAGGGATCGAGGGCGTCGGCAAGACAACCACGGCCCTGGCCTTTTGTCAGGCAATTAATTGCCTTGATCCGGTAAACGGAGAGGGATGCGGAAAGTGCCGGAATTGCCGCCAACTCGACAGTGGAAATTTCCCGGACATTAGATATATTGAACCGGACGGACAGAATATAAAGATCGAACAGGTCAGGGAATTGAACCGGGATATCTGTTTTAAGCCTGTCGAAGGCGCTTACAGGGTTATCGTCATCAACAGGGCCGACCTTATGAACCAGGAATCGGCAAACTCTTTTTTAAAGACCCTTGAAGAGCCGCCCCCTGGAAACGTCATTATCCTGAAGGTTAAAGAACCCCGCGACCTCCTGCCGACAATAGTATCAAGATGCCAAAAGATACCCTTCAGACCTTTACCCCGCGCTGTTGTTGAACAATATCTCACAAATGAACTGGGCATTAACAATGAAAACGCGACACTGATTGCGGGGATCTCGGACGGGAGCCTCGGACGGGCAATAGGGATATCTGCGGGAGATTATCTTGAGGAAAGGCAAAGGTCCATATCCAATATTATACAACTGCCTTTTATGCAGAAAACCCGGGCGTTGGAGCTTGCAATGGAATATGCCCAGGAGGCAAAAAAGAAAGACCATGACGCCTCCGGCACCATTGACATATTTGAATTGATCGGCATATGGAAAAGCTGGTATAGAGATCTGATAATTATGAAGGTCAACGGGCCTCCGGGGCTTCTTATCAACGCTGATTTTTCAAGAAAACTAAAGACCATCTCCAGGAATATCGGCATTAATAATTTGATACGTTGCTTCTTTCTGCTGGACCGGGCGCAGATGGATCTGATAAAAAATCCCAATATGGGATTAATGATGGAAGACCTTTTTCTGGGCCTTAACAGGCCGGCCATTTTATCTGATGGATATTTAAATAAGGCATAAGAAAATAGATGAAGATAGTAGGTGTAAGATTAGGAAAAAGCGGGAAGATCTATGATTTCGATTCAGGGCATTTTGTCCTCAAGCCCGGAGACAAGGTCATTGTCAATACGGAACAGGGAAAGGCCTTCGGCGTGGTCTGCGATAAGCCAAGGATGCAGGAAGAAGGGACGCCTCCGGAGCGCGAGCTGAAGCAGGTTTACAGGATCGCAGATAAGAAAGACATTGAAAAAAACGAAAAGAACTGCCAGGTTGAAAACGAAATCTATTCCTACAGTTATGACAGCATAAACAGACTGTCTCTTGAAATGTCTCTTATTGCCGTTGAACGTCTCTTTGACGGAAGCAAGGTCGTCATATATTTCGCCTCGGAAGGAAGAGTGGACTTCCGCGAACTTGTCAAGGACCTGGTGCAACAGTTTCACACAAAGATCGAGATGAAGCAGATCGGTGTGCGTCATCAGGCCAAGATGGTGGGAGGACTCGGGACCTGCGGCCGTCAACTCTGCTGTTCCGCCTATCTTGAAAATTTTGCCCCGGTCTCAATCAAGATGGCAAAAAAGCAAAATCTTTCACTGAATCCCGCCAAGATATCCGGCATGTGCGGCCGGTTGATGTGCTGCCTTGCCTATGAATACAATTATTACAACGAGGCCCAAAAAAATATCCCTAAAGTAGGAAAAATGGTTGATACAAAAAAGGGCAGGGGCAAGATCTTAAGACATAATGTGCTGAAGCAGACATTTGTAATCTCTCTTGATTCAAGCGAAGAGGAGATAGAGGTTTCTTACGGGGATATTATTGAAAACAGCGCCCCGAAAGAAAACAATAAAGAAGGGGGTAATCAATAATACAATTGGAAGGTAAATTCTACGTTACTACACCCATATATTATGTGAACGCGGAACCTCACATAGGGCACGCATATACTACAATCGTGGCTGATGTCATAAACCGGTTCCATATGCTGACCGGCAAGGAGACGTTTTTTCTTACCGGCACGGATGAACACGGCGACAAGATAGTAAAGGCCGCCGAAAAGGCCGGCAGTTCGCCCAAGGAATACACTGACAGGATCAGCGGTCTTTTCAGGGCGCTCTGGCCAAAACTTCATATAAGCAACAATTATTTTGTCCGCACAACCGACCCGGCCCATATGGAGACGGTGAAACTTATCCTTAACAGGATAAATGACAAAGGGGATATATACTACAGCGATTATGAGGGCCTGTATTGTTCAGGTTGCGAGCGTTTTTATACGGAAAGGGAACTAGTCGGCGGTAAATGCCCTGATCATCTTGAAAAACCCACTGTAATCAAGGAGAGCAACTATTTTTTCAGGATGAGCAATTATCAGGACTGGCTTATAGATCATATTAAAAAAAATCCTGGCTTCATAAGACCGGAGAGGTATAAAAATGAGGTGATCTCATTTTTAAAGGAGCCCCTTGAAGACCTCTGCATCTCCCGGCCCAAGACAAGGCTTACCTGGGGGATTACGCTCCCCTTTGATGAGAACTATGTTACATACGTGTGGTGTGACGCACTTGTCAATTACTTGTCCGCCATAGGTTATCCTGACGGGGAGCTATTTAAAAAATTCTGGCCCTATGTCCAGCATATCACTGCAAAGGACATACTCAAACCCCACGGCATATACTGGCCGTGCATGCTCAAATCCGCCGGGATCGAACCATACCGTCACCTGAATGTCCACGGATACTGGAATATCAATGAAGGCAAGATGTCAAAAAGCCTCGGCAACGCCGTCAAACCCCTCAGCCTTGTTGACATCTATGGCCTTGACGCATTCAGGTATTTTCTCCTGCGCGAGATGGTCTTCGGCCTCGATTCCGAGTTCAATGAAGAGGCCCTCGTCGCAAGGATCAATGCAGACCTGGCTAATGACCTGGGGAACCTGGTGAGTAGAAGCATTGCCATGGTAAACAAATATTTTAATGATGCCCTTCCTGCACAGGGTATTAATAATGATGTGGATAAGCTGCTTATTAATGATATTATCGCCGTTATGGATGCCTATCCCGGACTAATGTCCGAGTTCGGCTTCCACAAGGCCTTGATCTCCGTTTGGGAGATAATAGGCAAGGTCAATAAGTATATCGACTCAATGACCCCGTGGGTCCTGGCCAAGAACGATGCAAGCCGTCTATCGACGGTAATGTTTAATATCCTTGAGTCGATCAAGATTGTTTCGGTAATGCTCTGGCCGTTCATGCCTGAGACCTGCGAAAAGATACAGGGCTTTATGGGCCTTAAAAAGACCGGAAAGGACCTGAACCTGGAGGATGTCCGGGAATGGGGAGGACTTTTACCCGTAAAACTGATTTCAAAGGCCCCGCAATTATTTCCAAGGATAGAGAAAAAGATGGAGACACACCCGATAAAAGAACAGGAAGCAAAAAAGGAAGACCCCCTTTCCTTTGAGGAATTTCAAAGGCTTGACCTTAAGGTAGGTACGATCAAAACAGCGGAACAGGTTAAAGGCTCAAAAAAGCTTATTAAGCTTACCGTGGACATCGGGGAAGAAAGGACTATTGTGGCAGGCATCCTCGGACACTATGCCGACAAGGACCTCATCGGCAGACAGGTTGTTGTTGTGGCGAATCTTGCGCCTGCCAAGCTGATGGGCGTGGAGTCACGAGGCATGGTCCTTGCGGCTACCGATGCCTCGGGCGTTCATCTTATAGCGCCCGATGTCAACACCGCCCCGGGAAGCAAGGTAAAATAGCACATAAAGAGCATTATGCTATCTTCATAATCTTTTTATATATTATCCTCTTTTTGCTTGACATTTGGCAGAAATATATTTTATTCTCGCTAACTGTTTAGGACTTGGCTCTTTTGCAGACCCGTTTACCTCATGGGAATATTTCCAATGTTGATCGAACGGTATGGCTTGAGCATTAAGAAAACTTTAATACGGAGGAGAGTGCTTTGGCTAAGGGGACAGTAAAATGGTTCAGCAACAAAAAAGGGTATGGCTTCATCGCGTATGAAGCCGGAAAGGACATATTTGTCCATTATTCATCCATTAACTCAGATGGTTTCAAGACACTCTCTGAAGGGGAGGCTGTGACTTTCGAGGTAGAAGATGGTCAAAGGGGGCCAGTCGCCAAAAACGTTCAAAAGGTTTAGTTAGGTCGGGAGATCAATCTTGCAAGGCATCTCGGAAATTCAACGGGATGCCTTTTTTATTGGATTCAGTTATGAAGATCGCCACTTTTAATGCCAACTCAATAAGGTCCAGGATAGACATCATCAACGACTGGATCAAGGCTGAACAACCGGATATGCTCTGTCTTCAGGAGACAAAGGTCCAAGACAGGGAATTTCCCGCTGACAGCTTTTCGAGTCTGGGATACCAGGTTGTCTTCAAGGGGCAGAAGACATATAATGGAGTGGCGATCATCTCCAGACACCCATTTACTGACGTTAGATTGAGTCTAAAGGGGGCAGAAGATGAACAGGCCCGTTTTATCAGTGCGGTTATCGAAAATGTCCATGTAATAAATGTTTATGCGCCCCAGGGCTTTGCCCCGGGCACAGATAAATTTTTATATAAATTGGGGTGGTTGCAGGATCTCCTGACCCATATTAAAACTAATTATGACCCGTCCATTCCCATGATAATGACGGGTGATTTCAATGTGGCCATGGAATCCATTGACGTCTATGATCCGGAAGGGATGAAGGGCGAGGTTGGCTTCCATCCTGATGAACAGGCTATGATAAAGAGACTTATAGACTGGGGATTTATTGATATCTTCCGTCTGCATTGCAAAGAAGGAGGTCATTATACCTTCTGGGATTACAGGATCCCCAACGGTTTCAAACGGAACATGGGCTGGAGGATTGATTATATATTTGCAACGAAATCCCTGGCTGAAAAATTAACCGGTGTGCGGATCGACAAAGAACCCAGGAAAAGGGAAAAGCCCTCTGATCATACATTCCTTATAGCTGAATTTAATCTATAACGTCGCTTCCTCACCTTTAATACGGATTATCTTGCCTTCCCTTGCTTCAGGTATGACCTGTTTTCTATCCAGGACATCCCGGATGGTATCGGCAATCTGGCCCATAACGATCGGTTTCATGACAAAGGCTCTGATACCCATCTCTCCGGCCTTTTTTTCATCAATCTGTTCGCTGTAACCGGTGCACAGGATTATGGGTATCCCCTGGCGGATGGACATAAGTTCCCTTGCAAGGGTTTTCCCTGTCATATTGGGCATGGTCTGGTCCGTTATTACAAGGTCAAATCCTTGAGGATTATGTCGAAACGCCTCCAACGCCTCTATGCTGCTCGTCCGGCTTGTTACTTTATATCCGAGGGTTTCCAGAATCAACTGAAGGACGTCAACCGCATCTTTTTCATCGTCAACAATAAGGATTCTTTCTATCCCTGTCGGATATTGCACGGAATCTTTTGAGACATTAAGTCCGCCTGATCCCGTTTCAACCAGGGGGAGATAAACATTGAAGATCGTCCCTTTGCCCAGCTCGCTTTCAACAATAATATCCCCTCCATAACTCTTAACAATGCCATGAACAATGGCCAGACCCATGCCTGTGCCTTTCCCGCGTTCTTTGGTAGTAAAGTATGGTTCAAAGATTTTATGCATGATTTGAGGATCAATGCCATGTCCGGTGTCCCTTACGGATAATTTTACATACTGTCCCGGCTCCAGGTCGGGCAGAAGGTTATCATGCGTCGAAGATATATCTTCCGCCGTAAGCCCTAACTCAAGTATTCCGCCTTTCTCCTCCATAGCGTGGGCCGCATTGGTGCTCAGGTTCATGATGATCTGATTGATCTGTGTCGGGTCGGCAAGGACCGTGTCCTGGTCATGTTGTTTGATGTCATACCGGATGTCAATAGTGGAAGGGATGGATGACCTGAGCAGTATTACTGTTTCCTTCAATATCTGTGATATCTTAATTGAAACCCTCTCCTTTTCCTGGTGACGGGCGAATGTCAGAATCTGTTGAACCAGATCCCTTGCCCGTTCCGCTGACTTAAAGATCTGTTTAATGTTGTGTTGAAGCGGACTGTCAGAGGGAAGCCCCATGGCAGTCAATTCCGAATATGCCAGGATAGGAAAAAGGATATTATTGAAATCATGGGCAATCCCGCCGGCCAATGTTCCTATGGATTCCATCTTCTGGGCCTGCTGGAGACGTTGCTGAAGCATAGCCCTTTCTTCCTCTCCCCTCTTTCGATCGGTAATATCCATTGTGTATCCGGCAAGATATTTCGGTTTTTCTTCGATAAGGATCGGGAATTTTATAGTCTCATAAAAACGACCGTTTAATTCTTCTTCAACGGTTATAAGCCGTCCCTCTTTTAAAACACGTTTATCATCTGCAATCATGCCTTTTGCGAGGTCGGAGGGAAAAAGTTCGTCCATGCTTTTGCCCAGCAGTTTATCAAGGGGCATGCCCAGCATCTGTTCATAATTCCGGCTTAACCTGATGGCCCGGATCTCCTCATCCTTGAAAAACACATATATTGGGCTGTGCTCCATAAACCGGGAGAATATTTCTTCACTTTTCTTTAGGGCCTCTTCGGTATGTTTTTTAGCGGTTATATCAATGGAAACAATCTGGACAGCATACACTGCCTTGCCCTCATTAAGAACAGGGGCGTATCTGGAAAAAAACCATCGCTCCCCGGATGAAAACCTGACTTGATCCTCATAAATAGAAGACATGCCGGAATTACACACATCTTTGAGCCTTTGCATATAAATTTCCGAATCTTCAGAAACAAAATCCGCCATTGCCCGTCCGATAAAATCCCCCGGTCGTCCGCCTAGGACATCTGCCGCGGCGCTATTCATCATCAACAGGATGCCTTCTCGATCAAATAACGACATGGGAATTCCCATATTCTCAAGCATGATCTCAAGTCGATTTATCTTTTCCTTTAATTCATCGCAGCCAGGCTTGATATTCATAAGACACCCTCCGGCTTAAAAAATTATTTTTGTATATGAGCCTTTGTCAGATTAAATACAATTTTAAAAATATCAGACTTTTGCATATTGCTGAAAGCTGACAGCTCAGAGTTATATATCACTTGAAGGGCACAGTGCCTTTACCCGGCATAAATCATGCCCGGGTTTTTTAGCCGCGCAGACCTCTCTCCCGTGATAGATAAGGATATCGGAAAAACGCCGCCACCTTTCCTCCGGCAGGAGCTTCTGGATGTCTGTTTCTATCTTTTCAGGATCTTCATTTTCAGTAAGGCCCAATCTCATTGCAAGCCGTTTCACATGGGTGTCCACCACAACGCCGGGGATGTCAAAGGCGGCGCCGAGGACGCAATTGGCCGTCTTCCTCCCGACACCGGGGAGTTTCAAGAGCTCTTCCATGGTACCGGGGACCTCGCCCTTATAAAGATCCATCAACCCCCTGCAGCACCCTGTTATGGATTTGGCCTTGTTTCTGAAAAATCCTGTCGGCCTGATATCCTCTTCAAGCTCCGGAACAGGCACATTAAGAAAATCCTTCGGTCCCCTGTATTTCTTGAAAAGTCTCTTTGTTACAGTATTTACCTGTTTATCCGTGCATTGTGCAGACAGGATCGTCGCTATAAGCAACTCAAAAGGAGTAGTATATGCGAGCGCTGTTTTTTCATGGGTATAAATCGGATCCAGCGTTTCAAAGATAGCCTTTGCCCTCTCTTTTTTTTTATTAATGCCTTCCATATGCCCCTGCCTCCCGGTTTTTCTTATTCAGCCAATACACTTGCAGAACATTATACACAAATTGTATAATCATACAGTCTTTATGTAAATCACTTTGACAAAATACGGATATTAAGGCAAGTTCAATTGAACAATCGTTTAGGGGGATAAATCATGAAAAAAACACCCTTAAAGATAACCGAATGTCCGTCAAGATATCCTGTCTTCCTGTCGGGCCTCTTTATTCTTTGTTTTTTTATTTCATTCGCTTTGGCGGAAGACCCAAGACAAATTATTTCGGAAGGGATGCTTACTTCACAGGAAAAAAAGGCTAAGGAGGGCAACATGGCAGATTCAGCAAAATTGACTGATCAGGAAGGCAAACACCTTCTGGATCTGGCAAGAAATACTATTCAGAAGGAGCTTTTTAAAGACAAGACAGCAGCCCAGGGAGAAGGACTGGATTCCCCGAGATTTTCTGAAAAGCGCGGCACCTTTGTCACCCTTACAATCAATGACAATCTTCGCGGCTGCATCGGTCATATCATACCGCAGGAGACCCTACTTGAAGGGATAAAGGAGAATGCTGTTAACGCGGCATTCAAAGATCCGAGATTCAATCCGCTTTCAAAAAAAGAATGGGAAAATGTAAAGATTGAGATCAGCATACTTACTGATCCCAAGCCCCTTGAGTATTCCGATGCGGAAGACCTGTTAAAAAAGATTCGCCCCAATGTTGACGGTGTAATTTTAAAAAAGGGATATTACCAGTCTACCTTTCTGCCCCAGGTATGGGAACAACTCCCCGATAAAAAGGAGTTCTTCACGCATCTGTGTCTCAAGGCCGGCATGGACGGCAATGAATGGAAAAAGGGGGAGCTGGAGGTCTATACCTATCAGGTACAGGCATTTGAGGAGCATTAGAAGGCATCAAATAAATTATCAGGACCACCAGGATGATAAACGTCAGGCGTCTAATATTATGGTCCATAATCGGGATCGGCATATCTTCCGTCACTGTTCAGCTTGTCGTAATACGCGAGTTCCTCACCCAGTTCCAGGGCAATGAAATCACCATCTCCATGGCAATATTTTGCTGGCTCCTCCTGACCGGCACAGGGAGTTTCTCTGCCAAATTTATAAAACCATCCTCTGTCACGTCCTATTCTATCCTGGCCTTATCGGTCGCACTACTGCCCCTCCCTCAATTGATAATGATCAGGTATTTCAGGGAGCAGGCATTCATCCACGGCATTTCCCCCGGCTTCTACCACATCTTTATTTTTATCCTGGCTGCCACGGCAGTGTATTGCCTTTTATCAGGGTTCATCATACCCTGCGCGTTGAGGGTTTTAAAGGCCAATGGATACGAGTCAACATCAGGCGGGATATATATAACGGATAACATCGGGGACATCTCGGGGGGTATAATATTCAGTTTTATTCTTGTCTATTGGGCAACGCCCTTTCAGGCGATCGCCATCACATCCGCGCCGGCCATCCTGATTTCAATAACCCTGTTATTTATCAAAGGAAGAAAATACCCTGCCATTGGAATGATCATAGCGACTTCCGGTTTTTACCTTATGGCTCTCAATGGAAATTTTGAGGTGTCTCTTTTATCCGGGCAATACGGTGATATTATTAAATGCCTGGAATCGCCCTATGGCCGCATAGTAATAACCAGGGAGGATACGCAACACACATTCTGGGAATCCGGCATGCCTCTTTACTCGGACCGGAATATCATGGAAAGCGAGGAAAAGATCCATTATCCCCTGAGCCAGATTAAACATCCCGGCAATATTCTTATTGTATCCGGCGGCCTTGGCGAGACCCTTGACGAGGCGGCAAAACACCATCCCGGGCATATCGATTACGTGGAACTCGACCCCTGGCTTACCGGGGCGGCTCAGCAACTGGGGTTTTTGAAAAACAGAGATTATCTTGATATAATCAACATGGATGCGAGGAGTTTTATACAAAAGGCCGGAAAAAAATACGATGCCATCATTATCAATCTCCCTGACCCGGACACCTTCCAGATCAACAGGTTTTATACGAGCGAATTCTTTTCCCTTGCCAAAGAATCTCTCAACATGGACGGAGTCCTGTCTTTCAGTCTGGCGTATTCGGAAAATTACATAAGCAGGATCGGACGGGAGAAGCTCTCTTCCATATATAATACGGCCGCGTCACAGTTTAAATATATAGAGATGCTTCCGGGAGGAAAGGCCTATTTTTTATGCAGCGACAGAAAGCTCTCTCCGGACATCCTTTCACTTTTAAAAGAAAAAGACATATCGACAACATATATCGACGGTTTTTTTCAGGGCAATGTCACTGATGAACGGATGAAGAAACTTCAGTCAGGCATTGACAGGGGCGAGGATATCAACAGGGATTTTAAGCCAAGGGCGATCAACATCCTTTTCAAGGAGTGGTTTTCCCAGCATGACACCTCGCCATGGATCTTCGTTATTGCCCTGACGGTTGTCTGTTCTGTTTATCTGGTCTTTATTAAAAAAGAGGAGTATGTCCTCTTTTCAACAGGCATGACGGCAATGGGGGTTGAGATGCTGATTATCTTCGCCTTTCAGGTGATATACGGATACATATATCTGAAGATAGGGGCTATTGTCACGGGATTTTTCCTTGGCCTTCTGCCCGGGGCAATCCTGGGGAAGGCATATAAAGGCAAAGGCATATCAGGCCTTGTTGCATCTGAGATCATGCTTCTCTGTTTATTGCTTGTCTTTCTGGCATGGAGCGCGTTTTTTAATAAGGAGATTTCACAAATATATTTTCTCTTATATTGTATCATCTTTTCTTTCTTTTGCGGATTTCAGTTCCCTGTCATTACCGGGATGATAGGTGAAAGATCCCAACCGATTGCAGGATGCCTTGCGGCCGATTTTGCAGGGGCAGCCGCGGGGACAATCCTGGTCGGGGCCTTTCTAATCCCTTGTCTCGGGATACAGGCATCGATTGTCTTCTTGATATTGATTAAGCTGTCCAGCAGTTTAATATTGTTCTTTTCGCGGGGAAGAAGCAGGAGCAAGCCATGTCTCATGATATAACAAGAAAAGAGTTTCTGAAGACCTTAGGCATCGGCGCCTGTGCCCTCTTCTGCGCAGGCAGGGGAGATTGTTCCTGGGCGCTTGCAGGGGAAAAAAGCGAGAGCATAAAGGGGCAGATCTTTAAAAATGACGCCCCGTCCAAGCCCTGGAAATGGTCCATAGAGGCATTCCACTATGAAACAGAGGGCAAGAATGTCATATGCCGGCTGTGTCCTCATGAATGCCTCCTTTCCCCCGGAGACCGCAGCGTATGCAGGGCAAGGGTTAATATAAAAGGCAAACTCTATTCACTGTCCTATGGCGACCCCTGCTCAATAAATGTTGATCCAATTGAAAAAAAACCGCTCTTTCATTTCTATCCGGGGACCTCTATCTATTCATTAGCTGCGGCAGGGTGCAACTTCAGGTGCTTAAACTGCCAGAACTGGGAGATCTCCCAGAAAAGGCCTGAGGACCTTGAGCACGGGGACCTTTTCCCGGCAGACGTGATAAAGGAGGTAAAAAGAGGCGGCTATAATCTCATCGCCTACACATACTCTGAGCCGACCAGTTTTTATGAATATATGCATGACATTGCCAGGCTGGGGAAGGAGTCGGGGGTTAAGAGCGTCCTTATATCCAACGGCTATATAAACGAAATGCCCCTTATAGAGCTTGCAAGGTATATTGACGGCGCCAATATAAACCTCAAGTCCTTTGAGGACAGGATCTACCAGTCCCTCAACGGAGGGACTCTGCAACCAGTCCTCAACACCTTTAAGACCCTGCATGCGGAAGGCGTGTGGTTTGAGATGACAACCCTGGTGGTTCCCACCTATATAGAAGATAAGGATATGATAAAGAGGATGTGCGCGTGGATACTTAAGGAGCTTGGACCGGATTATCCCCTGCATATCATAAGATTCTACCCTCAATACAAGTTGACCAGATTGCCTCCCACCCCCGTCGCAACCCTGGAGGCATTCAGGGATATCGCCATGAAAGAGGGCATCCGCTATGTGTATGTGGGCAATGTGCCGGGACATGAAGGGGAAAACACCTGTTGCCATAATTGCAGAAAGATACTGATAGAAAGAAACGGTTATATATTAAAACAGGTAAACATGGAGAACGGCAAATGCAAGTTCTGCGGGACGGCTATACCCGGCAGGTGGACTAAGGTCTGAAGCTTATTCTTTAGGCAATCCTTCACTTCCTGTGATAGCCGGATCATATGGATGAGCATTATCTGTTAACGATAAAATCGCTTATCTCGCCATTCATGGATATCTTTTTCATTGACACATAGCAGGGCGACTCATATACTCGTTGCCGAAAACAAGTCCTTGCTCATCTAAGTACAAGCTGTTCAAGGCATTGAAGATTCTCTGTATCAGAATAACTGATTTCTGCTCCATGTAAGGAACACAAACGTGGAAACTCATAAGACCCTGATCTTTGTTCCGACATACAATGAGCGTGAGAATGCCCCGGAGCTTTTCAGACAGATCCTTGCCCAGGGGTTGGATGCCGACATCCTGTTCCTCGATGATAATTCCCCTGACGGCACGGGGCAAATCCTTGACGAATTGGCGGCGATGCATCCCTGTCTGCGCGTAATCCACAGGACCGGCAAACTGGGCATCGGCAGTGCGCACGTCGACGGCATCCAGTGGGCATATAATCACGGGTATACGCAGCTCGTAACTATGGATTGCGATTTCACCCATTCACCGGAGGATATCCCCCGGCTGCTTGAGGCGCTTTCCGGGTGCGATGTGGTGGTGGGGTCAAGATGGATACAGGCAGACAGCCTTAAAGAATGGAGCGCCTTCAGGAAGTTTCTAACCGGGCTGGGACATTTTTTGACCCGGGACATTTTGAAAGTGCCCTTTGATGCGACGGGCGCATTTCGAATATATAATCTGGCCCGGATTCCGCGGCATGTATTCAACAGGGTTGCGGCCCAGGGCTATGCGTTTTTCTTTGAAAGCCTTTTTCTGCTGATCCGCAACAACTTTTTCGTCCGCGAGATTCCTATCGTACTGCCGAAACGTACATACGGACATTCAAAAATGCGCCTTTATGATGCGGTGAGCAGCGCCGGCAGGATCCTCAAGCTTTACTTTGCCACAATCCTTAATCCTGAACAATTCTGCATACCGGAACCTTTCACACAATTAAATCCCCATCTGCTTGATCCTCAAAACTGGGATGAATATTGGGAGAAGAAAAAACGGGCAACAAGTGTCGTCTATGATGCTATTGCCGCAGCGTACCGGAATATGGTCATCAAACCGCAGCTGAACCGGTTCATACGGAAACATTTCCCGGGGGGGTCGAAACTCCTGCACGCCGGCTGCGGCAGCGGCCAGGTGGATTCACAGCTTCAAAAGGAGATGCTGATCACGGAGACGGATATTTCCACTGCCGCCTTGACCCTGTGCCGCAGCAACAACCCTTGGGCGCATCAGATCCTTCAGACCGACATCATGGATCTGCCGTTCCCGGATGGATCATTTGACGGGGCTTACAACCTCGGGGTCATGGAGCATTTCACGGAACCTGAAATCCGCAAGATCTTCACGCAGCTATATCGCGTCGTCAAGCCCGGCGGCAAAGTCGTAATCTTCTGGCCTCATGCCCGGGCCACCAGCGTATTTGTCCTTAAATTCATACACTGGGTCATAAACCGCATCTTAAGGCAGAACATCCGTTTGCACCCTGCGGAGATTTCCCTGCTTCGATCCCGGAGCGAGATTGAGCCGTTGCTGAAAGAAATAGGCTTCAATATCGCGGATTATTATTTCGGCCCGCGCGACCTCTTCGTGCAGGCCATATTAGTGATGCAGAAATGACAAACGAATCCGAATCATTAGATGCCAACCAGCCTATAATCTCTGCGCCATCAGCAGGACAGCGCCATGCCCAAGCCATAGATTGGATAATGTGCTTTGAAACGGCATGCGGCGGTTTTTTATTGCTCATAATCTTCATATGCCATTATCAAATGATGTCTTATGGAGGGGGACTATGGCGCGATGAGATCAACACCTTTAACATGGCATCAATGGAATCCTTGGGAGATATTATTAAAAATTTGGAGTATGACTCCTTTCCGATTCTATGGATGCTTATCGTGCGAGGCTGGATTTTTGCCGGGTTAGGATCGGCAACCGGCCTGCGAATCCTGGGCCTGATCGTCGGTCTTGGCGGCACACTTAGTCTTATATGGGCCTGCCGGACCTTGGGCTCCCGATTTTCTTTGGTTGGCCTGGTTCTTCTCTATTTCTGCTGTCCGGCAGCATATTCGGCCGGCGACTCGTTGCGGGCTTACGGCTGCGGCATGATGCTTATGTTCCTAACCCTGGGATTTCTTTGGAAGGCTGTAAAAGATCCGTCTCTCCTGCGGGTTTTATGTGCAGGTCTCCTGGCTGTCCTGAGCGTACAGTGCGTCTATTACAACTCCGTCCTCTTGTTTGCCATGGGCATGGGGGGCGTTGCCGTCGGCCTGCGTAATCGAGACTTTAAGAAAATCGCCGTCGTAATTGGGATTGGGGCGGCAGCAGCGCTCTCACTTATTCCTTACTGGGGCGCAATAAAGCGTCTCGGCAGCTGGAACATAATATTTCATTTTAATTTTACCGTCTCTTGGATGATGGAAAAGTTTCGGGAAACCGTGGAGCCGGCCGGGGCTTATGACTATTGGCTCTGGCTGGCGCTGCCTCTCATTGCCATGGTCGTTTGCACATGGTGGTTTAAAAAATCTAAAAAGGCAAGTTCACAGGAGCAGGACCGCATGCTCTTTGTCTTCACGACGCTGGTCGTTGCGATCGTCGGCTATGCGGTTTTTCTTAAAGTGCTTTCTTATCCGACTCAACCTTGGTACTACATCTCGATTATAGCCCTGATGGCAGCGACCTTGGATGCGGCGGCAGATCTGTGGATTAAAGCCCGGCCTGCCGGCCGAATCATGCGGCTGATATGTGTCTTAATCATCATGGCAACAACCTATATAAACACCTGGAATGCCGTCCATATAAGGCGGACCAACATGGATATATTGACGGTCAAGCTGGAATCCATCTCAGTGAAAAACGACTTGATCGTGGTGAATCCCTTTTACTTCGGAATTCCGTTTGAACATTATTACAAAGGCGACGCGCCATGGGTAACGTTGCCGCCAATAACCGATCACAGATTGCATCGCTACGATTTGTTTAAGGAAAAAATGACGGAAACGGAACCCCTGGTTATCGTTCATGATCAAATTCAAAAAACATTGCAGGCGGGAAACAGGGTTTGGGTAATTGGCGGCGGGATTTATTTTTTAAAAGACGGCGAATCTCCCGGAGAGCTGCCGCCGGCGCCCCATTCCCCTTATGGTTGGTCTGAAGGAGCTTACTCGGACGTTTGGTGGCGTCAGACAGCCTATCTGATTCAACAACATGCGACTAATGCCGGGGCAATCTCTATTGACTACAAAGGCCCTATCAGCCCTTATGAGAATGCGCAATTATTCGTTTTCCAGGGTTGGCGTTCCCAGGAACCTCTATCTCAGTGAGAAATAGGGCGCCGGCAGGATAAAACGGCCGCCATTCAGCAAGTAGTCCCTTTCACGGGCCTGGAATTCATCGACAAAGTGCCATGGAAGCACCAGAAAAAAATCAGGCCTGGCAGTTCGGGCGTCCTCTTCAGAAATGATCGGGATTCGGGAGCCAATGGTGACCTTGCCCCATTTTATCGGATTGCGCTCAGCGGCTGCAGGTATGATTGAGTTGTCCAGTCCAAAGTATTGCAATACCGTATTGCCCTTTGTGGAAGCCCCATAGACATATATCTTTTTCCCCCGGCCCGCCTGCTCCCTGATAAATCCAACAACATCATTCCTGATTCGTTCGATTCTGAATGCAAAATCCGTATAGGGAGATAAGCTGTCCAGGCCCAGCTTGCTTTCTTCCTCACGAAAGGCGCTCACACGCTTCAGTGCAAGTTCCCGGTATGCAGCATCACCGAATGAAAGAGGATCGGCGCCCTTGAGCCTGATATAGGCCCGTACGCTGCCCCCGTTCACATCATTCACCTCCATGTCCATGATCTCGAATCCATGTTTTTGAAGCAGATATTCAAAGGAATGCAGGGAATAATACTCCAGATGTTCATGGCAGATATTCCCCAATTCGTTTGTCTTCAGCATCAGGGGAAGATAGCTCATCTGGACAATCCAGAGGCCGTCAGGATGAATGACTTTATTAATATCCGCTACAAAGGCATTGGGATCTTCAAGATCGTAAAACATGGCAATGCTTGTAATGATCTTGGGACGGCGCGCAGACAGTTCAGGATCACGCGCCCATGCCGCCGAATTAAAAAAATCTATCATCAGTTTATCCGTAATCTTACTTGAAAAGGCAGAAAGGTTCTCGGCAGGATCAAATCCGATTTTATAAATCCCGCTTGTTTCATAGGAACTCAGAAGCGTGCCGTCATTGCAGCCGATATCCAGTACCGCGTCGTCCTTTTTCAGGTGGACGAGCTTTTCCGCCGTATCCGCGATGTCCTTAAGAGCGGAACGCATTGTCCGGTTGGTTCCCGAAAAATACCAGTAGTTGCGATAAAGCGCCTCTGCCGGGACCGTATGCCGCAGTTGAAGCAGATGGCACCTGCGGCAAAGCACCAGTTCCAGCGGCGACTTCAGGCCGTCAGGTTCAGCCGGATCGACAAAATCGGAAACATAGAGATCACCAAGAGACAAAATGGGTGTCAAGTCGCCTTCGCATACCCGGCAAGTCGTTCGTGTTATCATTTTCATAATCTCTTAACCTCACATATTTTGACTTCTTAATATTTTTATCTCGTCATTTACCATATTCCGAACCAAATCCTCAAATGAAATACCAGGCGCCCATCCGCAGATCTTTTTAATCTTTGAGGGATCGCCGATATATGGAGGATATCGTCGCAAGGCAGCAGATTTGCTATCCTGAACCACAAAATCTTTCGGATCAAGTCCCACCCATGAGAAAGCCGTCTGCGCAAAATCCCGCACCGTATGAGGCGCCCCTGTGGCTATGATATATTCATCGCCGCAAGGCTGCTGCAGCGTCAGCCACATGGCACGAACATAATCTTCCGCAGCGCCCCAATCAACAACGGCATCCAAGTCGCGGATATATATTTTCTGAGGTTTTCCGGAACAGGCGAGCGCCGCGGCATGGGCGATCTGCTTTGTCAGGAAGGCCATTCCCCTTCTGATGGATTCATGATTGTACATGATTCCGACAGAGGCATATAATCCGTATGTCTCGCGGTAATATCGACAGGCATGTAAAGCTGATGATTTGCTGATAGCATAGGGTGTTTCCGGTCTCTGGGGCGTCAATTCCGTTTGCGGCGTGTCTGCCGGAATGCCAAAGACATGGGAACTGGCGGCATAGAAAAACCTGCTTTCTTTCAACCCGCCGACCAGAACCTGCAGGACTTCGTCAACGGGGGCGAGATTGATCCTGATGAACGGCATCAAAGATCCCGTCCGGTTTTCATCGCCCTGTGATGAAAAATGATGGGCTGCAAGAAAATAGATTTCATCAGGCCGGACCCTCTCAACAATCTTTCCTATCTGTCCCGGTTTTTCCAGATCCACAAAATCGATGCCGGCCAATTTCCGTTTCAATTCAAAGGGCAACGCCTCCGTGCGATCCACTCCGTGGACCTGGTAATTTTCTTTCTGAAGCAAAAAATCGCTCAGATAAAAACCGTCTTGACCGCCGATGCCTATGATTAACGCTTTGAGTAATCTCATAATAATATAAGTCGGTCCCAGTCTCAATATCTTAACCTGCACATGAAAAGATCGCCTTAATCCATCCCCTGCAATGGAGCGCCTGGGAAGGGACTGGATTTCGTGTTTCGCTGCGCCTTCTCAGAGCATAAAGGCTAGATGATATTGGACCGTCCGATTTCCGGAAATCCGTGTGGGGTGTTATTTAATTGATAGAACTGACTTTTTTAGGAATGAAGTATAGAGACTTTCCTTTGTATGTCAAGCCAAATTCAGACTTATGATGCCATAGCATGGACTTGCTTGCATTTATGAGAAATGATATGTTAATAAACCTTTTAATCAGCAGGATACGGTATTTTGTTAATTATATTTGCCGCTCGGTTCGATACTTGTATATGAGCAAATTGAATTAGTTATTAAAGCGCTTGGAGGATATTATAATGACAAAAAAACGGGCCATGATTACAGGCATTACGGGGCAGGACGGTTCATATCTTGCTGATTTGTTAATAGAAAAGGGTTATGAAGTCTATGGAGTGGTGCGCAGATCAAGCTCTGTTACTAAGACAAGGATTGAACATCTATATAATGATCCTCGACTTAAGGACACAAATCTTTATCTGGAGTATGGCGATCTGTCGGACGGCTCTTCATTAAGAAGATTATTATCCAAGGTCCGTCCTGATGAAATCTACAATCTGGCAGCGCAATCGCATGTCCGCATATCATTTGATCAACCGGAATACACGGCTGACGTGGATGCGATGGGTGTATTAAGATTTCTTGAGGCATTGCGGGATTATGTATCAATTTCCGGATATTGCCCCAAATTCTATCAGGCGTCTTCCTCTGAAATGTTTGGATCCGCCCCGCCTCCTCAAAATGAACTGACCCCTTTTCATCCCCGAAGTCCTTATGCAATTTCAAAAGTTGCAGCCTATTGGCATTCGGTAAACTATAGGGAAGCCTATGATCTTTTTTGTTGTAACGGGATCCTCTTTAATCATGAAAGTGAGCGCAGAGGGGAAAATTTTGTAACACGCAAGATTACTCGATCAGCAGGCCGCATTAAATTAGGATTGCAGGACAAACTCCATTTGGGCAATCTGGATGCCAAGCGAGACTGGGGTTATGCAAAGGATTATGTTGAAGCGATGTGGCGGATGTTGCAGCAAGACAAAGCGGCAGACTATGTGATAGCGACTGGGGAATCACATAGCGTCAAGGAATTTCTTGAGGCTGTCTTTTTATATCTGGATATGGATTGGCATGAATATGTAATTGTGGATCAGTATTATTTTAGGCCTACAGAAGTTGATTTTCTTCTTGGAGACGCTTCAAAGGCCAAAAAAGAATTGGATTGGAAACCAAAAACTGATTTCAATAACTTGGTAAAAATAATGACAGAGTATGATCTTGAAATGGCCGAAAGAGAAGCCCATGCAAACAACTTTGTTAAACGGTCTTGATCTGTTGCCTTCAGCATTGCAATCATATGGTTTTGCTATGAAAAGAAATTCACCCGGATTGCCTATCCCCTGAAGGAGCGCCCCCTGGTCCCGGATTGCCCTGATCAGGGGCAAGACATGCATGATCGAAGATTCAGTGCCCGGTCCTTTCCAATTAATCCGCAACTAAAATCGACTGATAAAAAAGATTAGATATTTCATGGAAATACTTGCATTTAAGGGAATTATTATGTAATAAGCTTTTTTTAAGATCAGGGTAGGAAAAGACCTTTCATGCCTGCTGTATCAGTGTTGTCCTTTCTGGGTCTTTCATAAAAACCTTTATCTATTTTAATAAGTCCTTGCCGGTTATGAGTAGATTCTGGTCCCCGGTACCGACTGGACAGGTGATTCTGCCGTTGAAAAACGGCTTAAGGGATAAAGCTTATGTTTAATAAACATTATCAATTTAAGGATAACCGGTTAATTTAGGAGGATTTGACAATGACTGAAGAAAGAGATGTTATGGATGTTGATGTCCTGTTTGTCGGCGGCGGTATCGCCTCTTTAAGCGGCGCGCTTCATCTTTCCAATCTGATAAACGCCCATAACAAAAAAGGCGACGGCAAAAAACTTGACGAGGTTATGATAGCAATACTTGATAAGGGCTCATCTCCCGGTGCGCACGGTATCTCCGGTGCGGTTATGGATCCTGGTTCCCTAAGGGATCTGATCCCGGATTTTCTGGAAAAGGGCGCCCCTGTCGAAGGAGAGGTAAAGAAAGAGTCGATCTATTTCCTCACAAAGACCGGAAAGATCAAGTCCCCCATGACACCGCCGCCTCTTAATAACCACGGGAATTACGTGGTCTCCATGTCCAGGATGAATCAATGGATGGCCGGCCTGGTTGAGGAGGCCGGGGTCAATCTGTTCCCGGGATTTGCCGGCACTGAGGTGCTCTATAACGAAGGCAAGGTAATCGGCGTAAGGACAGGGGATAAAGGGATTGACGCGAAGGGCGACAAAAAACCTAATTTTGAACCCGGTATAGATCTCCATGCCAAGGTGACTGTATTCGGCGAAGGCTCCCGGGGAAGCCTGGCAAAACAGCTGACAGCTAATTATAGGCTTGATGAAGGGAAAAATCCGCCGGCGTTTGAGGTGGGCGTCAAGGAGGTGTGGGAGCTCCCTGAGGCAAGGCTTGCCGTGGGAGAGGTCATTGAGACTATGGGCTACCCCCTTAAGAGCGACACCTTCGGCGGCAGCTTTATCTACGGCATGAAGAATAACATGATCTGCCTAGGGTTGATGACCAGCCTGGACTATGCTGATCCATTTATCGATCCCCACAGGGAGTTCCAGAAGTTCAAGCTCCATCCGATGGTGACCGCGTTGTTAAAAGACGGAAAGCTTGTCCAATACGGCGCCAAGACAGCCCCGGTGGGCGGATATTTCTCCATACCCAGGCTTACATTTCCCGGAGGCATGATAATAGGCGATTCCGCTAATCTCTTTAACAGCCAGAAGATAAAGGGCATTAACCTTGCCATAAGGTCCGGGATCCTGGCCGCTCAGACCATCTTTGAAGGTATTATAAATGATGATCTCTCTGATGCAAGGCTCGCTGCCTATGAAAAGGCGATGTTTGAAAGCAAGGAGGTCAAGGACCTGTATAAGGTTCGAAATTTCCATCAGGCAATGACAAAAGGCCTTTACGTGGGCATGGCGATGGCGGGCATGCACTTTGTCCTTGGGGGCAGCGTTATCGGCGAAAGGCTCTCTGCCGAGCCTGACTACAGGCACATGAAAAAGGTGGCGGAGAAATACGGCGCCGCCCCTCCATCCGACGAGGCTAAAGGCGATATCAAATATGACGGAACGCTTACCTATGACAAGGAGACTGATGTCTATTACTCAGGGGCGACACATGAGGAGGCCCAACCGCCTCATCTGAAGATAAAGGACCTTGATATCTGTTACGGGAAATGCACGGAATATTATCAGAACCCCTGCGTCAGATTCTGCCCGGCAAGCGTCTATGAAATGACGGTCGATGAGGCTACGGGAAACAAGGCAATGAAGCTGAACTTTTCCAACTGCGTCCATTGCAAGACATGCGATGTCAAGGATCCCTTTGAAAACATTCAATGGGTCCCGCCCGAGGGAGGCGGAGGCCCCAAATACACGATGATGTAGAAATCAGAGGAGGAGTTTTATGAGTTTGAAGGTTGATCCTGGTCTTATGAAGGATCTGAAGAAATTTGGAATGAAAGATGCCAGCAAATGCTATCAATGTGGAAACTGCACAGCCATTTGCCCCCTTGCAGAGAAGGATAACACCTTTCCAAGAAGGATGATAAAATATGCCCAGATGGGCTTAACTGAAAAGATCATTCAGAGCCCTGAGCCCTGGCTGTGTTATTACTGCGGCGACTGCACCGACCAATGCCCCAGGGGCGCCGACCCAGGCGAAGCGATGATGGCCATGAGAAGATTCCTGACATCCAGATACGACTGGACGGGTTTTTCCCGGAAGTTTTACGTATCACACATGTTTGAGATCATTGCGGTAATTATTACGGCGCTTCTGGTTGGCCTGGCCCTGTGGAAATTTCACCTGACCCCTTCCCTGGAGCATGCCCGGCTTAATTCGGTTTGGCCGGCTGAGAAGATAGAAATAGCCGACCTTGTTATGGCATTCATCCTTTCCGCGCTCCTCTTAAGCAATACCTACAGGTGTTTCAGCTTCATTATGGGAGACCTTAAATTCAGGGTGCCCTTAAGGATCTATATTAAAAAGGGCAAAGAGCTTGTCCTGCATTTCCTTACCCAGAAGAGGTTTGGGGAGTGTTCAGACAGGAAGCAGTGGTTTGTCCACCTGATGATTATGACAGGCTATTGTACCGTATTCATGCTGGTGGCGGTCTTTCTAGCAGGCGGGCTTAAGGTCATAGGCCTTGCATGGGAGCCTATAAGTTTCCAGAGGGATTGGGACGCCCACTATCAAATATGGCACCCCATGCGCCTCCTCGGTTATTACGCCACCTTCGCGATCCTTTATGGAACGACATATGCCATTATCGGCCGCTTGAAAAAGTCAAAAACGCCCTATAAAAATTCCCACGCCACAGACTGGATGTTTCTGATACTTTTAGAACTGACAACCCTGACAGGGATATTTATCCATTTAACCATACTTATAGACCTGCCCATGACCACCTATGTCCTATATGTAATCCACCTGATGGTTGCCATACCCATGCTCGTCCTGGAGGTGCCCTTCGCGAAATGGGCACACCTCGCATTCAGGCCTGTTGCCCTTTATCTTATGAAGGTTAAGGAGGAATACAATAAGGATCTCCAGGCTGTTTAAAAAAGAATATTCGCTTATCGATTCAGAGAAATATCAACCGGGTTCTGCCATATGCAAACGGCGGACCCGGTTTTTTCTTATAAAATACAAAATAATTAAACAGACCGGGTTTGAACCTTCTGTCAGGCAAGGATATTGCATTAAAGTTTTCATGGCCTTTTAGGCAAGGTTGCAGATTTTCCAGTTGTGACTTTTTGTTGTTCCCTGAATGCGGCATTCAAAGATTTTATGGTTTGATGGAAGAATAAATTTAAGTGAAAACGTATTTCAGCCGAACATTAAACCTGTCAGATTCCATTAGGGATTTGTAAACTTTTCCTTTATGCTGGGGCGTGAAGGAAGATTGATGAAAAAATTTTCATATATCCTAAAAAAAAGCTTGCATTTTTTTCAGACGAGCTTATGTTAGCGCTAATTTAATAACCATCCAATTTACATAGGAGGAG
>Ga0153915_10000451_pt1 | contig 37941 bp, 42 predicted proteins | sample Opewatmetagenome_2_FD_107003 | JGI IMG/M metagenome (GOLD analysis project Ga0153915, IMG submission 107003) | Freshwater wetland microbial communities from Ohio, USA - Open water 3 Core 3 Depth 3 metaG | ecosystem: Environmental > Aquatic > Freshwater > Wetlands | place: USA: Ohio, Lake Erie... | reverse complement strand
TGTGGGACGGGATCGTGGAATAGCCACGGCTCACCTCTCCTCATCGGGGAGGGCGACGGGTGGGGGCTGTGCCCCCCACCCGACCCCACCCCCAGTGAGGAGAGACTCTCCATGGGGTTATCTCGCCGCATGTGCAACCGGGCTGTGGCCATTCGCGATGCTCCACCGATCGGCCACTTCATTTCTTTCCCCCATGCCACGGTTTATCACCCAAGGTGTGCCACAGTGCTGGTATGAAGATCTCGGTGATTCCGGTGGAAGGCCTCCCCCTCATCAGGAAGGGGGATGATCTCCCCTCCCTGATCCACGCCCGGGTGCCCCTCCGGGACGGGGATATCCTGAGCATGGCCCACACCGTCTACTCCAAGGCGAATGGCCACACACGGGCCCTTCCCTCCATCACTCCCTCCCCCCGTGCCCTGCGGATCGCGGAGAGGGACGGGGAGGATCCCCGGTTCGTCCAGGCGGTGCTGGACGAGGCCCAGGAGGTGATTCTGGAGCACCCCTTCATCCTGTCGGTGATGAAGAACGGTCACATCGGGGTCCGGTCAGGTGTGGACCGGTCCAATATCGAGGACGGGATGGTAATCCTGCTGCCCCCTGATCCCATGGCCGCCGCAGAAGGGGTCCGCGCCAGGATCCGTGAGGTATCGGGGAGCAGTGTGGGCGTGATCATCACCGATACCGTCGGGAGGGCGTTCCGGAGGGGCCAGACCGGCCATGCGATCGGGTGGGCCGGGATGACCGCCATCCGGGACTTCAGGAAGGACACGGACCTCTTCGGGCACGTGCTGAAGATCACCGAGGAGGCCGTGGTGGACGAGATCGCCGGGTTCGCCAACTTCGTGATGGGGGAGAGCCACCAGGGGACCCCGGCGGTGGTCTTCCGCAACTGCACCACCTGGAAGGGGCATGACCAGCTGTACTTCAGACCGGAAGAGGACGTTCTGAGGAAAGCCCTCTGCACCCTGCCCCCCGGGTATATCGGCCGGTAGACCGGAAACCCGGACGGTAATATCACCCTGTATCGAGGGGGCCTCTTCTTTCGGTGCTGGACACTCCCGGGGGGGGCGGATTCCCCCTGCCGTGCCCCCTGAGGTTTTTTCCCATCTTCGCGTACGACGAGTGGTACGCTCTTGGGGGCTCTGCCCCCGCCGCGTGGGCATCCCCGGGGGAGGATGGAGTGATCCATCGGTGATACCGATCTGGTGAAACATCGGTATCCGGTAAATGCTGCGGGAGGGGGCAAAGCCCCCTCCCGGTCCCACCCCCGTGAGGATAGCCTGAGCCGCGCTTTTCAGCGGGGACCGACGTGGTGAACGATCACCAGCCAGGGGGGGCGTCCGCGCGGCAGGGGGGAACGCAGGTCCCCCCCTGGAGCGTCTCACGAGAAGTCACGTGCGTGTAAAATAACCGGTCTCGCCTGTTGATACCTCAGGCCCGGCCGCCGGTCCCGGTCCGCCGGTCCACCAGGCGTTTCGGCCTGCCCTTCACCTGCTGGTGCGCGAGGGTACCCGGTGCAGAGAAGGAGAATGCGAAGGTAAGGAGGTCCTCGTCATGGGCCGCCTGGAGGTACGGGTTCCTGCCGATGAAACCCCGCACGAACCGGTCCGCGATCCCGTCGCGGTCCGCCCGTGCAGGATCCTGGCTTTCCATGGTTACCTGCAGGACGGTGCTGCCTTCCCGGTCTCCATCGGTGAGGAAGGCCTCGTAATCGCCGGTCAGGTATTCCATGTTCCCCCGCTGGAAGACCCCCCGCTCCACGTCCACCCGGTTCAGGAACGCTCCCCCCGCCCGGAAGGTCTCGGCCTCCCGCTGGGGGTTCTGGATCCGCAGGTGGGTGCGGCCGCAGGCGCACGTCTCCCGGGAAAGGATGACGGTGGTGTCCTCGGTGTCGTAGTTGAGGAGCAGCATGCCGCAGTGGCTGCCGGGAGGGATGAGGGTGGTGAGCACGATCCGGCCGCACTCCCCTTCCGGTACAAAGGCCTGGAGCGCCGGGTCGTACACGTCCAGGTGCACCAGGTCCTCGGGGACATGCAGCCCGGTGTGCCGGTCGCATTCGCCGCACATCGTCCCTTCCGTGGACCCATAGGTGTTGTGTACCGGGCAGTCCCAGACCTCTGCCAGGTATGCCCGCGACTCCGGGGCAAAGGACTCCCCTCCTGCTACCAGCCGCCGGATACCGGAGGTGCGGGGGTCGATTCCCTCGGCCTCCAGGCGGCGGGCCAGGTTCAGCAGCTTGAAGACCGAGCCGACGATCCCCGTAGGCCGGTAACTCGTGATCACCCGGCCAGGGAAGGCACACGTCCCCTGGGGGATGATGGCCATGCCCACGTACCGCGCCGCAAGCGTCATCGTGTTGGCCCCCACGTTCATGCCATAGGAAGCGCAGACCACCACCCGGTCCCCGGGCCCGAAGCCCTGGGAGACAAAGATCCGGGCGTACTTCTCTGCGTATCGTTCCCAGTCCTGCCAGGTGAGGAAGAACGCCTTGGGGGTGCCACTGGTCCCGCTCGTCTCGTGGATGGTGAAGACCTGATCCCATGGGGCAGAATGGAAGCCGAACTCTTGAGCCACCGGCGGCTGGTGCGACCGGATGGTGCTCCCCGAGATGACGGGCAGCCGGCTCAGGTCCTCGTGGGTCCGGATGGACGCGGGGTCGATCCCGTGACTCCGGAACCAGCCCCGGTAGAAGGGGGAATGCTCGTTGGCGTACCGGACCGTATACCGGACCCGTTCAGCGATAATCTCATCCAGCCGGTCCCGGTCCAGCGTCTCGATCTCGCGGTTGAAGTAGCGGTCGGCGGTCATGGGTTCCCTGTCCTATCGAGGTTGTACCGCTCCGTCACCATATAACCGCCGGTGGATCTGTCCGGGGGGAAAAAACGAAGAAGAGGGGCAGAGAAAGGACAGGGGATTGGGCGAGCCCCGTTGCCCCTGCCGAAATTCAGGTCTCCTGCCCGCCGGCCTCTTTGTTCTCCGGCCGGTGGAAGGTCTCCTGGAGCACGATGTCCTGGACATCGGGGAAGTACTCGAAGATCTCCTGCACGACCCGGCTCCGCCAGAGAAGCCAGCGCCGGTCGTAGTTGATGGCCGGGGGGAGCAGGATCATGACGGTGGACCCCTCCTCCTTCACCTCCATCTCCCGCTGGGTGTAGAGGTGGATCAGCCCGGCGATCTTCTCCTCATTGGATTCGGCGATGCGCTCCACCTTGTAAGAGTAGGTGATGGTCTTACCCGCCAGCGGGTGGTTGAAATCCACGATGGCCCTGCGCCCGATCAGGTTTACCACTGTGCCTTCCCGGTTCTCCAGCTCCACCTGCATACCGAGACAGGGCTTCTCCCGGAACTTGGCCACGGAGACGGATTCCATCCGGGTCTCGTCATGGGGGCCGAATGCCTTCTCGGCGGGCACCTCAACCTCCCCGCTCTCGCCTGCCTCCTTCCCGATGACAACATCGTCCAGTCCGATGACCACGTGCCGGGATCCCACCCGGATCATCACGGGCCCGTACACGGCGGACGGGTTGTGGATCCCTGACTCCTTCGCGGTTTCCTCGTCGGTGGTATCAAAGATCCGGTCGTCCACCTTCCCGGTGTAGCTGAGCCGGATGAAATCGCCTTCTGCAACAGTCATTTCATTACCTGACTATAATACAGGGAGGGAAGGGCATTTATAGGCACCGTTCTCCTGCGGGAACGTGGGGAAAGGTTCACTTCAGCCGGGCGGTACCTTTCTACAGGAAGCAGTCGCCATGATGGAGATCGAGGCCAAGATCCGTGTCAGTGCCCTGGAACCGGTGAGGAAACGCCTGCGGGACCTGAAGGCAGAGCACCTTGGGGTGGTGGTGGAACGGGACGTGTACTTCAACGCCCCTCACCGCGATTTCGCGGTCACCGATGAAGCCCTCCGGGTCAGGTACTCCGGGGGAGTACCGGTGTCCGGAGGGACGCCGGGGCCCGGAGAGGCACCGGTGCTCACCTACAAGGGACCAAAACTCCCCGGCGACGGGCCCAAGGCCAGGGAGGAGATCTGTGTCTCGGTGGTGGAGGGGGATCTCCTGGAGCAGGTGCTGGATCGGCTGGGGTTCCGGCCCACGGCAGAGGTGGTGAAGGAGCGGGACCTGTACCGGCGGGAGGGGGCCACCATTGCCCTGGACACGGTGGAGTCGCTCGGGACGTTTATCGAGATCGAGGCACCCATGGGTCTCTCCCGAACAGAGGCGGTCCGCCGGATCCGAACTATTGCAGAAGAGCTGGGGGTCCGGGGAGAATCCCTCTCCGTCTCGTACCTGGAGATGCTCCTCTCTACACGGAAAGGATCTTGATGGTGATATCGCGGGGCTCGTCGCCCAGCTGGATCATGGCGCAGTGACCCTCGCTGGCCGGGCCCGGGTTCACGATCCGGACGCCGTCCACCTCCATCTCACCCCGGTCGTCGTGGATGTGGGCAGAACAGACCAGGTCGAAGTGCTTCATGAATTTCCGGAGGGCCGGGCTCCCCACGTGGGCCTCGCCTACCCGGTCCAGTGTCCCCTCCGGGGGAGCGTGGGTCACGAGGATGTTGTGCACGTTCTTCTCCAGGTGCGAGGTGAGCCCGTTCAGGATCCCCTCGATCTGTTCTTCGGTGAGTTCGAAGGGGGTGCCGAACGGTGTCTTGTTGGATCCTCCGATTCCCGTGAGGGTCACTTTCCCGAGCGTCATGGTGGAGCCATGGAGGCAGACAGCGCTCGAGTCCTCCAGGACGTCCAGGATATCCCGGGGGTCGCAGTTCCCGGGGACCACGAAGACGGGGACCTCGATACGGTCCAGGAGATCGGGCACCACGTCCACGGGCCCGTTCTCGGTGATATCACCGGAGATGACGACCAGGTCGGGCTCAAGGCTTAAAAACGAGTCCAGTTTCCCGAACTGCCCGTGAAGATCTGCAATCTGCAGAATCTTTATCATGGTCATATATCGGAACGTGCCTTAAAAAACCTTACCGCGGGATCGTTCCAGGAACCGGTGATCCGCCCGTGGAGTGCCAGATTCCCCAGGATCTGGAGGGTATGGCGGGAGAGGGGGCGCGGGACGGTACCGGCGAGTGCGGTACCCGGCAGGGGGATGAAGGCATGCACCCGGGCCTTCCCATGGCGGGTCACCCACCGGATCAGTCCCAGCGTCTCCTCCTCGTCCTCCGCGGTCTCGAAGGGGAATCCCAGGATGAAGTCCACGGACGGAACAAAGTCATGAGCCCGGCAGCATTCCACGGCAGCGATGACGTCTGCGATCGTGTGTCCCCTGCGGATCAGGGAGAGGATCCGGTCGCTCCCCGACTGGGCACCAAAGGCGATCCGGCGGCTGGCACGGCAGGAAGCGATCAGATCCAGGGCTTCCCCGGAGATGAACTCAGGGCGCACCTCGCTCGGGAAGGTACCGAAGTAGATATTCCCTGAGAGGCGGGAGAGGAGCGCCGCCACCTTCTCCAGCCGGGGGGTCCTCCCGTCGGATCCGTAGGCGAGGGCATTGGGGGAGACGAACCGGATGTCGTGGTAGCGGGACGCGAACCGGACGATGGTGTCAATGGACCGGTGCCGCATCGTGGACCCGAAGAGACAGGGGGTCTGGCAGTAGGCACACCCGAAGGGACAGCCGCGGGAGATCTCGATGTACCCTTTCATGACCGAGAAAGGTGGGAACGCGTCCAGGATCACCGTGTGGTCCGTGGGGAGGGTGCCTCCGCGGCACACCACCCCGGGGACCGGTCCTGTCCCTCCCTCCTCCAGACGGGAGAGGAGGCGCGGCAGCGTAAACTCCCCCTCGCCCACCACCACGTAATCGGCATACGCTGCCACCTGCTCCGGGCACGCGGACGCGTGGGGACCGCCAACGATGGTGGTGCATCCGGCCCTCGCGATCTCCTCCCGGAATGCCGGTTCATTCACCGAGTTCAGGCTGTAACAGGTGATATCCGGCGCGGGTGCATCCACCGGTCTCAGGTAAAAGCCGTACTCTGCACAGGATGCGAACAGGGGGGCGTACGAGCTGGCGGCCGCATTAATGACCCTCCAGTTCACCCTCACAGGTCAGTTCCCCCTTCCCACCGTCGACGGTCACCCGGGTCCCCTCCGGGATCCGGTCAATGGCAGGATCCGGCTGGTCCATCATGGGGATGCCCGCGATGATGGCCCCGACAACAATGATGGGTTCCGCCTCCCGGTTCACGATGGCAGCCGGCGCCTTCCCGTTGTGCCGGAGGGCGTAGAGCACGTAGGACCCGACGGTGGAACCCTTCCCGTGCGGAAAAAAGAGCACGCACCCGGCCACCGACTTCCCCAGCAGCGGATGGCCCGGCTCCACGACCATCCCGGTCTTCGGGTCCACTCCCCCCAGGAAGGAGATGGGCTCGCTGCTCGCGAGCAGGGGCCCGGTGCCCGTGCCCCCCGCGATTCCCCTCCCCCTGATGACGGACGCCACACCTGATATATGCGATCACGCCCTATATAGAGAATGAGATGGATGACACCGTGTCCAGCCAGGTCAGATCCGAGACAGACCTGGTGAAGATGAACCTGGAACTCCAGGAGCTGCGTGCCCAGCAGCTGGATCTCAAGGTACGGAACGAGAACCTCCAGAAGGAGGTGAACCAGCTCCGGCGGGAGAACGCACAGCTGAAGCGGATGCCCCTCTTTGTCGCCTCGGTGGTGGAGGTGATGGGGGACGGGGAGGTGTACCTGAGGCAGCAGGGGAACAACCAGGAGTACCTCACCACCGTGAACGAGGAACTCCAGAAGACCCTGAAACCCGGTACAAAGGTGGCGGTGAACAACGCGCTCTCTGTCGTCAAGATCATCGGTTCCGTGTTCGATGCCCGGGTGCGGGTGATGGAGCTGGAGGCCTCGCCTGATGTCACCTTCGAGCAGATAGGGGGCCTGCGGCAGGAGATCGAGGAGGTGCGGGAAGCGGTGGAGTACCCCCTGACCCGCCCCGAGGTCTTCCGGCGGCTCGGGGTGGAGCCCCCCAAGGGGATCCTCCTCCACGGCCCGCCAGGGACGGGAAAGACCCTGATCGCGAAAGCCGTCGCCCACCAGGCCCGCGCCACCTTCATCCGGATGTCGGGGTCGGAACTGGTGCACAAGTTCATCGGGGAAGGAGCCCAGCTGGTGCGGGAGCTCTTCCAGCTGGCCCGGGAACGCGCCCCCTCCATCATCTTCATCGACGAGATCGATGCCATCGCCTCCATGCGGACCCATGACGGCACCTCGGGATCCGCCGAGGTGCAGCGGACGCTCATGCAGCTCCTGGCAGAGATGGACGGGTTCGACAACCGGGGCGACATCCGGATCATGGCGGCCACGAACCGGCTGGACATGCTGGATCTCGCCATCCTGCGGCCCGGCCGGTTCGACCGGGTTCTCCGGATCCCGCTCCCGGACGAAGGGGCGCGCAGGGAGATCCTGAAGATCCATACCCGCTCCATGAAGGTGGGGGAGGTGGACCTGGAGGATCTGGTGAAGGGGACCGAGAGCGGCACCGGCGCGGATCTCCAGGCCATCTGCCGCGAGGCCGGCATGAATGCCGTCCGGCGCGGTGCGGACGCCGTGGAGCAGCAGGATTTCACCGCAGCCCTCGCCAAGGTGAGGAGCGAACCTTCCCTCCGCGACGACCGCATGTACCGGTGAAGCGGAATCTCTCACCACTTCTTTCCTTTTCCTCTCTTTCTCACTGTTGCCCGGAAAGGAAGCGGGTCGGTATCCCCGATGAATACGTCTGCGGGGACGCTCCAGGGAGGGCTCCGCCCCCCGCCGCGTGGGCGCCCCCCCTGTCGGTGTCCTGAATCACGGGGATCACTGGTCCACATCTCACGGAACGTGGCTCAGCCCCTTGTCGGGTCAGGGAATCCGGTGGGAGAAAAGGATGGAAGGGTTTTGTGAGGATGGGGATGCGGGCCGTTGCCGCATAATGATTTGGTCAAGAACTTCCAGAAAGGTGGGATGAGAGGGGTGAGGGTAAAGAGGAACGTATCAGGGATGGTCAGTTCGTGGCAGTCTCCTTTTTCTTGGAAGGAAGGTCCCCCCCGTAGAGGTGGTACATCATCCCCACCTTTGCTGACATCATGCGCATCTGTGCTCGGTACTCTCGTGTGTACTTGCGTCCGTTTTCGGCCATGCGGTCCAGGTAGTGGAGGAACTTGGGGTACTCCTTGGGACGCCGCTCCTGCAGCATCTTCAGGAAGAGGTTCTTGAACTCGCGGTCCGAGATCGCGGCGATGATGCTGTACTGTTCCAGGGTCTCCTCAGGGAGACGCCTGAAACGTTCCACCTCCTCCGCGATGTCATTGATCGCATACACGACTTCTGAAGCGCTGACCCAGGGCTTGATTTTCACTTGAGACATTGTTGGTCACTGTCCGTGTCTGCACATTACAATTTCATGCACGTATATATATGTATATCTATTTTGATTTAGCCATTATTGGGTCTAAAACTCTGCTATAATGGCTGTTACAGGTCTGATAGCAATAATAGGCAATTAAAGAAGGAATCAATGAGTTTCATTAACTTCATGGTATGGTAATGTATTCCTGGAGGGTCCAGGCGCCGGGCTCATGCCTTCGCGCAGCGCAATGATCCTGAGGGTAGAAGATGTCACATCCCCGGTTTCCTCCGGATGATCCTGAACGGCGGCGCTGGCAGGACCCCGAACGCGTGCTGGCCGCCATCGGGGTCGTTCCGGGGATGACGTTCCTGGACGTAGGGTGCGGGGAAGGGTACTTTGCCCTGCCTGCCGCTCGCAGGGTCGGCGCCTCCGGCCGTGTCTGCGGGATCGATATCAATGGGGAAGCGGTCACGCGCCTGCGGGACCGTGCTGCGGATGCAGGGATGGACTGGGTCTCGGCGCGGGCGGGAGCCGCAGAAGAGACGGTGCTCTGTTCCGGCTGCGGGGATGTGGTCTTCTTCGGGATCTGCCTGCATGATTTTTCGGATCCCGGACGGGTGCTCCGGAACGCGCGAAGGATGGTCCGGGAGGGGGGAGTCCTCGCGGACCTGGACTGGCATGCGAGGGAGATGCCCATCGGTCCTCCCAGAGAGAAGAGGTTCCCCCCGGAGTATGCCCTGGCCCTGATCCGTGAGGCCGGGTTTCACCTGCCATCACTGCAGGACTGCGGCCCGTACCACTACCTGATCCTGGCGCGACCGGGTCCCTGATCCCTGTGTATTACCCCGGGGATCCTGGATCCTTTTTCGCCAGATCGCCCCGTGCCACGAACCGGAGGGAAGCGGAGTTCATGCAGTACCGCTTCCCGGAGGGGGGTGGGCCATCGTCAAAGACATGCCCCAGATGGGCATCGCACCGTGCACAGAGCACCTCTGTCCGCACGATCCCGTAACTCCTGTCAGTCCTGAGCGCCACGTTCTCATGGGCGATGGCGGCGCTGAAGCTGGGCCATCCTGTCCCGGAATCGAACTTGGCCCGGGAGAGAAAGAGGTCGGTCCCGCAGCAGATGCACCGGTACACGCCGTCCCCATGGAAATCGTGGTACCGGCCGGTGAAGGCCTGCTCGGTCCCGTGTCCACGGGCCACCTCAAAGGAAAATGGCGGAAGGATCCTGCGCCATTCCTCATCAGTCTTCCGGATCGGGTCCACCATCTCCACCTTCCCTGTTGCCGCAACAAAGATCGGGATTTTACCGGTATCCCCCTTCCTCTCCATGGGAGCGTTCACCCCAGGGAATCTGTTCCCCGGATGATAAGGGCTGAGGTCACGCACATCGGTCAGGGTGAGATGGCTGTTACCGGAACCGGAGCACCAGGACGATACTGTTGGTGCCCACGACGGCAAGAACAATCCAGATCGAGACCCAGAACCAGCCTCCCGTGGCCAAGAGAAACGTCGCCCAGAGGAGCCCCACCAGGCAGATCAGGTAAAAGAAGAGCCAGGTCCTGATCCGGGAGCCCGAATCCATGAAAAAGGTGGCACTCCCTCCTACTTAATAGTTCATGGAAGCCCTTTTTTCCCGATTGGGATGATATAGTCCTGATTTTCTCCCTTCATCCCCCCCCTGCCCGGATACGGTCCAGGGCCTCGCGGATCATCTCCTGGACGCTGTCCACCGGGTCCTGCATGTGGTGCTCCAGCGGTCGGTACGCCCGCATGTCCCCGATGGTGCCCAGGGCCCAGGCTGCCTTGACCCGGACCCTCCAGTCGGGGTCATCCAGTGCCCGGATAAGCCCCTCCACTGCGCCCGGATCGCGCAGGCGCCCCAGTGCCTCGGCTGCCCGGTACCGGCGCATCGGGTCAGGGTCCCCGAGGCCGGCCAGATACCTAACGAGGACGGACGGCGGGGATTCCTCTCCGGGGGCCATGCTGAGCCCGTCGCCTCTTTGGGAGATGAAGGTTTGGCTCGGGGACGGTGGTGAGATGATCCTCCGAGATAACCGGCGGGAGGGGGCCTGCCCCCTCCCGGCCCCTCCCCCGTGAGGATATTCCGTCCCATCCTTTTTCTTTGGGGTATCCTTCAGGTGAGGGTGCCCGGAAACCTCCGGGGGGTGCCCACGCGGCGGGGGCGGCGCCCCCGAGAGCGTCTCACCAGACGTATTCCAAAAGAATAATGACCCCCTTTGCCCTGGAGGAGAGCAACGGGGAGGGTAAGAGATACTACAGGGAAACAGAGGGGAAAGGATCTCTGTTCCCGGCATGGGAGTCGGGAAGGATGCGGCTCGTTCTCTCTTCATCCCCAGCCGTGGGGATCAGCGGTCCTTCTTCTTCCGCTTCTTCCCCATGAAGTCGCCGAAGAATCCCCCGCTTTCCGGAGCCTTCTTCCCCTCCAGCTCCAGCAGGCGGTGGTAGAGTCCCCGCTCCTCGTCGGTCAGGTGCTTCGGCACCGCGATTTTGACCCTGACCCTGAGGTCACCGTGGCGGCCTTTCCTCTTCACGCCCTCCCCCTGCACCCGGATCACGGCGTTCTGCTGGGTTCCCGGGGGGACGTGGACGTCAATGTGCCGGTGATCGATGGTCTCCACGTCCACCGCGGATCCGATCACCGCCTGGGCCGGCGAGATGTGGATCGCGGTCTCCAGGTCGTCGCCGTCCCGGATGAACCGGTCGTGGGGGAGCACGGCCACCTCGACGAAGAGGTCGCCGCTGGGGGCCCCGTACTCGCCGGCCTCGCCGAAGCCTTCCATCCGGAGCCGCATGCCCGTCTCAATCCCTGCCGGGATGTGGACCCTGATCTTCCGCTTCGTCCGGGTATGGCCGCTGCCCCGGCAGGAGGGGCACTGCTTCTCAGGGACTCTTCCCCGCCCGCTGCACTCCGGGCAGGTGGACATCCGGACGAACTGCCCGAACGCGGTGGAGGTCATCTGCCGGAACTGGCCGGTCCCGCCGCACTTGGCGCAGTTCACCACCTTCCCGGTCTCGCTGCCGCTTCCCTTGCAGGCAGGGCACGGCTCGCTGTGGGAGACCTCGATCTCCCGGTCCGTGCCTGCCACCGCGTCCTCCAGGGGCACCTGGAGGCGCATCAGGAGGTCGCTACCGGACCGAGGACCCTGGGCGGTGCGCTGGAACCCTCCGAAGGGTCCCCCCCCGAAGAAGGTGTCAAAGATATCCCCGAACCCCGAGAAATCTGCCTGGAACCCTCCGAAGGGCCCCCCGCCGAACCCTCCTCCGGTGTACGACCCCCGGGAGGCGCTGGTGTAGGTGTCGTGGCCCATCCGGTCGTACTGGGCCTTCCGGTCCGGGTCCGAGAGCACGCTGTAAGCCTGGTTGATCTCCTTGAACCGCTCCTCTGCCCCCGGATCCTTGCAGACATCGGGGTGGTACTTCCGGGCCAGCGTCCGGTAGGCCTTCCGGATCTCCTTCTCACCCGCGCTCCTGGGGACACCCAGGACCTGGTAGTAGTCGCCCGGGGTCATCCGGCTCACGCGTCGTCTTTCACTTCAAAGTCGGCATCCACGACCTTCTCGTCTGTTGCCCCGCCGCTCCCCGCAGGCCCGGCCTGTGCCTGCTCTCTCGCTGCCTGGGCCTTTGCGTACATCTTCTGGGTCACACCGTAGACTGCTTCCGTGAGCCGGTCCAACCCCTTCTTCATGCCCTCGGTGTCATTCGCGTCCATGGCTTTCCTGAGATTGTCCGCGGCAGCCTCGATACCGGACCGGTCCGCGCTCTCTATCTTATCCCCGGCATCCTTCAGGGTCTTCTCGGCCTGGTAGATGGCGGTGTCCGCCATGTTGTGAAGCTCGATCTCCTCCCGCTTCTTCCGGTCCTCCTCCTCGAAGCCCTTGGCCTCGTTCACCATCCGCTGGATATCCCTGTCAGGGATGCCCTTTCCCCCCTTGATGGTGATGGCCTGTTCGTTGCCGCTGGCCAGGTCCTTTGCCGTCACATGGGTGATGCCATTCGCATCGATGTCAAAGGTGACCTCGATCTGCGGGATGCCACGGGGTGCAGGGGGGATCCCGGTGAGCTGGAACTTCCCCAGGGTCACGTTGTCCTTCGCAAGCGCCCGCTCTCCCTGGACCACGTGGATATCCACCGCGGTCTGGCCGTCGGCGGCAGTGGAGAAGATCTGGCTCTTTCTCGTGGGGATGGTGGTGTTCCGCTCGATGATCTTCGTCGCGATCCCGCCCAGGGTTTCAATTCCCAGGGTCAGCGGGGTCACGTCCAGGAGCACGATGTCCTTCGTCTCGCCGGTGAGGACAGCCCCCTGGATGGCAGCGCCGACTGCCACGCACTCGTCCGGGTTGATCCCCTTGTCCGGCTCCTTCTTCAGCATGTCCTTGACCAGCTCCTGCACCGCGGGCATCCGGGTGGCACCTCCGACAAGGAGCACATGGTCGATATCCTTCGGTTCCATCTTGGCATCTGAGAGGGCCTGTTTCACCGGGCCAATGGTGGCATCGATCAGGTCGCGGGTCAGCTGCTCCAGCTTCGCCCGGGTCAGGTCCAGGTTCAGGAACTTGGGTCCGCTGGCATCGGAGGTGATGTAGGGGAGGTTGATGGCGGCCTTCGTCACGGTGGAGAGCTCGATCTTCGCGTTCTCGGAGGCATCCCGGAGCCGCTGCATGGCGATGGGGTCCTTCCGGAGGTCGATCCCTTCCTTCTTCCGGAACTCGTCGATGAGAAAGTCCATCACCCGCTGGTCAAAGTCGTCCCCCCCCAGGTGGTTGTTGCCTGCTGTTGACTGCACCTCAAAGACGCCGTCCCCCAGGTTCAGGATGGAAACGTCGAAGGTGCCGCCGCCCAGGTCGTAGACCAGCACCGTGGCTTCCTTCTCCCTGTCGATCCCGTAGGCGAGGGCCGAGGCCGTGGGCTCGTTGATGATCCGGAGCACGTCCAGTCCCGCGATCTTCCCCGCGTCCTTGGTGGCCTGCCGCTGGGCATCGTTGAAGTAGGCAGGGACCGTGACCACCGCCTTTGCGATCTTCTCCCCCAGGTAGGCCTCGGCATCCACCTTCATCTTCTGCAGGATCATGGCCGAGATCTCCTGCGGCGTGAACTTCCTGTCGTCGATGGAGATGGTTTCGCTCGTGCCCATCTTCCTTTTTATGGACATGATTGTCCGCTGGGGGTTCGTGATGGCCTGGTGCTTGGCCACCGAGCCCACCACCCGTTCCCCTTCCTTGCTGAACGCCACGATGGACGGGGTAATCCTGCCGCCCTCCGCGTTCGGGATCACCACCGGTCTCCCTGCCTCCATGATGGCCATGCAGGAGTTGGTGGTCCCCAGGTCGATACCCAGTACTTTCTCGCTCACCTTCTGTGCCGTCATTGTATCTCCTGTTCCTTCTCTTTTCCTTTCGAGACAATCACTTTCGCAAACCTGATGATCCGGTCCTCTCTGGCGTACCCACGGTTCACTTCCTGGATCACGATCCCCTCGGGCTCATCCGAGACCACGCAGGCCACCGCCTCGTGCTCCCGGGGATTGAAGGGAACCCCCATTGCCTCCACCGGCCGGATGCCGTGCCGGGCAAAGGAGGCAAGGAAGACCTGCCGGATCCGCTCCAGCCCCTCCCGGAGCATGGTGCCGTCGGACTGGAGCGCACGGTCCAGGTCATCCATCCCCCCCAGCAGGTCGCGGGTGAACCGCTCCACCTGTTCCCGGATCACGGCCTCGTTCTCGCGGGCGGCCCGTTTCCGAAAGTTGTCCAGGTCTGCGGCCAGGCGCAGATACCGGTCCCGGAGCTCGTCGTACGATCGCTGCAGATCCGCGGTGGCGGTATCCTCTTCCGGCGGCTGGCCGGCAGGGACTGGTTCCGCCATGGCGGGTGATGCATTCTCCTGGTCCGGTTGTGGGTCTGCCATACGGAACCCTCTGTCAGTGTACAATCAGTAATGGAGGTGGAGTTCTATATAAGTATTGCTTTTCCCCAGGGAAATCACTCGATAACGGGTCTCTTTTCTCACCATAAGGGATAATTGCCATCCTTCCTGCAATCGAAGCATGATTCCTGCCTCGTTTGTATTTTTCCTCCATGAATGCGGGTATCACCCCTCTCTCTGCGCCGCTTCACCGCGAGGGAGCGCGGAAATACCACCTATTATGACACCCCGGGTGAAGGGTTGGGTATGCAGTGGGCACTCCTCTCCGTCTGGGAGAAACGCGGCATTACAGAACTGGGCCGTGCCCTGACCCGGCACGGGGTACAGATCCTCTCCTCGGGAGGCACCGGTAAAGCCCTCGCGTCTGCCGGGATCCCGTTCACCGAGGTCTCCACCTACACCGGGGCCCCGGAGATGATGGACGGCCGGGTGAAGACCCTCCACCCGAAGATCCACGGGGGTCTCCTGGGACGCCGCGGTATCGACGACGCCGTCATGCAGACTCTCGGGATCCAGGGGATTGACCTGCTGGTCGTGAACCTGTACCCCTTCGAGCAGATGGCAGGCCAGGGCCTGGACCTGGAACACCTGGTAGAGTTCATAGACATCGGGGGGCCGGCCATGATCCGCGCCGCGGCCAAGAACTACCGGGACGTGGCCGTGGTCGTGGACCCGGAGGATTATCCCGCCGTGATACGGGCCGCGGAGTCCGGGGGATTCACCACGGAGGACCGCCTCCGGCTCGCAAAGAAGGCCTTCGCCCGCACGGCCGCCTACGATGCCGCCATCAGTAACCACCTTCACTCCCTCGGGACCCGGTTCCCCGACGTGTATACCGTGCAGTTCCGGAACGGGCGTCCCCTCCGCTACGGCGAAAATCCCCACCAGCAGGGGGCGGTGTATGGTGAGGCAGGGATTGCTGGCCGCGTTCCCCTGCAGGGAAAGGAGATGTCGTACAATAACTACCTGGACCTCTCTGCTGCCGTCGGCCTTCTGCGGGAATTCGACGACTGCGCCGCTGTCTGTGTGAAACACAACAACCCATGCGGCGTTGCGGTGGGGAACGACCTGCACAGGACTTACATCGAAGCCAGGGAAGCGGACCCGGTCTCTGCCTATGGGGGGATCGTGGCCCTGAACCGGGAGGTGGACGCGGATACCGCAAGGGAGATCTGCAGCACGTTCATCGAGGTGGTCATCGCCCCGTTGTTTACCGCACCGGCCCTTACGGAGATGAAACGGAAGGAGCAGATGCGGGTCCTCACGCTCCCGCCACCCTCCCCCGGCCCGGAGATCCGGACCATCGACGGCGGGGCGCTCCTGCAGCAGACCCCGGCGTTCCAGGAGCACTGGAAGGTGGTCAGCGAACGGGATCCCACGGCCGGTGAACTGGAGGCCCTCAGGCTGGCCTGGAAGGTCTGCACCCACACCCGGTCCAATGCCATCGTCTACGCGGACCGGGGCCGGACCCTGGGGATCGGGGCAGGGCAGACGAGCCGGGTGGATGCAGCGAAGATCGCCGTCCAGAAAGCCCGCCACTCCCTGAAGGGATCAGGGGTGGCATCAGACGGGTTCCTCCCGTTCCCGGACACCCTGGAGGAAGCGGCCGCGGCCGGGGCCACTGCGCTCGTCCAGCCCGGGGGATCCATTCGGGATGCAGAGGTGATCGCGGCAGCGAACCGGCTGGACGTGGCGATGATATTCACCGGGATCAGATATTTCAGGCACTGAACGCAGGGTGATGGTTCCATGGACTTTGAACAGATGGTCGGGGATGCAATCGGGTTCACGAAAGTAGCAATCTGGGGACACTGGAAGAGGTGGGGACTCTTTCGTATCCCTCGTGGTCTTCCCCGTGTCCCTAGGGTATATGATGAGTATATATCGCGGCGGCTCATCACCACCGGAGCTGGAGGGGTAGGGCAGGCTTTTCCTTGACGGCCTGAAGTACCTGGCCATCAACATAGTCTACCTGCTTCCGGGACTCCTGGTATTCTTCCTCTCCCTGATACCCCTGATCCAGTCCCTCGTCGCAAAAAGTGGTTTCTCTCCGTTCCCCGTTCTCGTCTTCTTGCTGGGTCTCCTCGCCGCGGTCATTCTCTTCATCGTTGCGGCAGTGCTCCTGTATATCGCCATCGTTTGGGGGCACAGAGCGGGAGGGCAGGGGATGCTTTCCAGATCGGGAACGTCCTGGCCCCTATCCGGACCATCGGATGGGGACCGTACATCATCGCCCTGCGGGTCGGTGGTGTCATATCTGGCCGGGAGGCCAGGTGGCGTTCTCACCCTTCTCCCTCTTCAACCGGTTCCCCCCTGGAAGCCTGGTCTGGCTCATGTCAGGAAAATACGCGGTCTACCTCCTCCTGCTGATCATACCGGTGCTGGTTGTGGCGCTCTTCCTGTACGTCCCGGTGATGATCTTTGGTGCCCGGTTCCAGACGCTGGTCTACGAACTGGGGATACCGCCAGCCGGGGTCGAAGCGGTTCCGGACACCCCTGGACCACAGATCTCCTGATCTTCCTTTTTTCTTCCGGATGAGAGGTACGCGGCCAGGGGAACTATCTGGTGATACTCAGGGTCAGTCGGTACTCGTCCGGCGGTATCTCCTCGCCCGCCCTTGGATAGGGATTCAGGTTGAAGGTGAGCGTATAGTCACCAAAAGTTTCCTGTGCGTCCTCTGAAAGTCCCGGCTGATTCAGCACCAGGGAGGAGGGGGTGCCCAGGTGGATAATCCTGACACGACTCGCAGCCACACCAGCCCAGACACAGACCACCTCCCTGGGACAGCGGCTGTCGCCGATGACTTCCTCGAACGTGATCACCATGTCTTCCCCCGCGATCCGGGCGCTCTGGCCGATGCCGATGGTGAACACTTCGCCGGTCCTGACGGTGACCGCCTCCTGGTTGCCAGCACATCCCGCGACCAGAATGGAGAGTATCAGAACGAACACCAGGAACGACCGGAGCATCGCCACCATCCCTCTCATCTCTTCTCTACCTCTTCTCCACGATCTCGTATAATTTTCTCCCACTGACCCGTGTCTCCCCCATCCGGATCTGCCTCCCGGCTCTTTCCACTCGACTGGATGGGTATCTCCATCTTCCCTGAGTATCCCCGGGACATGGCAGCGAGAACCTCCGAAACCACCCCGGGGGGCATTCCCACCCGCTGTTGCCGCTGCCTTCCATGGGAGCCATCCAGGGCATGGAGGGTCCCCCCATGCCATCCCTGCGAGGTTCGCAAAATTTCTGCCGGAAAAAGAAAATCGCAAATGATGGGAGAGAGGTTTTTTTCATAAAAAACCGTTATATCGAAGACTTTGAGAGATAGGTATATATATAAGGAAAAGAAGACACCGGTACGGTGATTCTATGGATATAGGTAAAGCGCTGGGTGATTCCTACGAGTACGCGGTCGAGGCTGTCTGGGGGAAATGGGTCCGCTGGATCCTGCTTCTTGTCTGCAGTATCCTCTTCCCGCTCATGATTGGTTACCAGATGCAGGTCTACCGGGGTATCAAGCCTGCCCCGGAGCTCACTGACTGGGTGAAGCTCCTGGTTGACGGGATCAAACTCCTGATCATCTGTCTGATCTACCTTATCCCGTTCCTTGCCATCTTCTTCCTGACCGTAGGGACTGCCATCATCACGGCGGTAGCTGAAGGCTCCCTGAGTGCGGGCATGTGGGCTGGCATTGCCGGAGGGATTCTCCTTGCCATCATCGTGCTTATCCTCACGATACTTATCCTCGTGATTGCGGAAGTGCGGTTTGCCCGCACGGATAAATTCGGTGAGGCCTTCAACATCAGTGCGATCCTGGCTCACATCGGGAAGATCGGCTGGGGCAGCTACCTCCTGGCACTCATCATCTTTATCATCGTTGTCATGGTCCTCGCCTTCATCCTGGCCATCATCGGCATGATTCCCCTGATCGGGTGGCTCATCCAGATGTTCCTCGGTGTTCCCCTGGCACTGTTCGGTGCACGCTACACCACCCTGCTCTATGACAGTGCCGGTCCCGCCCCGGCACCGGCCCCCTGAACCCCCTTTTTCTCCGCAACCGGGATCAGCGCATTCTCAGGATCTCTTATCCCTCCAAACGATGGAGATCCAAACGGGACATGCCGTTCCTCAATCTTTAAATACGATCTTCCACCACTACTTTCCGGTGCACACCATGAGGGATTGTTTTATTCGCTGAAGGAATCCGCTTTTTTGACACCACCCTGCGTGACGGCGAACAGACACCGGGTGTCTCGCTCACGCCGTCCGGAAAGCTCGAGATCGCCACGAAACTTGCCGATGTGGGTGTCCACGTCGTCGAGGCCGGTTCAGTGGCCGCGTCGGAGGGAGAACGGGAGGCCATCCGCCTCATTGCAGGTGCAGGGCTCTCCGCCGAGATCTGCACGTATGTCCGTGCCCTCCGGGAGGACATCGACCAGGCCGCGGACTGCGGGGTTGATTCGGTCCACCTGGTCGTCCCGGTGAGCGATCTCCACATCCAGAAGAAGCTCCGGAAGAGCAGGGACCAGGTATGCCAGATGGCGTGGAGCGCGGTGGAGCACGCGAAGGAGCGGGGGCTCATCGTGGAGCTCTCCGGCGAGGATGCCTCCCGGGCGGACCAGGCGTTCCTCCGGGAGATCTTTGCCGAGGGCGTCCGTCGGGGAGCGGACCGGCTCTGCTTCTGCGATACGGTGGGGATCCTGACCCCTGAACGGACGGTAGAGATGATGCCACCGCTCGCGGCCCTGGCCCCGCTCTCCATCCACTGCCATGACGACCTGGGGGTGGGGATGGCCAACACGCTCGCTGCCCTGAAGGCAGGGGCCACCTGCGCCCATACCACGGTGAACGGCCTGGGGGAGCGGGCCGGGAACACCGCGTTTGAGGAGCTGGTCATGGCACTGGAGGTGCTGTACGGGTACCGGACCGGCATCCGTACCCAGGAGCTCTACCACCTTTCCACGCTGGTATCCCGGCTCACCGGCGTCCCCCTGCCTACCAATAAGGCCATCGTGGGCGAGATGGCCTTCACCCACGAGAGCGGGATCCATGCCCACGGGATCCTCCGGGACTCCCGGACCTACGAGCCCATCACGCCGGATCTCGTGGGCCGCCGCCGGCGGATCGTGCTGGGCAAGCACTCCGGCTCCGCGTCCGTCCAGGCAGCCCTGGACGAGATGCACTACACCGCTGACGAGAAACAGCTCAGGGAGATCGTGGCACGAATCAAAGCCCTGGGCGACCAGGGGAAACGCGTCACCGATGCCGATCTCATGGCCATCGCCGAGGCGGTGCTGGGTCTCGCATTCACCCCTGCCCTCTCTCTCAAGCAGTTCACGGTGGTCTCGGGGAGCCACGTGGTGCCCACCGCGTCGGTGACCCTGGTCGTGAACGGGAAGGATGTCACCGGTGCATCGACGGGAAACGGTCCTGTCGATGCCGCGGTCGAGGCGCTCCGCCGCACCGTTGCCGCGGCCGGGGACATCCGCCTGGAGGAGTACCACGTGGACGCCATCCGGGGCGGGACGGACGCCCTCGTCGAGGTTACGGTAAGGTTAAGTAAGGACGGAAAGATACTTACGTCTCGCGGAGCCCGCACCGACATCATCATGGCCAGCGTCGAAGCAGTCATTGCGGGCATGAACCGGCTGCTGGGTGAGGAGAATGAAGACCGGAGCAAAGATACTCGTTGAGGGGCTCCAGCGGGAGGGAGTCGACACCATCTTCGGCTACCCCGGCGGAGTGATCCTGCCAGTCTACGACGAACTCTACGATTCCCCGATCCGGCACATCCTCGTACGCCACGAGCAGGCGGCCGCCCACGCGGCGGACGGGTACGCCCGGGCCAGCGGCCGCGTGGGCGTCTGCATGGCCACCTCAGGCCCCGGCGCCTGCAACCTGGTGACAGGCATCGCCACCGCCTACATGGACTCGGTCCCGATGGTGGCCCTCACCGGCCAGGTACCCACCAGTCTCCTGGGCAACGATGCCTTCCAGGAAGCGGATATCACGGGCATCACCCTGCCCATCACCAAGCACAGCTATCTCGTCAAGCGGACGGTGGACGTGGACCGGGTGGTCCAGGAGGCGTTCTTCATCGCCCGTACCGGGAGGCCGGGCCCCGTGCTCGTCGACCTGCCCAAGGACGTCACCGCCGGCCAGATCGAAGAGGTGCCCCCCCTTCCTGAGAAGGTGCATCTCCGTGGCTACCAGCCCACCCTGAAAGGACACACGCGGCAGATCGACAAGGCCATCGAGCTGATCGAGAAGGCGGAACGGCCGGTGATCTATGCCGGCGGGGGGATTATCACTTCCGAGGCATCGGGAGAGATGGTCCAGCTCGCCGAGCGCCTGCTCTGCCCGGTCACGACCACGCTGATGGGACTGGGTTCCATTCCCTGCGACCACCCCCTGAACCTGGGGATGCTGGGCATGCACGGGACCGTTTACGCCAACTATGCCGTGACCGAGAGCGACCTGCTCATTGCCCTGGGTGTCAGGTTTGACGACCGCGTCACGGGAAAGCTCCCGACCTTTGCCCCCCACGCGCAGATCATCCACGTGGACATCGACCCGGCCGAGATCGGGAAGAACAAGAAGGTGGATGTCCCGATTGTCGGCGACGTGCGGTCGGTGCTGCAGGTGATGCTCAACCGGCTGAAAAAGCGCGATGACCGGAAGCAATGGCTCACCCGGATCCGGGCATGGATGCGCAAGCACCCGCTCTCCTACAAGAGCGACGGGTGCCTCCGCCCGCAGTACGTCATCCAGGAGCTCTCGAACCTGCTGAAGGGCGAGGGGATCATCGTCTCCGAGGTGGGGCAGAACCAGATGTGGACCGCCCAGTGGTACTGCTTCCGGAAACCCCGGTCCTGGCTCTCGTCCGGCGGTCTCGGCACGATGGGCTACGGGTTCCCTGCCGCCATCGGGGCCCACTTCGCCCGGCCGGACGAGACCGTGGTGGACATCGCCGGTGACGGCTCTTTCCAGATGAACATCCAGGAACTGGGGACGGTGGCTGCCAATAATATCCCGGTGAAGGTCGTGATCCTGAACAACATGTTCCTGGGCATGGTGCGGCAGTGGCAGGAGCTCTTCTACGACCACCGGTACTCCTACACGGAACTTCCCCCCGTCGACTTCGTGGGCATTGCGAAGGCCTACGGCATTGACGGGATCCGGGTGGAGCAGTGCGAGGAGGTCCCCTCGGCCCTCCGCACGATGATTGAAACCGACGGCCCCTTCCTCCTGGACGTCCGCATCGAGCGGGAGGAGAACGTCTTCCCCATGGTGCCGGCGGGGGCCGCCATCAACGAGATGATCGGTGGGCACGTCGTGCCGGAGCGGGAACTGGAGCTGGCAGCCGCGGAAGAGGGCGATGTCACCTTCAGGCCCGGGAGGAAGGCCGCATGAAGGCCCATACCCTTTCCGTCCTTGTGGAGAACCGGGCGGGCGTCCTCACCCGGGTCTCCGGGCTCTTTGCCAGGCGGGGATTCAACATCGAGTCGCTGGCCGTGGGAACGAGTGAGCTCCCCGGCATGAGCCGGATGACCATCGTCGTTATCGGCGACGACGCACAGGTCGAACAGGTGATGAAGCAGCTGAACAAGCTGATCGATGTCATCAAGGTCTCCGATATCACGGAGAGCGAGATCGTGGATCGGGAGCTGGCCCTCATCAAGGTGAACGCGGAACCCGGCTCCTCCCGCTCGGAGGTGATGCAGATCGCCTCCATCTTCCGCGCGCAGATCGTGGACGTGGGTGCAAAGACCGTGGTGCTCCAGGTGGCAGGTGACCCCGGGAAGATCGATGCGCTGGAGAAGCTCCTCCGCCAGTTCGGGGTGAAGGAGCTGATCCGGACCGGGAAGATCACAATGCTCCGTGGGGCAAAGACGGTCCAGCCCACAAAATAACCTCTTCTTTTCCATCGGAAAATTAGTAATTGCCTGTCCACACTCCGCTCCCTGCAGGCCGGCCGGGGGTAGCGGCAGGTCCCCGCCTGCATCTGTTGCGGTGGGGATACCCCCGCGTACCCGCATTCACTGCAGGGGTTGATGCGGAGAAACCCTGCGTTCCGGGGCCTATTCTCGCAGCGTTTTCTCCCGGACCTGGAGAAATCTGAATCCTTCAAATCATCGTTTTTTTCGGAATCTGTACGGTTCTGGACGATTTTGGAGCAGGCGGGAGGGTCCCGTCTCTTCCGGAACAGCCTGAACGCTCACCATGGTTATTTCACACCGGGTCCATGACTGGTCGTGGATTCCAATCCCAGGCTGTCAGGTGATGGTATGAGTGAGACATCATGGAATAACGGGAGGATGTTCCCCTACGAGGTGGAAGAACTCCTCAACGTGGACGGTGTGTCGGATATCCAGGAGATGCTGGACCGGCTGGTCAGGGCACGGGAGTATGCCAAGGAGAAGGTCGGAGATCTCGGATACGACGTACGGACCCTGGACCTGGACAACCTTCCTGATCATACCGACCAGGAGCAGCTCTACTGGCTTTCGTTCTACAAGAACCTCTTCAATTTCCTCTCCATCCCCCTCTGGGTGAACGGGCGGGTCACCCGGGACGAGATCAACAGCATCCGGTTCGATGAGCGGTGCCTGTACGACATCGCCGAGATCCTGCACGAGATCGAGCAGGCCGCGTGATATCCCTTTTTTCCTCTGCACGCTCCTCCTTTCCCCTTCCTATCTCCTGTTCGGCAGAATGACCAGACGCCGGGTGAGAACCGGCCTCTCCGTGCACCTTCTTCCAGCCTCGGGCCTGTCCATCTCCTGAAAGGTCGATCCCGTCACCGACGCTCCGCCCTCACTCAGCCCAGGTGCCGGATCGATCGAGTTAAACCATCGGCTCCATGTTCGGGTGGGATGTCTACCGGAACGTGCTCCGGCCGGGGGCCGATGACAAAACGGTCCTCCGTGTCTCCCAGGCCACCACCATCGGTGCCGGGATCCTCACCGTCTTCCTGGCCGTGAAGCCGCCCGATTACCTGGCCTTCCTGATCTGGCTCGGGATCGGCATCATGCTGGCCACCTTTGCCGTGCCGCTTCTCGCCGGCATGTACTGGCGCCGGGCTACCCGCGAGGGGGCCCTTGCTGCCATGGCCTGCGGCCTTGGCTCGGCGGTCGTGGTCGGCGGCCTCTCCTTCTTCAAGATCCTCACCTACCCGATTCACTTCTCCTTCTACGCTCTGGTCATCTCGGCCTTCGCCATGGTGGCGGTGAGCCTGGCCACCCGGCCCACGGAGAAGAAGATCCTGGACGAGACCCTGACCGGCTGGTTCATCCAGCCGAGATGAATTCTTCTTCTCAATTTTTTCATCAGGAAACAACCCTTTCTTTTCAAAAATAGTGGGTGTATGGGTTCCCTACGGTCCCATCGTCTCGGACTTCACCGACACGTCCGTCTATCCTCATCGGGGGTGGGTGACGGGAGGGGGCAGAGCCTCCTCCCGATCCCTCCCCCGTGAGGATAATCTGATCCTGCCTTTCCTGAGACAATCCGATGCTGTGGCACGCTCCGCTCATGTCTAGATTACACAATCCCTTCCCGGATCCGTTTCATCTCGCGGAGGACCACCGCTCCCCGGACCGGGTTCCCCCGGCGGTTCAGCTCCCCCACCAGCCGATAGACCGAGGCCTGGGAGAGGTTCCGTTCCAGCGCCCTCCGGGCGACCTGGCGTGCGGGGGGCTCACCGGTCCCGCCCGAAAAGACCAGGATCTCCCGTGCGCAGCGGCCCACCCGCCCGGTCTTCCGCTGCCGGGCACGGATCCCCCGGTGCTTGCGCCCGATCCCCTCCAGCTCGGCCCGCAGGATCTCTTCCCCCAGGTCATCGAGGAGATGCGAGAAGATTTCCTGTATTGTTATCATCTACAGTATACTTGATAATTTCTTTGGGAATAAATACCTGCCGGCCCTCCTGTGGCACGGCATCACCCATATATGGAGCCGGGTCCTATAGGAGAGGCGTGAAGTGGGCAGTCCTGGGTGGCGGTCTCTCCGGTGTCACCATAGCCCGGCTCCTCCATGAGAAGGGGCACGATGTGGTGGTGCTGGAGCGGGAAGGGCAGATCGGAGGCCTGTGCCGGTCCCGCACCGAGCAGGGCTTCACCTTCGACCGCGGTGGTTCCCACATCATCTTCTCCCGCGACAAAGGCGCCCTGGCCTTCATGCAGGAGGTGCTGGGAGAGAACCGGGTGGTGCGGGAACGGAACACCGTCGTCTTTTATAAGGGAAGGGAGGTCCCGTACCCGTTCGAAAACGGCCTGTATGCCCTGCCGAAAGAGGACCTTTATACCTGCATCCACGGCTTCATCCAGGCGCTGATCGCCCATGAGAAGGGTACCGTTCACCCTCCCGCCAATTTCCGGGAATGGATCGATCAGACCTTCGGCAGGGGGATTGCTGACTGCTACCTGGTCCCGTACAATGAGAAGATCTGGAAGTATCCCCTGGAGGAGATGTCCACCCACTGGGTGGAGGGGAGGATCCCACGGCCGCCGGTGGAGGACGTGATCCGGGCCGCCATCGGGATCCCGACGGTGGGGTACACGCACCAGGCGGTCTTCTCGTACCCGGCCAGGGGCGGTATCGAGGCGATGGTCTGCGCCATCGCGGCACCTGTTGAGGAGTTTATCCGCACGGGCTTTCCCGTCCGGTCCGTTGAGCGCGAAGGGAAGGGGTACCTTGTCTCTGACAGCAGGGAGACCGTCCGGGCAGACCGGGTGATCTCCACGATCCCGCTCCAGGCGCTCCTCCCCTGCCTGGCGGACGTCCCGGTCCCGGTCCGGGACGCCTGCAGGAACCTGAAATACAACTCCCTCTTCTCGGTCTCCCTGGGCATCAGGGGCACGGTCCCACCGATCTCCTGGATGTACATCCCGGAGAAGGACCTGGGCCAGTTCAACCGGATCTCGTTCCCGTCCAGCTACAGCGATGCGGTGGCCCCGGAAGGGCACGCCTCTCTCCTCGCCGAGATCACGTACCGCGAGGGGGATGCCGTCGCATCGATGACGGACTCCGCCCTCGTGGGCCATGTCGTCTCGGGGCTCTGCCGGATGGGGATCCTCCCCTCCCCCGACGCGGTGGTGTATTCGCGGGTGGAACGGGAGCCCTTCGCCTACGTGATCTATGACCTGGACTACCTGCGGAATATCCGGGTGGTGAGGGACCACGTGGAAGCCCGGGGGATCGACCTCCTGGGCCGGTTCGCCCGGTTCGAGTACCTGAACATGGACGCCTGCATCCGGGCCGCCATGGACTTTGCGGAGACGGTCCCATGCGCGTGAACTTCGTGGTCGAGGACTTCCTGGTCTTCAAGTACATCGGCTGTGCCACCGCCGCGAAGATGGTCTACCGGAACCTGCCCGGCGGCGACATCCAGGCCTCCTGGAACTCTCCCCGGCGGGACGTGGACGTGGCCCATTTCCACACCTTCGGCCCCCTGGCCCTCCTGTACCGCACCTACACGAAGGGGATCCGGCTCCTCACTGCCCACTCTACCCCCCACACCAACGTCGGCAACATTGCGTCCAGCGGTCTCGTGAACCGGCTCTACCCCCCCATCTACAGGGGTTTTGACCACATCATCACCGTATCGGACCCCTGCGACCGGGACGTGCGGGCCATGCTCCCCGGCGTACCCACCACCATGATCCCGAACGGCGTGGACCGGGCCTTCTTCCAGCGATCCGAACCAAAACGGCGAGCGTTCCGGGCTGCCCTCGGCGTGGACGATGACGAAACGGTGGTGCTCACGGTGGCCCAGCAGACCCCCCGGAAGGGTATCTACGACTTCCTGGACCTGGCCGGACGGGTCCCGGACCTGATCTGGGTATGGGTCGGGGGGTTCCCCTACGGCCCCCTCTCCAAGGACTACTTCCGGATCCGGCGGGAGAAGCGAAAGACCCACGAGAATGTGATCTTCACCGGTTTCATCCCGGACATCATGGAGGCCTACAGCGGGGCCGACCTCTTCTTCATGCCCTCCCATGCCGAGACCTTCGGCCTCGTTATCCTGGAGGCGCTCGCGAGCGGCCTCCCCGTTCTCGCCCGGGGGATCCCCGAGTTCCGGGAGATCTTCGGCGACACCATCGCGTTCTTCGACGGCCTTGACGATGCGCAGCAGCTGGTCCAGACCCGGGACCGGTGGCGCCTCTCCGGCGAGAAAGCCCGGGCAGCCACCGAACCCTTCGACATCAGGCTTATCGCGAAGCGCCACGCTGAGCTGTACAGGGAGCTGTCCGTCCCATGATCTCCGTCGTCATCCCCGCCTACAACGAAGAGGCAAACATCGTCGCCTGTCTGGAATCCCTGAACCACCAGACAATCCCGCGGGATCAGTACGAGCTGATCGTCGTGGACGGGAACTCCCGGGACCGGACCCGGGAGCTGGCGGCACCCCTCGCTGACCTCGTGTTCATCCAGATCTCTGCCAAGGTCGGGGGCGCCCGGAACGATGGCATCCAGCAGGCCCGGGGGAAGATCGTGGCCACCACCGATGCGGACTGCGTGGTCCCGCCGGACTGGCTGGAGCGGATACTCTCTGATTTCGAGCGGTACCGCCCGGTTCAGCTGTACGGGACGGTCTACCCCCGGGAGGGAGGCATCCGGAACCACCTGGCCCTTGCTCTCGCCAATGCATTCTCCCGTGTCGGGTACTGGACCCGCACCCTCTACTACACCCTGGGATGCAACACCGCGTTTGATCGCGAGGCTTTCCTCACGGCCGGCATGTACCGGACCATCGACGCCGGGGACGACCTGGAGATCGCGCTCCGGATGAAGAATCTGGGACAGGTGGTGCTGGATCCCGCGCTGAAGGTGGGATTCTCCATGCGGCGCTACCAGCAGTTCGGGACGCTCCGCTCCATCTACCGGTGGCTGTACATCGTATACCATGGCGGGGAATCCTCGAAATACCAGTATTCGCGGCAGGAGTACCGCTGACGGACGGTGGCGGATGAACGACCTGCACCACACAGGAGGGGATGATTTCACCCGGCGGGTGCGGGAGCGGGTGGAGGCCTTCAACGGGAGCCCCTATGCCCACCTGCTGGGCATGGAGATCACCGAAGTCTGGCCCCGGGGAGCCCGGGTCACGATGAACCCGGAGGGGAAGGAGAACCCCCACGGCGTGATCCACGGTGGCGCCATCTTTTCCCTCGCGGACCAGGCTTTCGCCATTGCTGCGAACCAGGAGGAGATGCAGGTGGCCACGTCAGTGTACATCACCTTCATGGTCCCTGCCACCGGTCCCCTGGAAGCGGTGGCCGAGTTCCTGGGCGAGACGGAGCACACCGCCCTGTACCGGGTCATGGTAAAGGCCGGGGACCGGCTGGTGGCGTCATTCGATGGCGTGACCTTCCGGAAGTGATCCGGTCTACCTCACGAAATCCGAGAGGGGCCGCTGGGCCGGTGATCTCCCACCCAGGGCCAGGTGGGGTCCCGCCCGGCGGAGGTTCACGCCGCAGGCCGCACAGTCCCTGAGATCCCGGATCCCGCCACGGATCCTCGCTGCCACGAGCTTCTCCGCCGTCCGCGGGCCGATGCCGGGCACACGGAGGAGGTCGGTCCGGTGCGCCGTGAGGAGGTCCACCGGTCCGTGCTGCTCAGCCAGCACCTCCTTGGGGTCACGGTTCGTGAGCATCCCCCCGCCGTCAAAGAGGGTCTCCAGGTCGGCAGGGCCGAGCCGGTAGGTTCGCACGAGGGTATCCAGCTGGTACCACCGCCACGCCCTCCAGACCGGTGCTGGGGGATAGGATTCCATCGGCGTACCGGCCAGTGGCCGGAAGGGGACGTAGTACACCCGGGAGACCTGCATCCTGCCGTAGAGCCAGGCGATGCGCCGGTACACCTCACGGTCCGTCTCCCCCGCAGCTCCCAGCACCATCTGGGACGTGTGGCCGAAGGGCCTGGCCTCCCGGATCCAGGAGAGGCGGGTGAGGAGGTCGCTCCGGTAATCCTTCACCTGCGCCACCTCGCTCATGCGGCCTGCCGATGGCACCTCCAGGTTGATGCTGATACGATCCGCCACCCTGGCAGCATCCGCGATGTCGGCCCGTGCAGCCCCGGGCAGGATCTTCAGGTGCAGGTAGCCGGTGTACCCCCGCCGGCGCAGGATCTCACCGGTCTCCACGAGATCGTGCATCACCCTGTCCGTATCTTCACCGACTCCAGAAGAGAGGAAGAAGCCGTCGGCCTCGCCTCGGGCCTGCATACCGAGAAAGAGGCCTGCAGCCTCCTCCGGTGTTAGGGAGAGGTCCCGGCGGCTGTTCCGGAGCGTGCAGTAGGCGCAGTCGAACCGGCAGGAGCCCTGCAGGAGCAGCTTGAAGAGGCGGCGGCACGGTGCAGCCTTCCCCTCAGCAGGTCTTCCCGGTGGGGATAATGCCGGTTCATGACCGGGGACGCAGAGGTCATGGACACTCCCCCGCACCAGTGCCCGGAGGGTCTCTGCCGCGACTGCCACACGGGTACCTGCCGTTCCCCGCTTATCAAGCCCTCCCGGCCGGTGTGAAAGTGAGGTGCCTTTCCTTCTCCCGCTCCGGTGAACCGCGGTCTGTTCACCTGCAGTCCGGTGACCCGATCAGAGCTTCAGTCCCTTTGCCACCCGCTTCCCGAGGTCTGCATCCGCTTTTCTCAGGTTCTCCACCATCCGTTTCTGGATCTCCTTCTTTGCATGACTGAGCGGATCCACGATGTTTTCCACCAGGTGATCCTGGTCTCTTTTCGAGAGGGAGCGGTACCGTTCTCCTGCCTGCTGGAAGTCGTTCGCGAGAGCGATCTTCCGGCGGACCTCTCCCCCTTCAAACGGGCGGCCTTCAAATGTCCTGTCCCCGGACTCGCGGGGCATACCACCCCCGAGAGTATTGGGCTCATAATTGACCGTTCCCGTGTGCCCGACGCCGGACTGCATCGCCCCGTCCCTCTGGTTGTTGTGGACCGCAACCCTGGGCCGGTTTACGGCGATCTGGAGGTAATTCGGCCCCAGCCGGTGCCGCTGGGTGTCCGCGTACGAGAACAACCGGCCCTGCAGGAGCTTGTCAGCGGAGGGTTCGATCCCGGGAACTACGGATGCCGGGCAGAATGCGGCCTGCTCCACCTCCGCAAAATAATTCTCCGGGTTTCTGTCAAGGATCATTTTACCGACCGGCATGAGCGGGTAGCTGTCCTCCGGCCATGTCTTGGTCGCATCGAGCGGATCAAAATCCAGCTTCCGCTCGTCATCGAATTCCATCCGCTGGACGTTGAGCTCGAACTCAACCGTCTTCCCCAATGCAATCCAGTCATAGAGGTCCCTTGTGGCAATGTCAGGATCCTCTCCCGCGAGACGGGTGGATTCGTGGCGGTCAATCGTTTCAATTCCTGCCGCAGGTTTCCAGTGGTACTTGACATAGACGCCCTTGCCCTTTGCATTCACCCAGATATAGGTATTGACCCCGAACCCCTCCATCTTCCGGTAACACTTCACCGTGCCCCGATCGGAGAAGAGCCAGGTGATCATGTGGGTGGACTCCGGTGTGAGGGAGATGAAGTCCCAGAACCGGCTGTTGGCCGATGAGCTGGTGGGGACGTTGGATTCCGGTGCAGGTTTGAACGAATGTACCATGTCGGGGAACTTGATCGCGTCCCGGATGAAGAAGACCGGGAGATTATTCCCGACGAGATCGTAATTCCCCTCTTCTGTGTAGAATTTTACCGCGAATCCCCGGGGATCGCGTGCTGAATCCGCGGATCCCCGTGCTCCCACCACCGTGGAGAACCGTACAAATACCGGTGTTCTCTTTTTCGGGTCCTGGAGGAACTTTGCCTTCGTGTAGCGGGCCATGCTCCTGTAAACCTGGAAATATCCATGGGCACCCGCACCCTTGGCATGGACCACACGCTCAGGAATTCTCTCCCGGTCGAAATGCGCAAGTTTTTCGACGAGGTGAATATCCTGAAGAAGGACCGGTCCACGCTGCCCTGCAGTGAGCGAGTTCTGGTTATCCGCAACCGGAACTCCCTGGTTCGTGGTCAAGGTTTTTTTCTCCATCGTCTATCCCGGGTGAGTGGTGCACGCGGGAATGGATAAGTATTTGCGTTCGGGGGGTTCCCGATGGGTCCCGTGGAGTTCCCACCGCATGCCGGTATTCCGGTGTGGAATCGCCGTTGGCGTTGGAGTGGAAGAGTTATATCTCAAGAGCGTGGAAGTGTCACAGGGCGAACGGTATGAACGACGAGATTGCGGCCGTGGAGACGGTGGCAGGCCTGATGGCGCTTTCAGCGAGGACTGCCCCGAAGGCGCGGGGGACAGACGTGCTCTTCACCCGTGTGGTGAAACGGGACGGCCTCCCTCTGCTGGCAAGGACCATGAGGAGCATCGGGGAAGCGCGTGGCATCGTCTTCTTTCTCCGGGATGCCGCCAACGTGGAGCAGAGCGATGCATGCGTGCTCCTGGGCGCCCGGAAGGAGCCCACTGCCGGCATCGACTGCGGCGCCTGCGGCTTTGCCACGTGTGCGGGGATGCTGAAGTTTGTCCCTGCGTCCCCCGCAGAGAAGGCCCCCCTGAGGGGCCCCAACTGTGCCGTCCGGATGGTGGACCTGGGCATCGCCATCGGCTCGGCGGTGAAGACCGCCCAGATCCACAACGTGGACAACCGGGTGATGTACTCCTGCGGTGTCGCAGCCCTCTCGCTGGGCTGGCTGGAGGGGTGCCAGGTGGGGTACGGGATCCCGCTGAAGGCCGCGGGCAAGAACATCTACTTTGACCGTCCGAAGGTGTGAGAGCATATGCCGAAACTGATGATACGGGGCGGGGACCTGGATCTCGTGGAGTACGACTTACAGCCGTTCCTGCCCGGAGACCAGGTGAATACCCTGGGATTCGAGAAGCAGAAGTACAGCCTGAAGCCGGTGAAGGGCACGGTGGTGGTCACCGCTCCTGCCCGGATCCACCTGACGGTGCTGGACATGAACCGGTTCGCGCCGGGGAAGCCCGGAGGCGGGGGCGTGGGATTCGCGGTGCAGGTGTACTGTACCGCTGAGGTCACCTGCACCCCGAAGGAGGTGGAGATCACCTATGATCGTGCACCGGTCCTCCGCCACCACGTGGAAATCTTCCGGAAGGCCGTCGGCTACCAGGGAGGTTTCCGCATCACCGCCCGGGACCACCAGTACCATCACGTGGGGATGGGGTCCACCTCCACGATCTCCATCGCGACCCTGAATGCCATGAACCGGGCGGTGGGGTCCCCCCTCACCCAGGACCAGCTCCGGCTCCTGATGGGCTATAACTTTGTGGAGGAGACGGGCGATGGCAGGATCGCGTTCGCGTTCGAGACCGGGGTCGGCCCCGCAGTCTCCACTCACGGTGGCATGGCCATCATGGGGGACGACCTGGCGCTCGTGTACAAACATGCCTTTGCCGAGGGTCAGAATGTCTTCATTGTCATCCCCACCTCTGACATCTCGTCCGCGGGCACCCGGGAGATCGAACTCCTGATGAACCGGGGCCGGAACCTGGACTACATGGACCGGGAGGTGAAGTGCCACATGGTCATGATGGATCTGATCCCGGCGCTGGAACGGGGGGACGTGAAGAAGGCAGGGAAGATCTTCTGGGAGATCGAGTTCCGGGGCTCCAAGCGTGCCGAGGTGGAGCACCACGGCTTCCGTATCTACCAGTACATGGCCAGGATCCGGGAAGCCGGCTTCGACTTCGTGGGCATGTCCTCGGTGGGCCCCACGATCGCGGTGGTCACGGAACGGTCCCGGAAGGAGCTGGAGAAGGCAATCGCGGACCTGGGCCTGAAGGTGGCGGTGGAGACGAAGATCGACAATAAGGGAATGAAGATAGAGGAGAAGAAGTAGGAAATCCCGTCTTGTACGGTATTCCTCTCTTTAAAATCCTTCCGTTTCCTTGACGGTGAACAGAAAGGAAGATTCTGCTGAGAAGGGGTGGGTACAGAGGCGATATGAACACCCCTTACCCCCCGGAGAGGATCACGTTTCCATCCCCTTCTCCTCCTGATTTCCCACTGTCATTTCGAAAGTTACTTGGGAGGGTGGGGCAACTCACCTGGCATCAGGAGTCTGTGTATGTGGTTTGAGCTGCTGATTCTCATCATCGGTATCGTGTTCGGCTATCTTCGCAAGGGCAAGGAAGACTTCATGGGGCTCCTCAAACAGGGAGCGATTGTCGGTATCATCTTTGCCGTCATCTTCGGGCTCCTCGCGTATTTCCTGGCCCCCGGCGGCATCAGCCTTGCGACCGGGTTCATGGGCGCAATCGGCATCTTCATCGGAATCATCATCCTCGTAATCATCTTCATCATCGGTGCCTTCATCGGTGACTACCTCGAAAAAATGATGGAAAAGAAGTAAACCCGATGGGCTGCATCACAGCCCTTTCTTCTCTCCTTTTCCGGCAGGTTATTGCCGGCTGCGGGATGTGACCTGGTGAGTGAGTGGGAGAGCGTGTCTCCCTTCACTCCCTCCCCTCCATCCCCAGCACCTTCTCCGCCGCATTCCGAACCCGGGGATCCGGGTCCCGGAGGCACTCCCTGAGCGCCCCTTCGGCTGCAGGGCTCCGCGTCCTCCCCAGGATCGTCGCGACGGCGATACGGGTCTCCAGGTTCTCGGACGGGTCTCGCAGGCGTGCGACCAGCCCGTCGATGGCGCTCGACGTGCCGATGCGGCCCAGGGCTTCCGCCGCACAGATGCGGGTCTTCCACTTCTCCTCCGGGTCACTCATGCGGTCGATCAGGGGCTCCACCGAGCGGATGGAGCCGATCTCCCGGAGCGCCCGTGCCGAGAGCCTGCGGATGTCCGGGTGCTCATCCCTGAGGGCATTCACGAGAGCGGTAACGGCTCTCGGGTCGCTGGCGGAACCAAGGACCTCGGCGGCATGAACACGGCGCAGGTGCTCGGTCCGGTCGCCCAGGGCTGCGATGAGATCATACAGCCGGGCGTCTTCCAGGGGGGTCCAGACCCCCTTTCCTTCCTTTTCTGTCTGGATCATGAGGGTATACCAATGATGATGGGAGAGTTCAGATGCAGGCGTCCTGTTCCGCACAGGGGGCGGATCAAGAATATGGGTTAATGTACAAAGAAGAGCGGCCGCTTACCACAGGCAGGCCAGGAGAAACGGATACTGTGAACTGCTGAACCGGTGTGGTCCATGGGAACCTGTTGGGTACCCGGATGAGAAAAACGTTTCGTTGCCAGGGAGGGTATCGCTTGATGAGGGGTTTTCACAGGCCCATCGCGGACCTTTCCCGGATCATGCATTGCTGGCAATCCGGGCAATATTCAGTCCAGCGCCGGGTCCTATCAGTTCAACCGGTAGTGGACAGTCCACTGGGTCTTCCTGATGAGTTCGATATGGCTCAGGACTTTGAACCACCCCAGTTTCTCTTCTTCGGAATCAAAGTAACTCCATTCGTCGAGGAACTGTATGCCGGTATGCCATTGTTCCATCTCGCGACCGTCGTGGATACCGGACCGGAACGTGGCATCCTTTCCCAGGTGCACCTGTCGCTGTATCTTGTAATCCAGTAATTTTTTTAACGGGTATCTGAGCCAGACTGAATTCACCACTTCGCACACCAGTTCGGAACCCGGGAACTTTTCCTGGATCTTCAGCACCAGCGATTGGACATCCTTCCCGTCCAGGTACATGAATACTCCTTCTGCCATGAACAGGAACGGCCCTTTGTGCCGCAGGACAGGAACCATCCAGTCAAAATCCAATACTGAGGAGGCGAGAAGGTGATACCGCTCGGTCTCGTTGAAAAAGGCTTTTTTGATCTCTATGATCTCCGGCAGGTCAAGATCATAATAGACCACGCGTCCATCATCTATCCGCAGGAACCGTGAATCGAGCCCGCAGCCGATATTGACAACAACGCCGTCAGGAAACCTCTGTAAGAAATCCCGTGCATAGTCATCGTATTTTTTTGCACGGATAGCAATATGGACAACAAGCCTCTTATCCAACGTGCCGGAGACAAGGGCCCTGTCGAGCGGATGCCCGGACAGGGAGAGCGTTTTATTCAGTTGGGTCGTGATCTCAACAGATTTCGGGTCAGAGAGTACGGGATTGTCTGAACGGCTCTCAATGGCATGACAATAGAGGGTGACAAACGACGTCGCTGCAACATCACTCACTCCTCTCAGCATGGTGCTCCTCCAGAGTCAGCCGCCGGAATAAAAAGGTGATTGGGATGGATGACCAGAAATCTTTTTTCATACTCTACTGTTGATGGTACTCATTAAAAAATATTCAAAATCCAGGGACAATCGAGTCCGCCCTTCCCTCAAATCCCGCTCATTTGACCGTTTCGTTACCGGTATCATGGTCCGGAACCGGATCCCCTCCTCCTTCGCGCCGTCCACCATCCCGGGCCTGCGGGCCGGCATGCCCGCTCGGCACGCCTATCGACGTGAGAAAAGGGGGGACTGTTGTTTTCGTTTCCGGCACCCGGATCATGGCTACGGGAAGAGGGGCATTGTCCGGTGACTCTCTAATGCGATCCAGGCACGAAGTGGCGAGTCCGGTTGCGTAAGGTAAAAAGGGTACAGGTACAACTAGAAGGAGACATTGCTACCATCAAGGGAGGAGTGGTATGTTGTTCCGTATCGAACATGCCGGCCAGGCAGGGAGGGACGGATGAGCACCCCCACCGTTGCACACACAACAACGGGTATCGTGATCGCCGTTGTCAGGGAACAGGCCCCCGGTGAACAGCGCGTTGCGAGCGTGCCAGAGGTAGTCCAGAAACTCACGAAGTCGGGGTACGAGGTCCGGGTCGAGCATGATGCGGGGAGAGGAGCGTTCTACCCGGACGACCTCTATGTTGCCGCCGGTGCTAGGATCGTGCCCGGCCGGGCCGAACTGCTCCAGGGTGCCGCCATCGTGCTGTGCGTACAGCCCCCGGCCATGGCCGATGTGGAGATGCTCGCCGAGGGCACGATCGTCATCGGGTTCATGAATCCGGCCAGCAACCTCTCCACCGTGACCCGGATGCGTGACCGCAGGGTCACCGCCTTTGCCCTCGAGCTGGTCCCGCGGATCACCCGTGCCCAGAGCATGGACGCGCTCAGTTCCCAGGCAACGGCCGGCGGGTACGCCGCAGCGATACTCGGTGCCAACCACTGCCCCAGGTTCCTCCCGATGCTGACCACGGCTGCGGGCACGATCCGGCCGGCCACAGTGCTCATCCTTGGTGCGGGCGTTGCCGGCCTCATGGCGATCGCGACAGCGAGGCGCCTTGGCGCCATGGTCGAGGCATACGATGTCCGGCGTGCCGCGGGCGAACAGGTCCGGAGCCTCGGCGCGAAATTCCTCGAGCTGGAGATCAATGCGGAAGGCCAGGGCGGTTACGCCCGCGAGCTCACGCCGGAAGAGAAGGTGAAGGAACAGCAGATGGTCTCTGCCGCGGTGGCACGGGCCGACATCGTGATCACGACGGCCGCAATCCCCGGCCGGAAGGCGCCGATCCTTATCACGAGAGAGACCGTGGCAACGATGCGTCCGGGTGCCGTCATCGTCGATCTAGCTGCCGAGTCGGGCGGCAACTGCGAGCTGACCCAGAGCGGAAAGACCGTGAAGGAGCACGGTGTTACAATCGTAGGCCCGCAGAACCTGCCGGCCCGGGTCGCGTATCACGCAAGCCAGATGTACGCGAAGAACCTCCAGTCGTTCCTCTCGCTCCTTCTCGGGAAGGACGGGGCGCTCACCCGTGAGTTCACTGACGAGATCCTGGCATCGAGCCTCCTTGTCCACGCAGGCGAGGTCCGGCATGCACCCACGCGTGACCTCATCAGCGGAGGGAAGCCATGATCGACATCACGGCCTTCTGGATCGCTCTCTACATCGCGATGCTCGCCGCATTCACCGGTTACGTGGTCATCAGCCGTGTCCCCGTCATTTTGCACACACCCCTGATGAGCGGCTCGAACTTCATCCATGGGATTGTGCTCGTGGGGGCGATGGTGGCGCTCGGCCTTGCCACGACGCCTCTCGAGCAGGCGATCGGGTTCATCGCCGTTGTGCTCGGGGCAGCGAACGTGACCGGCGGGTATGTGGTCACGGAACGGATCCTCCAGATGTTCGACCGCAGCGGAAAGAAGCCCGGAAAGGGGGCGTGACATGGCTGACCTCTCCTTTGCCATCGAGCCCGTCTACCTGGCGACGGTCTTTTTGTTCATCATCGCCCTCCAGCGGATGAGCCACCCGCTCACGGCCCGGAGCGGGATCGTATGGGCCGGCGCCGCGATGCTCATCGCAACGCTCGTCACGTTCTTTACCCCGAATCTCACCAACATCGCCCTGATCGCCATCGCGATCGTGGTCGGCGGCGGCTTCGGCTATATCGCGGCCAGGCGCGTGTCGATGACCCACATGCCCCAGATGGTCGCATTCTACAACGGGATGGGGGGCGGCGCGGCAGCCGGGATCTCGGCCGTCGCCCTTCTTGGCCCCACCACTGCCATCACCGCCTCGCTTGCGGTCGCCGGCGGCCTGATCGGGGCTGTCTCGTTCTCGGGGAGCCTCATTGCGTTCCTGAAGCTGCAGGGCTGGATGCCATCGCGGCCGGTGACCTTCCCGGGCCAGCAGCCTGTCAACATGGTGGTCCTTGCCCTCGCCATCATTTCCGGGATCTTCGTCGTCCTGCAGCCCTCCTGGGTACCGCTTTCTGTCAGCATGTGGCTCCCCCTCTTTTTCCTACTCGCTCTCGGCTTCGGGCTCCTCATGACGCTCCCGATCGGCGGGGCCGATATGCCGGTCGTCATCTCGATGTACAACGCTTTCACCGGTCTCGCCGTTGCATTGGACGGGTTCTCGTTTGCTACCCCCAACTACGCGATGATCATCGCGGGTATCATTGTGGGTGCGGCGGGCTCGCTGCTCACTCTCCACATGGCGAAGGCAATGAACCGCTCGCTCGCAAACGTCTTCTTCGGGGCGTTCGGCGCAACGGAGGAGCAGGCGGCCCAGGTATCGGGCAGCATGAAGGCGATCGAGGTTGACGACGTTGCAATCCTGCTCGCCTACGCGGACCGGGTGATCATCGCCCCCGGCTACGGCATGGCAGTCGCCCAGGCCCAGCAGAAAGTGAAGGAGCTCTCCGACCTGCTCGGAGCGAGGGGTGTTTCGGTGAAGTTCGCGATCCACCCGGTTGCCGGGCGGATGCCCGGGCACATGAACGTCCTTTTAGCCGAGGCAGGAGTTGCCTACGACCACCTCTTCGACCGCGACGAGGTGAACCCCGAGTTCCCCGGCACTGACGTCGTCCTCGTCATCGGGGCCAACGATGTCGTGAACCCGGCGGCGCACCGGCAGGGCAGCCCGCTCTTCGGCATGCCAATCCTGGATGTCGAACAGGCAAAGAATGTGATCGTCCTCAAGCGCGGGCAGGGGAAGGGCTTTGCGGGGATCGAGAACGACCTGTTCTACCGGGACAACACGCGGATGCTCTACGGCGACGCGCGGGAGACGGTCGGGAAGCTGGTGCAGGCCCTCAAGAAACTCTAACATCCCAGGGGGATCCTCTCCCCCGGTTTTTCGATGGGTATCACCCCAGCCTGACCGGCTGCCGCGTGGTGGACTGCGTTGGGGCGATGAGCCCGGACCTGAT
>Ga0153915_10000450_pt1 | contig 37983 bp, 33 predicted proteins | sample Opewatmetagenome_2_FD_107003 | JGI IMG/M metagenome (GOLD analysis project Ga0153915, IMG submission 107003) | Freshwater wetland microbial communities from Ohio, USA - Open water 3 Core 3 Depth 3 metaG | ecosystem: Environmental > Aquatic > Freshwater > Wetlands | place: USA: Ohio, Lake Erie... | reverse complement strand
CTGCCGTTCAGTTCTGGAATAAGAATCGTATTGACCTTCACACAGATGCCTGCATCTGCCGCTGTCCGAATTCCGCGGAGCTGCCGTGTCACTATCTCTCTAGCCATACTTGCGCCTTGCAAGATGCGTCCGTTGATGGTTGCCCATTCATAGAGATTTGAAGCGATATCGTAGCTCTGAGTGCTCATTGAAACCGACACCGTTGATACATCAAGGTTACAGAGCATTCCCACTGCCTCTTCGAGCAGAGTTCCATTTGTGCTAAGACAGAACCTCACATCCATGCCCCTATCGCGCAGACCCTGAAGTGTTGCGTACGTTTCCCTATTTGCCAACGGCTCCCCCGGCCCCGATATCGCCACTATCCGAAGTCTCGGGTCTTCAGAGAGCTCCCTCATGGCACATTCTACTGCTTCTTCAGGGGTCAGTACACGGGAGGCATATCCCGGTTTCGATGTATGACAGGATGATCCCAGATTGTGGTCACAGAAAATGCATTTCACATTACAGTACGTTGCGACTGGCAAGTGAATGCGGGCCCATAGAGCGTTGCGCGTGTCAGCGTAGCAAGGGTGGTGTGTGAATGGGTATTGTAGAATGGTCGTCATGGTGGTTCAAGCACTCTGATGCAGGATTTTTCTTGCATCTTTTGCTGTACGTTTCGCGTCTGAAAAAATGAGTCCCAGTGCTGCATTCTCCGGAGCAGTCACTGTAAGAATGTAATCCGGAGAGACAGAGATTACTAACGTCGTACCGAGGTCTCCCTGAATGATAATTGACTTGAGATCTCCCTGTCTCAATTCCTTCACAGTCTGTTCACCTGCTGCATGAATCCCCGCAACCATTGCTGCCACAGTAACCTCCTCAGTGCCTGCATGAAAATGGCTCACGAGAGGCAGTCCCTCAACAGAAAAGATTGCCGCGCCTAGTATGGGTGATTTGTTTGACAGCTCCTTCAACATCGCCAGCAGCTTTTCCTGAATCATCATGGCGGTCTGGTCTTCCAAGTCTCATCCCTCGAATAATCCAATCGAATCTTGACTGATAAGTCCTCGGATGGGTAAGTTACTGATAAAGGTAATGAGGGCAGTGTTTTTCTTCGTCGTCAGCCAATTAGGTGTACAGATGGGACTCTATCACTATGCAATGAGATCGTGGGTAGTTTCATGACCCGTAGGACCCCCTCGGCCTCCTGCTCTAGACCTGCCTCCTTGAGCATATCCACGAACTCGAATCCTGTTGTCACGATGACGCCTTTTACTGGCTTGCCATTTCTCATTGATTCGAGCAATTCCTGCACTGTGAATAATTTGCATTTCAGGTCAAGATCAGTATGTTTTTCGAGGTGACTCATTCCCTTCTTTGCTATTGCTCTGTTCTCTTTCTGTTCACTAGTGTAGGCTCTTCTCTTATTGATGGTTTTGAGTCTCGCTAGACCCTTCTCAATGACATCCTGCGCATTCAGGCTCTTGCCATAGAGTGTTTGAACACTCTTTGTAGTAGTCGTGACAAGCCATGCTGTTCCATACACTTCCTGATAGCGCATGGCCTTGAGAAGTTCCGACTCGCTGAGGAGCGTCAGTGAACGATATCCCTTGTACTCAACTGATATTGTCCAATCCGGGTCTGAATGATGGACTATTAGATCTGGTGTAAGTCCTTCTCCTGTTGTCGGGACTGATGTAGTCACTTCCGGGAAGAGATGCATTATCAGGGCAAGAAATGCCTCGTGAAACATATTGTGTCTAAGGTTCCTCGCCTCCTGAGGATGTCGCAGGCCGGCATCTCTATAGAGAAGAGGCATCTCGACTCGCTGTCCGGTCTTTGCTCTGATCTCGTTTCGTGTTGTGATGCGGCCCCGAGAGTGATTCATTCTGATCAGCCTCAGGGCAGCTTCGTAACTGATGAGGTCGAACATGATTGCCCCAAGGTTTGATTTCTTGATTGAGGATTCTTCTGAGATCCGTCGGGATGCTTCGGAGTATGCCCAGTCTAGCACTTCTTGTCCATCTTTGCCGAGAAGGCTCAATATCGAGTTCATCTTATCACTGAGGGTGTGTCTCTTGACATAATTCCTCAGTTCGTTGGCAATTTTGACTGATGTATTAACCAATGCCTTTCTCTCTCGTCTGTGTCGTATCAGCCTCTTCTGAGGATGTCCTTCGTGAGTGTGACCTCATCGCTTTCCTCATCGACCTTGACGAGGTTTGCACTTGCAAGGTCATATACAGCTTTTCGTACGACCGCAGGCATAATGCCACTACCTGAGGCAATATTCTTCCTAGTTATCGCAGTCTTCACGTCATGCAGTGTATACAGGATCCTTGCATGAGGTTTTCCATAAAATACAGTTTCGATGAGAGTGATATAGATTGCCAGCAAATCACTGACATCGACCTTCTCTGCAAGCGCCTTCTTCTCCGCCGACGCCTCTCGGTAGAGTTCGGAGACTCTCGTAAGTTGCTGGCTGATTTCATCTAGTTCTTTCTTGAACTCATCCCGTTCCTGGCGAATTTTGTCGACCTCACCCGTTTTTGAGGCTTCTGCCTCTTTGACTTGAGTCTTGAGACTGGAGACCTCTTCGTTCAGTTGATCGAGTTTGCTCTCCGCAGCCCAGGCCTTTTCTTCTGCCTCTCTTCTGCCGGCTCTGACTTCCTCGCTTTCATTTTGCAGCGTATCCCGTTCATCCATTATCTTGACTATGGTGTTTTGAAACTCATCCAATAACTGTAACATTCTTTCTCTATCGGTCATAGGGACGCTCCTCATCTCCTTAGTGAACAACCGGCTTTATATCACTTTCACATCAAGGCCGGCAGCCTTCGTTTTTAGATACTTTAGATACAATCCCCTCAACTCGCCCAGTGGCAGACCAAACGATTTGAAAGCTTCAAGCTCTCCTTTGCGTTTCTTTCTGAGCATTGTTTCATTCTGTTTGCCAAGAATTTCATCATTGCTGATTGCCGGAATACTCCTATTCTGCTCCGCGCACTTCAGGTCTGACTTTGTCATGGACTCAAGAGAGTGTTCAATCTCCGTCAGCAACCCATGCCTGTTCCAGAAGTCATCTGTCGTAAGGCCAAGCAGTTTTGCCTCTGGTGTTGCCAATCCTTTGATATTCGCCAGTTCTATCGAGTTACTCTTAATCGTGGAGAAGATACGCAGCGACCAGGGCGACATGTCAACAAGCACCAAAATCGGTATCTCTTCATCTGCAAGTCTTCGTATCCACGCTCTCATGTTTCTCCCCGGCTGACCGAATAGAGAACCAACGCCAATTCTCAAGTCTTCAGGTATACCAAGTTCAATCAGATTCCTAGCCATCGCCTCTTTCTCGATGAAGACTGCAGCATCAATGTTTATGTCATGTATCGTCACATCAAAAGGCCTGCTTGATATGAACCACCCGTATTCCCCTGCTGACGCGCAATTCAGCCTCTTTCCAGACATATCTGAGATTGTGACATCGCCATAAAACGTGCCCTTCGGCGAACTGACAACTCCGAACTCTTCGCGTGGAATAGATGCACCACCATGTCGCATAATGCGCTCGCAGAGATTGATCATGCGATTGGTTTCATTCTGGTCAGTGATTTTCATGATGTCCTGGACATGCTTTACTTTATGCATGTAATAGAAGTCCCTGAGACTCATCGACATGTTCTGTTCTAGGTGCTCTTTGAATCGTGAGAGGCCGTACACAAGCCCCGCAACGATTTTTGCGCTCTCGACCTTTCGACCGTCAATATAGGATGGTGTTTCATCAATCGAGACGTATCCCTTGTCTTCCTGATAGTCGACGTTCTTTTTCGAGGCTCCGTAATATCCGATCTCCGGGAAGACTCCGTCTTCTACTGTTTCAGCCAGGGTATTGAGAACCTCATCGATGAGCCCAAGAACTTCTGAGGTTGCGTTTTCCGACCTAGAGTAGCTCATTCAGCATCCCCTCCTTCTCTCAGAAGACGATCAAGCCGTATATCTCTGCCAGTTGCTTTGCTTAGTGTCTCAGCTATGAACATATAGTAGGATGTAAGGCGAGTTTCGCGTTTGCTAGACTTCTGCGTTCTGTTCCGTCTTCTGAGCTTCTCACTTAGGTCCCTTAGGCAGTCCTTGAAGCCCAGTTCAATCTCTCTCCGAACAACATCAACATCAGCAATGTACTCCTTGCCTACCGTCTTGTAGGGGATTCTGGTCGAGCAGATGTGAATAATGAACGTCAGGGGGTCTTCATGGCTTAAACCATAGTTCTTGAGGTTGAGATCTCTCACGACTCTGTACGACACATCTGACCGTTCATCATAGAGCAGAGGTATGCGGTTGGCAAACCTCACCACGGTCGCACCTGCATTTAAGCTGCCTCCGTATGCAACTCCTGTCTCAACGATGAAGGGATGGCCTTCGTGCACACATGGAGGCCTCTGTCTGAATGTTGCTAGCTCAGGAGCCAGTCTTTCCACGCCTGCAAGGAGTATCTCTTCCCCGACGGGAGACAGAGAATTCGCTGAGGGTGGTAGAAATCCGTCATAGCTCTCTATCGATTTCATCACTCTGAGAAGTTCATCCATGGTCAGTGAATTTGGTTGTCTTTCTGAATCTAGGTGTGCGAAGGCTAAGAATTCGCTAGCCTTTGTGTTTCCTACTCTCTGGAAGGTGGTTGTAAGGAATGATTTCAGAGTCTTTGCACGTGTCATCGAAATCATGCGTCTGAGCATCTCAACATCAATTCCCTTTGGATGCGGCCTTGCGGCAACTGTGGGTTTTGGGGAGGCATGAATGACTCTATCATACCTGATGATCCCTGCATCTGGAGTTTCGAATAGGAGTGATGCATACGGCACAATAATGGCAGTCTGAGCGAAGTACTCAATGATCCGCCGCTTACTTCTGAGCCAATCTCCCTGAAGGGAAAAGGTGACCATAGTACCCCGCTCATCCTCCGACTTTGCGACCTCATGTTCATCAAGAATGACCGGCCGATTATTCTCAATATCAAGCCGCATCTTCACCTGGTGGCCAAATGGCTCTCCTATTTGCCCCGTGACAATTTCGATGGGCTTCTGAGTGGTCACCTGTCCGTAGAGCAGAGCAAGACTTCCTCCAAGACCGAATGTTCCCCGGCTCTGCCGATGAGTGAACTTCGTGCCAGTCAGCATCTTTCCAAGTAGTAGCGGGACTGTCTTTCGCTTCATTCCTGTGCCGTTGTCCTTTACCACCAGTTCGAAAATCTCGGGTCCCTGAGTCATGATGTCATCTTTAGGACCTTCGTCTTGGCATCTGAGTAGTACTGTAATCTCCGGAAGAACGCATGCTTCTTCACATGCGTCAAGACTATTCTCAACGAGCTCCCGAACTGCAACGTAGAGGGACCGCGCTGGATTATCAAAACCCGCTATCGCTCTGTTCCTGTAGAACCATGCTGAAACTGATAGCTCTGTGATGTCGTTTGTCTGAGTACTCGGTGTGAGCAAGAGCCTGCCTCCAGAGATGTCTCATGAAGGCACAGCATTGTTCTGCTATGAAGCGTGGTATTATGTCAGTCACGCTATATTCGGAATAACGAAATAGCCGACAATAAGCATCGATAGAAGTGCTAGCGTCAGGATAAGCCAAAGGGGTTTGCTCCAGTCCTTGACAGCAGCACCATCGAACGGTGGGATAGGTATCATGTTGAAGAGACCTAGAACGGAGTTGATTATGATTCCATATCGCACGAGAAACATGAGATAGTTCAAGGTCGAAGGGCCTAATAGAAAGACAGAGAGCATGGCAGTGATTACCAGTCCCGAGGCGAACAGGAAATTGCTCAAGGGACCTGCTAGGCTCGTTTTTGCGTTAACTTCTTTGCTAGAGGCGCCACTTGTATACATTGTGCCAGTGCCAAAGATCGGTATCGAAAAGATGATGGCAATAGCTGAGAGATAGTAGCCCATCGATGTCATCCGAAACTCGGACCACATACCATAGTGCTGAGCTGTGAATTTGTGAGCCAGTTCATGACCCATGAACGAAAGCAGGAAGATCGAAATCATACCAACAGGGACCCACCAATAAGGTCCCGTGAGAAAGGAGGCGAATACAACGATTCCGTTTATAATCCCAGTAGGTGCCCCAAATATCGAGATGCTCACAAGAATGACTAGTATTGAGGCAATGAGCAGGTCCCTCTTCTCGGTGGCAGAGAATCGTGCCCTCTTCGTAGGTCGTCGTGCCATCTTCTTTTCTGGCACTATGGGTGTCCATGTTTGATTCTCTTCTTGGTAGTCTTCTGTCTCAAGTGATTCGGAAACCCGATGTTTCGCATCTTCACGAACCCGCTGAATCCCAGGACAACCATGGCTCTCAGGAAGCCTGTGCTCTCCGCAATAGATCCCATTGCAGTAAGGGCATTTGAAGTTTAGGTCCTCTTTCCCGCACAGAGAGCATTGCATCATTGAAACACCTGACCAGACTGATTTGTGACTCCTCAACTGTTGTAGTATATCCGTATTCCTATCTGACCCATGGTACCATTGGCCCTCAGGAACAAGCTCTCACACAACCCTTAAGTAACGATTGAAGTGAGCCGAAGATAGTTCTGGGAGACTCGGAGAGAGAATCATTGGACTACGACGTCGCTATCGTGGGCAGCGGCCCTGCCGGAATATTCTGTGCTCTCGAACTCATTCAGCACAATCCTGATCTTAACATCGTAATGATCGAACGGGGAAAGAGCATCGAGAAACGCGATTGCCCAAACTCGGATGCCACTCCTGGCTGCAGGAAATGCAGTCCCTGCAACGTCTTGGCTGGGTGGGGTGGAGCAGGTTCTTTCTCAGATGGCAAACTATCGAAATCCACCCAAGTCGGAGGTTGGCTTGATGAGGTCTTGGGCACAAAAAGTCTGACGGACCTTATCGAGTATGTCGACCAGACATATATTGACTATGGCGCCCCCACAAAGATCTATGGCGAGGATGAAGACGCAGTTGAGGCCTATTCTGACAAGGCTGTGTTGAATGGCATGGAGCTCATACCGCAACGGGTACGCCATATGGGTCGTGAAGGCAGCATCCATGTCCTGCAGCGAATGTACGAGAAGATTAGTGAGCATGCCACTGTGCGGTTCAATACTGAGGCGAAGGATATTCAGATCAATGGACATGCAGTCCAGGGACTTGTAACAAATGGTGGAGAAATCGTCAAGGCAAGATACCTCATCGCTGCTCCAGGTAGAATTGGTAATGAGTGGTTATCCAAACAGGCGGATAGATTGAGCCTGCACACTGAAAACAATTATGTGGACATTGGTCTTCGTGTTGAGATTCCAGAGCCAGTGATGCGAGAGGTTGCGGAGGCTCTCTATGAGCCCAAGCTGATATACTACTCAAAACGATTTGATGACAAGGTCAGGCTCTTTTGCTTCAATCCTGGCGGGGTCGTCACAACAGAGTACTATGATGATATTCTCACGGTGAATGGGCAGTCATTCGCAAACAAGAGAACGCCCAATTCGAACTTTGCACTTCTTGTATCGACCCGATTCACGGCACCATTCAAGGAGCCTATCGCATATGGCCAGTCTATCGCACGTCTTGCCAACATGCTTGGCGATGGAGTGATTGTTCAGCGACTTGCTGACCTGCGAAGGGGGAAGAGGAGCACTTTCGAACGAATCGCTCGAAGTCCCATTAGACCAAGCCTCCACAGTGCCTCTCCAGGAGACCTTAGCTTCGTTCTTCCCTTTAGACACTTGAACTCCATCCTGGAGATGCTGGAAGCTTTGGACAAGCTCTGCCCGGGTGTCGCTGATGATGGAACGCTGCTGTATGGAGTAGAGGTTAAATTCTATTCATCGCGGCTCAAGCTAAGCAGTGTTCTTGAAACTGAGGTGAATAATCTTTACGCTGTCGGTGATGGAGCTGGAATAACCAGAGGTCTCATGCAGGCATCCGTGTCAGGTGTCATTGCTGCCCGCGATATTCTTGGCAAGGAGAAGGCAAAGGTCTAATTGCCCCTCCAAAGTGATGAGCACTTCCTAAGGTTTATATACCTAATATACCAAGTGGTATTAGTATACCAAGTGGTATACTAGGTGTTGACTAGCACCTATATAGAAAGGGGCCCCACATGATGACTCAAGGGCGGCATTGCCGCCCGGGGCTCTGCAATTGGAGGATGGATTCTCATATGATAGACGACGACTTTGAGTCAGTGTTCAGAAGACTGCTCGAGTCCCTAAGGGGCTCCCTTGGAGCGTTTCCAGAGGGTACTACGTCATTCAGCTACGTCACTGGCTCAGTATTCAGTGATACCGATACTGAGGGCAGAATCCTTTCGGATTCGGAACCAGATATTGAACGAATCGATTTAGAAGATGAAGTGCTATTCATCGCCAACATTGGTTACAACGACCCGAGCGAATACTCAATCAAGGTGGAAGCGAAGACTCTTAGAATCATTCACGAGATTGATGGCAAAGAAAGACGCGTCGACTTAGACTTTGACGTTGATATCAATCACTCACACGCATCTTTACGAAACGGTGTTTTGGAGATATCATTGAAGATTGAAAAGAAAGGCAATTCTGGAAATAGAGAAGGATATTTGACGATAGATTAGAGAGGGAAACAAGAATGAGCGAAAAAACAATACGACTGAAAGTCGCCGCTGCTATGCCCAAAGATCAAGGACGCGGCATCATCAGATTGAACTCTGACGTGAGAAGTCACCTTGGAGTTAGGTCCGGAGACTACGTCTTGGTCAGAGGCAGCAAGGAAACAATAGCTGTCTGTTGGCCCAGTCTTAAGGAGGATGAAGTCTTGGACATGGTCCGGATGGATGGCTTGATTCGTAGTAATGCAGGCGTAAAGCTAGGAGAGTTGGTGGAAGTATGTAGCGTGTCTGTTCCTGATGCAACACGCGTTGTCATTGCACCTAGTCAGCCTGTCAGATTTCAGCAGGGCTTTGATAACTACCTGAAGCAGCAGATACTCAATCGGCCAATCACCAAGGGCGATACGATTCTTATCTCCTCGATTGGACAGGGAATGCAATTCACGGTCACAGCTGTAGCGCCTGGCAAGTTTGGCAGAATCACACCTGACACGTCGGTTGACGTGTTGACCAAGCCAGTTCGACCAGAGGACATTTCAGTTCCCCAAGTTTCGTACGAAGATATCGGAGGGCTTGGCAAAGAGCTGGTCAAGATTCGTGAAATGATAGAACTGCCCATGAAGTCGCCAGAGTTGTTCAAGAGACTTGGAATCACTCCCCCCAAGGGCGTGCTTCTTATGGGGCCTCCGGGAACCGGAAAGACCCTGATTGCCCGGGCCGTCGCCAATGAGTCGGGTGCGAACTTCAAGGTGATAAATGGTCCTGAGATCATGTCGAAGTTCTATGGAGAGTCCGAACAGAAACTGCGTGAGACCTTTGAAGACGCAGAGAAGAATGCGCCATCCATTATCTTCATTGACGAGCTGGATAGTATTGCACCGAAACGTGCAGAAGTCACCGGAGAAGTCGAACGGAGAGTTGTTGCGCAGCTTTTGGCGCTCATGGACGGTCTCGCCAGTCGTGGCGAGGTAATAGTCATTGGTGCGACTAACCGTCCGGATGATATTGATGAGGCTCTGAGAAGACCTGGTAGATTCGATAGAGAGATTATCCTCGGAGTGCCTGATAAGAAGGGGCGACTTGAGATTCTTCAGATTCATACAAGAGCTATGCCTTTGGAGGAAGGTCTTGATTTAGAGAAGCTGGCTGCAGTCACTCACGGATTCGTCGGTGCTGACCTCTCAGCACTGGCGCGAGAGGCTGCAATGCAGGCTCTACGAAGAGTATTGCCGCATGTCGATCCAGACACAGGAGACATTCCGGCCGATGTTCTGAATAGCCTCTTCGTCACTCAAGCTGATTTTGATATGGCTCTCACTGAGGTGTCTCCCTCAGCTCTGAGAGAGGTTCTTGTCGAGAAGCCTAATGTCCGGTGGGACGATGTAGGCGGTCTTGCTAAGGTCAAGATGCAGCTACGCGAGGCCGTTGAGGCGCCTCTGAAATACCCTGAAGTCTTTGAAGGGATGGGCATAAGGACACCAAAGGGAGTACTCCTATTTGGGCCGCCTGGGACAGGTAAGACTCTGCTTGCAAAAGCGGTAGCCACTGAAACCGAGGCCAACTTCATATCCGTGAGGGGTCCTGAAGTGTTCAACAAGTACGTCGGAGAGTCTGAGAAGGCTGTACGCGAGGTGTTCAAAAAAGCACGTCAGGTGGCTCCATGCGTGCTCTTCTTCGATGAGATTGACGCGATACTTGGCGCACGAGGGATGCGTGATGACACTGGCGTAAGCCACAGAATTGTGAATCAATTCCTCGCTGAACTTGATGGTATGGTGTCCCTTCAAAATGTGCTTGTGATAGGTGCCACTAACAGAGCAGACATCCTAGACCCAGCCGTGCTTCGACCCGGCCGTTTCGATTCTGTGCTATTCGTTCCGCCTCCAGATCGTGATGCAAGAGTCGAGATATTCAAGGTACACACACGTAACATGCCATTGGCTGATGATGTGAGTATCGAGAAACTGGCTGACATGACCGATGGCTTCTCTGGGGCTGACATTGAAGGTCTTGTCAGAGAGGCCGCAATGGCCGCAGTTCGAAGTGACTGGAAGGCAAAACCCGTTCACATGAAGCACTTCAAGGCTGCACTAGAGGAGATCCGTCCAAGCATCTCGCCAGATGATGTGAAACGGTTCATGGAACTTGCTGAACAAGTCAAGAAGCGGCAGCCTCAGAAATCATCTGACGTGTTACCTGGCTACATGTGAGATGACTGAATCGGACTGGATGAATCACAATAGTCCAGTCCTTCTTTCTTGCTGCGCACGGTTTGCTACTGCTGATGTGGTTCTCACGAAAGGCTTCCCATCGAGACGGGCAAAAATGCACTTTGACCTACAATCACGATACCCTTTTGAATGGTAATTCAATGATGAGAAATGCGCCCACTCTCTGGAGGTAAGGAAATGTCTGACTTCTATCCCATATCGCCACTTGTTGGCATTACTAACACAAGCTATGGCGCACAAGCTGGCGTTCTAAATGAAATGTGGGCTGTACGTGTTGTACACGGGAGAAAGATTATCGCCGAGAAGACCATTCCCTGTCTTGAGCTTGACAACATTGTAGGTGTTGCGTACGGCCATATTAGAGTAGAGGGACTGAGCCGACATGCTGTGGCCGCGATGGCAGGCAGATTGATGCAGTATGCACGCAAGTATCAAGAGAGTGGTGTATGTCCGAATTATGAGCTGGCTGAATTCACCTACGATGATGGTTCAACTGCAGGCGCACAAACAGCTTCATCGGGTGGTAGTTCCGAAGGTGCCTCACCGGAGGTGGCAGCAACAGCAACACTTCCTGACCTTAGAGTGGCAGAAGTGCCGCAAATACCTAGAACAATTGGAGACGCTGCATGGCAGCAACTCATCGAAGCGCATGCTGCCCTGATTTACGAGGTCTCTGCATATGCCAAGAGCCTTCCCACAGGACACCTAGAAACAATGTTCAGTAAAGCCGCTGACCAACTGATACATTTCTGGGTCACATCTAATCCCGCTGACCAGTCCGCAGTGCTGAAGGGTTTCGGAGCATTGATTCAGAGCTGTTCGAAGGAGAGTCAATTGCCAAATACTAGTACTGGTAGTGCAACAATTGAAACAGGAACCTGCGAGCTATTACGTATCTGCAGATTGCTTGATCCAAATATGTCCATGATGCCCGCGGGGTACCCATGTACGTTTCATGAGATGATTGCCAAGAAGATTAGTGTCCTGTCAGGTATCAAAGTCAGTGTCAATACCTCATCAATAGGCTGCATTGTTGGTATGTCTGTTGAGTCATCGGTCTTTTGAAACCAGAACAATACTCCTCTTAGCCACCCAATAATCTTAAATCGCTTGAACCGATTCATGTACAATTAGACGAGACAACGTGGTGAGTCTCGAGCAGGAGCTTATGACATTGAGCTACTTAACTTGGCGTGAATACACGCGTTCTGGTCCTGTGTGTCTGGGCGCACTCCTTGTGATTGTTGGCGCAGTTCTTGCACTGTTGCCTGGGTATAACCCAGCCTACGACTTCATACCTGGATACACTGTACTAATCGGCGCTGCTTTAGCAATCGTTGGAGTATTATTCATAATAATGGGCTTCCTCTTCACAAAGAAGAAACGTGACTCTGTCACTACCCCAATCGACACCAGGAAGCTGAGTGACACTCCACCACCGCCACCGCCACCAGACTAATCCTCACTGGATCCATCATTACACCTGAGCTCTTGGGTCACTAAGATCCTTGGGCTCTCGTTCTCTTTCTCTTTTTGACCAATAAAGAACCGATTTATTCCATTCGCTTCATCGCGCAAATCCTAATATGTGACCGAGATAGTTTCTCCTTAGGACAGACTACTGGATGGTGCACAGTCTAGATGAAGATTAACCTCGAATATCGTAATAGTCAATTCCACGAGTGCTCGGGGCAACCGACTACTGCCATTAGCTTGACCGTGGATGATTCACAGAAGAAACTGATTCTTGTGATACCAACTGGTGCTAGCATGATAGAGCGCAGAGCGGCAGAACGAAATGCTCGTGGTATTGAGAAGGTGGGATTTCAGACTGCGAAACACGGACGCGTGGGGCGCGGCTATGAACTTGTAATTGAAGGGCATGGTGGTGGACTTCCAGACCGTTTGACGCACTCACCGCGCGAAGTGTACTAGTACGTCAATTTTGTGAAACGTATGAATGGTCTTGCTGAGTCTGAAAAGAGAACGATCAATGAACCAAGAGAATCCCTGATTCGTGTAGGAGTGTAATGGACAATGTCGGACGACAGAGCGAAAAGATGGATTGAGGAATCACAGAAAGACACTACGCGCCAGTCTGCAGGAAGAATGCACCTTCAAGCTGCTGCTCAGGCAGAGCGTGCAGGTGACATAGCCACTATGGAACGCGAGTACTCATTGGCTGCTCAAGCTTTCGTTAAGTCTGCGGATGAGTACAGAGCTGGTAGAAGCTATAAGAAGGCAGCACTGAACATGTGCGAGGCTGGTGACGTGTTTTCAGAGTTGGGTGATGCCAGCAAAGCTGTTGCGGCATACCAACGCGGAGCCGATGACCTCCTAGCAGCATCATCTGAGCACCTGTTGTGGGGTGATGATGCAGAAACCAGCAAAGGCGCAGCCATTGCCGTCACTGCCTGCATGATCTATATCATGATTGGCAAGGAGGCGGATGCGTTCTACAAGGCTCGTGGCTTTGCTGCAGAGAATGCTTCAAAGATTAGACTTCCTGCTGTTGTCAGGCTGAGTCAGATTCCTCAGATGCTTGAGAACTCCATTCAGAGTGTGAATCTCGAGTCCTTTGCAGAGGCCGAGAACGCAGCTGTCACTGAACTCAAGTCCGCACTCGCGAACTCATCCAGTCAGGAGTTCTCCAAGTATGTCGACAGGGGACTCGACATGGTTCGAGAGATATTGAGAGGAAAACTGAAGGTACCCAAGATCTCATCACAATTGACAGTGCCGATTGACCTCACTTTCACAGAGAACTTCACTGTTCGTCTAAGTGTCAGAAACTCAGGTGATGGCGACGCTTCAAATATGAAACTCGAGTGGCATCTTGATGACGGACTGAGGCTCATTTCCAGCGAAAAGATGAGGACGATTCCACGACTTCCCGCTGGAGAAACCGTGAATATGGATGTCACCCTTAGGGGTGCAGAAGCCCTTGGGGGGATGCGTGACTATTCTCTGGTCGTTCGAGGGTCCTATGAAGACAAGCTAAAGACAGTCTACAGTCTTCAGGCTGGTCCAACCGTAATCACGTTGAAGGATTTCAAGGAGAGTGAGAAGCTACTCCAGGATTCTGACGTCACCGGTGGGAGGGTCGGTTTCCTGCGCGCCTCAATCGAGGAGTCTGAGTTCGAGGCACTACCCCTACTTCGTATCATTGACGGTCTGACTTCATCATTGAAGGAAAGCAGAGCTGAGGTACAGAGAGGTGAGCTCGACTCCGCAAAGGCGCGAATCCGTGTCATCAATGACGTTGTGGATCAGATTGATGCATTAGTTGGTGACGAAGCCCTGGCTGAACAGGTTGCAGATGCAAAGCTTGCAGAGAAGAAGGCCTACGCTCTGCAGACCTTGGTCCCGGTCTTTGACAAGGCCATTGCCTGTGTAAGGAATCAGGAGAAGAAGGTAGAAACTGAAGTGCCTCTCGCCCTCACTGAGTGGGAATCAGTAGCAGGGAAGAAGAAGAGGATACTTGCGGCTACAGGAAAGATCAAGTCAATAGCTAACGACATGAAAGGCAAGCTCACAGCTCCCGAGCATCGCGTTCTTCAGAACAGCATATCTGATTTGCAGATGGAGGCAGAGAAGATACTCATCGACTCATTGCTCGTCGTTGGTGAGCGTCCGTCCTCCCCAGAGAAGACCGAAATGGCCCTGGTCGTAGCTCGGTCAATTCGAAACGAGATCACTCAATTGATGGAGTCAAAGAAATCCGAACTGAAGTAGCGGAATCCTATCTCTTCGCCATGAATCCTTCGAGTCGATCCATGGCCTCGTCAATCATGTCTTTTGGAGGAAGGAAGACACTGCGGAAGTGTCCAGCTCCATGTTCTGCCCCGAAACCTGACCCTGGCACGAACACGACGCCGGTTTCCTTCAGGACATCCTTCACGAACTCAGTATCATTCGGCCATCTCTCACGAAGCTCAATCTTGGGCATGATGTAGAATGCTGCCTCGGGCAGTCTTGTTGAGATGGAATCAATCTCATTGAGTCGCTTGTAGATGAGGTCTCTTCGGGCTCGCATCTTCCTCATCGTTCCTTTCAGGTGGCGACCGTCGCTACGCAGTGCGGCAATAGAGGCAATCTGAGCAGTAGCATTCAGACATATTCTGACCCGTGCTTGACGGACCATTGCATCATAGAGAGGCTCCAGTTCTCCATTGCTATCGTGGAAATACGCATACCCGACACGCCAGCCCGGTGCAAGGTATACCTTGCTGACACCATTGAAGCCGACCACAGGCACATCGCCTGAAATGCGGACCATTGGAATCTGTGGTTCGTCGTAGGTGAGCTGGTCATAGATTTCGTCTGAGATGAGAGGAAGCCCATGCTCTCCTGCAATATCCACGATTTCTTTGAGGGTCTTCTCATTGTAGACTGATCCAGTCGGATTGTTGGGGTTGATGACAAGAATGCCTACAGTCTTATCTGTGATCTTCTTTCTCAAGTCATCAGTGTCTGGATTCCAATCTTCTTCCTCGACGGTTCGGTACGCTACTGGTTTTCCTCCGAAGAATTTGACATAGGAAATGTAGGGCGGGTAGCTTGGTCCAGGAACAAGAAGCTCTGCTCCGTCACTGACCAGAGCTCCAGTCAAGAACTGAATTGCTTCAGATACACCGGCAGTCACGATTATTCTGTTGGGATCAACATCAATACCATTGACTCGCTTCTCTTTCTCTGCGGCTGCTCGTTTCAATTCCGGTTCTCCATCGGATGGAGAATATCCATTCCATCCATCTTGGGCTGCCTTGCAGAGAGCATCTACCATGAACTGTGGAGTCTTCCAATCATAGGCAATGGGGTCTCCGATGTTTAGGTAGAGTGGCTTCTTGCCTGTCTGCTTCTCATACTGTTTGGCTAGTACGACAATATCTCGAATGGCATATTGAAGATTCGCTGCCCGCGCAGTGATATTGAGTTTCATCTTTACCCCTGCGCGTTGTGCCAAGCATCCTGCGTATATTGTTTCCTATCAAACCAAAGCGGTTCAAGCCACCACTCCGGTCGTATCTGGACACCAGCGAGGGGATTAGCCGGATTGAATGACGGAATCGCTTTCTCTGCTCTCCTACTTGTCCAATGGTAAAAGCGATCAGTCTAACGCCGTAGAGAACTAGTTGTATGGCACAATTCCAAATTCTGCGCTGTTGATAAATCACGAATGAAGCGTCGTCGTCCAGAGGAACATGAGTGACTACACGTTTTCCAAACATATATCTCATGAACAGCAGGATATCGAAACCATCCAGAAGGGAATGACTGCAATCTATTCCGGCCTGGGCCAGAGTATCATTGAGAAGACAGGCACGTCTGAACTCGGAAGGCCACTAAGAATCTTCATGTGGAATAGAGATGGCGGAATAGTGGGTGGGTTGACGGGAACAATGTTCGGAGGCTGGCTATACATCTCTCTTCTGTGGATTGAGAAGTCCCTGAGGGCCAGTGGCCGTGGAACGAGACTGATGAGAATGGCAGAAAAAGAGGCGGCAAAAGCAGGGTACAAGAATGTTCACCTGGACACATACAGTTTCGAGGCAAGGCCCTTCTATGAGAAACTCGTGTATCAGCTCTTTGCGAAGTTGGATGATTATCCCCCGGGATACTGCAAGTATTTCCTGAAGAAGCAGCTAATGCCCAGACTGTGATGCTGCGGGGCTATTGCGGACTTTATCATATGCATGCCCTTGGATTGCCTCGAGAAGCATCTTCAGGTTTCTAGAGAACACTGGTAGATCATTTCTTGCCGCTTCTGGCGTTGACACCTTCAGTTTCTCGCAGAGAGCTATTACCACATCGTCATTCCCAGCGCATTCAAGAATCGATGAAGTCTCTGATTCGGTCAAATTCCCAAGCTCAACTGCTCGCGATACGACTTCCTTGTTGGCAGGACATCTCAGTTGACAACGCAGGCAGCCTATGAGCGCATTATGCGCTCGTACCGGAATCCACCCGGGTATCTCTCCCACAATTTCATTGTAAAGCGAGACGCACCTTTCAACATCAATCACAAAACGCCCATCAGATATTGCATGAGTCAGGCATTCATTGATGCATATTCTGCAGCTCCGACAGAACTCCATCATACAGACTTCTCTCCAATGGTCCTCTTTGAATGCATAGTCTGTGAAAAAGGCATAGAGCGATAACATGCTGCCCATTCCTTTGACATAGCAGATATTATTCCTGCCGTATTCAGCTAGACCCGAGCGAACAGCAAGGTGTTTCAGGAACAGACGATTGCGTGAACCTTCAATCCTGTATCCATTTTGAGTAACAACCTTCTTGGCAATAGTTGTACGTAGTTGCTCTGTGGTGAAGTCTTGGACACGATAGTTTGGCGGGATGAGTATTTTGTGGATTTGATTCTGATAGTGCACATTTACACTGGCGAGAGGCACATAGACCGCGACCACAATGATGGATTTCGCGTCTGGAAAATCCTGCGGTACCTTGAAACTCTTATTATCCACATATGATCTGAAGACACTATTAGTGCTGAATAAGCCCTTCCTCCGAAGCGCATCCATGTAGTCCTGCATGTCCTGCAGATGTTCGACGGATACTGTTCTGTATTGGAAAGCATCATCCTGCAGCAGAGAGAGGTGAGCAAGGGAGTGTCCACCATCTACCATGAACATATCTGACGAATCTTGTTCCTTTTCAAGTATCTTGAGCAAGCAAGCGTTCTGCCTTTGTCTGATGAATCTGCTTGCAATGCTAATCTGTATCAAATGCATTGGAGACTCGATTTGACTTGAGGAGTTTCTTTGAATCGCAACAATACCGCTAATCTGTCAAGACCTGGCTAACTGAATGCAAGCCCGCACTTCTGACAAAACTTGGCGTCTTTTTCATTTACAGTACCGCACTTGGGGCACTTGCCTGAGTATCTGGACCAGAGCGTTACGAACCTCTCCTTGTCTGTACTCTGGATGAGTCTTCTTTGTATTAATGCATCAAGACCCTCAGAGAGAAGTTGTGTCGCCTCACTTTTCATTAGCAGGTTTCCTGCTTGGCAGTTCTTAAGAAAAGTACCCTTCATTGTTTGGTCAAGGCGCAGCCAGTCATTCAGGCTTCCGATTAGCACTTCATCAAGCTCCTGACTGATTGGTTTTCCTCTTGTGCTCAGTGAGATTTCGGTGTCTGGTGTGAAGCAGGGTGTTAGGACCTGATGCGAGCCACTGTCGTATTTTGCGATAAAAACCTCGACATCTAGCAGTGTGAGGGGCATGAGTCCATTGATGGAATCGTTCTCAAGCGTCCATGCCATCAGGTCGAGATACTCTCTCTGAAGCAAAGTGATTCGTTCATCAACAAGCCGCTCACATCTTTCACACGCTTCCTTTATGCGCGCATAGAGCTGATTGAGCTCTTGCGTCTTGTTCTCCATCTCTTTCTTTGTGTCTTCAAGCCTTTGATTGCGTTCCTTGACTTGCAACTCATATGCTGCTTCAATAGAGGCCTTCTGGGTTTCAGATTCCTTTGTGACGTCATGAAGACTCTTCAGCATCTTCTCAGATCTTTCATCCATGATTTTCAAAGGCTGGCTACTTCGCTGGATTTTGGAGGACAGAGTCTTCGCAAGTTCCCTGTAGATTGACACAGCACCTTCGATGTTGTCTTCCTCCTTGCCAATCCGTGTTCTTGCTGCGCGTATACTGTCTATCATTTCATTGAAGAACATCTCAAGATCGTTTGCAGACCTTGAGAAGTCAGCAGTCATTGCACGCAGGTCCATCTTGGTCTTCTCCCGAAGATCATAGATTTGCTTGTCTCTGGTCTTGGCCGCGTCGCTGCTCTCCTGCCTTGTTCGTTCCTCCATGGTTCTTATGCGGACGTTTCCGCGTTCTCTCTCCACAGCTATGAGGTTCTCAAGGACTTTCAGATGCCCACCAAGCTTCTCAGTCATCACCTTCTTGATCGATTCGATTGCTTCGACTCGAAGTCTAGCCGACTTCTGCACTTCTCTGAACTCCTCAGTTCTCTTCAGAGCATCAGGTGAATCAGCCCTCATATCCAGCCGGTTTGGCTTGGCGGAGGGACTTGATTCGAAAATGAACTGACCTGCACCTGCTAATGGGGACGGTGAGAACAGGTTTGCCAGCTGAACGGTTATGGTATCGGTCTTTTCCAACAATGCTTCGATTCTCTTAACGGCCGCTGGAACATCTTCGGGTTGCGGCACACCAGAAGTCAAAATCTTTCGTATCTCTGTTGCACCCTTTGTGTCAGTGAACCTGAATTCCTGCCGGGAGCTGGCTGCGGCAGAAAGCACAATGGATTTGGTTTCAGAAGTCTGGACTACCCAGAAAGGAATTGCTATTCTGCTTAGCATTGTGATTCGTTGATTCCGCTCCTTACGCCCTTCTGCCAAAGCAAAGGCCACTGCAATAGTGGTTGTTTCGGGCTCTGGCTCTATTCTTGAGCCGAACTTGCGGAGTAAGAAGTTCATAGAGAGATTTCTGACCATAGAAAGCACGGACCCGATACTGTTCAGGTGTCATACCGCAGATATGCTTTTCCAAGATAGGCCCTTTTCTAGGTTTAAGCCGAAATCCTCCGATACTTCTCAAGCTTCAATGAAAGAGAATAAAGGCATGAGCCACTGACAACAGATGAGGCAATTGTTGATGGATGAAGAGTCATTTCGCCGTTTTATGAAACGTAACAGCAAGTCGGAGAGCACGATTCGGGAAGCGCTCCTTAACTGGCGTTCTTTTGGTGAACATATGAAAGAGGGAGGAGCAAGTATTGACGCCGCGACAGAAAAGAATCTTGAGGAGTATGCCTCAAATGTTGCAGATGAACGTGTCATAAGAAACATGATGCACAGTCTCCATTACTGTTTCAAGTTCGTGGGAAGACAAAGCATGGAAGAGAAATGCATCGAGATACGCAGTCGGTACCTGAAGCGAGAGCCACTCAAGTTGAAGGATTTCTTGGGCGTTTCGACTGACGTAATTGGCAAGCTCAAAGATGCTGCATTACGAAACATCGACCAACTACTAGAAGCAGGTAGGACGGACAAGTTGAGGCGAAGCCTATCACAGGAGCTGGGGATTCCGCTCGATGTTGTTGTTGAACTGGTCAAGATGTCTGATCTTGCGAGAATCTTCGGTCTGAAAGCGATACGCGCAAGGCTCTACCATGACGCTGGAGTCGATACGATTGAGAAGATGTCTTCGATGAATTCCGAAGCGCTAATCCGAGTAACAAGTGACTACATCAAGAGAAGCAATTTCAATGGAATTCCTCCGACTCCAAAGGAGGCCGAGTTCACCATCAAGGAGGCAAAGAGAATGGCCAGGCTTGTGGAGTGGTGAGCTGTAGCAGCAGACTCTGAAGACTATGAACTGGTAATGCACTATGAGCTGCTCGTATCTTCTTTTTCGCTTTCACTTGTTTCCGTTGAACGTGCCTGACTTCGCGAGGACCGAAGGGCATGTGCCAGCGGTATGACGATTGAATGCCTCAAGCCATCTACTGTAGATAGAGTCCTAAGTCCTCTGCCTGCCTGTGCCAGCATTGCATCCAAGACAGTTCTTTGGTCTGCCTCACCAGCCTCTCGTACTATCGCAAGGCGATGAATCGCATAGAGTCCTACAAAAAAGGAAATCAGAAAGACAAAGTCCAAACCACGGATATCGATCAGACCAAAGTCGAATGAGAAACCAAGCCCCTGCCAGGCGAGACGGAAAGACAGGTAGCTGTCACTCAGTGAGTCTGCAATGATTCCGCCAGCGAGTGGCGCCATGACGGCTGCAATCGAGTTGACCACGCTCCACCCTGCAAGGTATGATGTGCTCTCTCCTCTAGGTGCAAGCTTCAGTGCCAGGTTGCCGTGAGCTAGATTGACTGCAGCAGCCGATTGACCCAGCATCACGTGAATCAGTATCAGAAGAGGCAGGGTAAGCATGTGAATTCCAGGCACTGTCGTGAAAGTCCAAAGAAGCATTCCTACAACATAGATTGGAGTTGTCACACGCAATACTGATTTGTTGCTGAACCTATCAGAGAGACGCCCCCACCACTGGTAGAAGAGCATGCTCGTAACCTGTGATAAGACAGCCAGTCCAGTCACAATTGATAGATCGTATCCAAGTACCTCTAGAAGATACACTGTAAAGAATGGACCCGCAAGTGTGACTGCAAAACTCCAAGCGGCTGAGAACATCATCAGTTTACGGAAATCTTCATTCTGAAATGGCCGTCGAAGAGTGTCCAAGAACTTCTGATTGAGGGATTCGATTATCATGCGAGGCTCAGGGATTGTGTAGATGAAGTAGACGCCAATTATGCCTGCTACCATACCAACAAAGAAAACAATCGAGTACGGCGCGAGAGATGCTGGTTCATTGCGTAACCATTGGTCGATTAGAATACCTCCGCCAAGAGTGGTGAGAATACCCACGAGTGCTTGGACAGCTAGCCGCTTTGAGAAGAATCGACCTAGTATCTCCTGAGGGATGAGGTCTTTCATCCATGAGTTCCATGCAGCGGCTGTCACAGCATTGAATACAGCATGCGAGGTAACTCCGAATAACAATAGTAGAATGCCTGGAATCCCTGGTGTGACGAAGGGAATGAGAACCATGGCCATTATTGACAGACGGCTGACTGCTGAGAAAAGCACGCAGATTCTTCGGCGGATCTTGGTTCTTTCTATGAGTACGATTGATGGTATCTGGAGTAACTGTGCAAGAGGAGGGATTGCGGCGATGAGTCCGATCACCGCATTGGAGGCTCCCAGGGCCACTGCGAAGGCAATCAGGAATATGCTCTCTGTCAAGGTCATCTTGATTTGGGATGTGATGCCGTCTCTCACAACGGCATCTAAGCCCTTTTTCAGACTCTCATCAGAGAGCGTGTCATGCACAGGGAACTCCAATCAGTTCACCACCTAGATTGATATTGTCGAAATCGCTTCACTGAGCTTCATTTTGGAATGCGTTGTCCATTTCAACCAATCGCTATTGCGGCGTGTTTCTTGAGTGGTCATTGTCGGCCAATCAGTTCAGGGGCAATGTCTACAGTCTTAGGATGAATGTGTATTGATTATCTTCGATGCTTAGTCGGCTCTCGATAAGCTTTCCCGTTCTGTGTATGAAATTGATCATAGCAACATTCTTTGGATGAACATATGCAATGAATGCATTGACTCCCTTGCTTTTTGCAATACGCATCATCTGATTCAGAACAAATGTACCAATGCCTCGGCCCTGGTACTCGTCCTTAACGAGCAATGCAAACTCCGCTTGATTCTTGCTTCTATTCAGTAGATATCTTCCCGCGCCAACGATTTTCTCGCGTTCTCCCTCTCCTCCATTTTCTGCCACTGCGACAAGGGAGATATCTGATTCTTGGTCGACTCGATAGAAATCCTGCAGTGTCTGCCGTCTAAGACTTCTCAGCGGCGTCAAGAATCTGAAGAAAATCGAGTCCTCACTGAGACCGTAGAAGAGGTCCTTGATACGGTCACTGTCGTCGGGTCGGATCAACCGAACGCGAACACTGATCGGCCCATCTGGCATTTGGGCCTCAGTGATAGCTTCGTATTCAATCGGAAAGTAGGTGCCTCTGGCAAGGAATGGAACTTGATCCTCGAACACGTATTTCATCTCTTTGGCTGCTTCAAGTAATCCATTCCTGAAGTCCGGGTGTGCGATTGCGATGAGAGACAGTACTCTCTCGCGTATGGTCTTCCCTCGAAGCGAAGCGTGCCCATATTCCGTGATTATCACGTCCACGTCCCCCCTCGTTGTAACCACACCTGCACCCTCGCTCAGGTGGGCCACAATCTTTGATACAGTCCCCTGCAGTGCAGTGGACTTGACACAGATGATTGATTTTCCTCCCTCTGATCTCGATGCTCCCCGTATGAAGTCGACCTGTCCTCCGATGCCGCTATAGAAGGCGTGTCCAATCGAGTCAGAGCATACTTGACCGGTAAGATCAACTTCCAGAGCAGAGTTAATCGCTACCATCTTTCGATTCTGGCAGATCACAGCTGGATCATTAACGTAGGAAGTCTCCCTGAACTCGAATAGCGGGTTATTATTCACAAAATCGTAAAGCTTCTTGGTGCCCATCGCGAAGCTTGCTGTCACCTTGCCTTTGTTAATGCTCTTCTTCTGGTTTGTGACCACACCACTTTCAATCAGGTCGATGATGCTGTCACTGAAGGTTTCAGTATGGATGCCCAGATCTTGAACTCCAGAGTTGATTAGATTCTTTGTGACAGCTTTGGCTATTGTGCCGATTCCTACTTCGATGGTTGATTCATTTTCAATGAGTTTCGCGGCATATTCTCCAATTCGGTTCTTCCGCTCGCTTACGTCTGGTGTGTTGAACTCGCGTAGCGGCTCCGTGAAAGGCACAAGATAGTCAAATTCCTTCACATGAATGAACGAGTCACCATATGTCACAGGCATGCGCTCGTTGACTTGGGCAATCACCAGATCTGCATATTCTACTCCCGACTTTGTGATATCTACTGAAATGCCCAACGAACAATAGCCAAACTCGTCGGGTGGACTCACCTGTATCAGCGCCACATCCAGCGGTATTCTTTTTGTCCTAAACAGGAATGGGATATCCGAGAGAGGCGCCGGTGTATAGTCGGCCCGGCCTTCAGCGACCGCACTACGAATATTGTCAGAAACAAAGAAAGTATTGTGTCTAAATTGATTCTGAAACTCAGGGTCTGCTGATGGCGTGTTCCCAATCGTAAGCAAGTGCACTATTTCATTGTCTGCCATCTCACGTGCATTCTTACTTAGTTCTTGAACGAGGTGGTACGGAACTCCACAACCTGTCCCGAGAAGAATGCGTGTTCCTCTTCGGATCTTTGATATGGCGACCTTGGCCGAAACAACTTTGTCCTTGTACTTTTCGGTCCAATCCTCTTTGACGGCCATCTAGTACTCCACCATGCCGATGTAAACACTAGGCTCAGAATGATTTGAGCGTTTCGGGATACATATGACGAGGCGACCATCTTTTGAATCAGGTTTCACTCCTTAGTCCATACTCACAGCACTGATTCAGTGCTATCCTCGTCATTTGAAAGAAGAGTTAAATCATGGACCAACTTGACCAGATGGACATAGGTCTGAAATCGTAACCTGCACATTTCATTCACAAGCGAATTCGGTGGCTAAAGTATTTGACAAAGAAAATAGGAATGCTCTGCGTCGGAGTCGGTTTCGTCGGAGGGGCTGCTCATGTTCCGTCATTCAGAAAGGTTGATGGATCAAGACTAGTCGGTGTGGTTGCTCGTAAAGGCCGGGAGAGTGAAGTGTACGCTAAGAAGCAGCAAGAGAAACATGGCATTGAGATCTTCTACGACTATGATAAGGCTCTGAAGGATAGCAGAGTAGATGGTGCCTGCATAGCTGTACCTACCCCACTTCACTTCGAATTCGCCGAGAAGGCAATACGAGCCGGCAAGCACGTCTATCTGGAGATGCCGGTGACTCCGAATGTCGATGACATAAAGAAACTCAAAGAGATGGCCGAGAATGCAGGCGTTATAGTAATGCCAGTACTGAACTTTCGCTTCACTCCCAGCTACGTGAAGGCTAAGGAGCTCTTGGAGGAGGGTGTTATCGGTAAACCGATGTGCTTGACATTCAGGGAATTCATCACAGCAAAGGATCTTGCAGCTCAGTGGCCGCTAGACTCCTGGGCCTGGGATATTGAGAGAGCCGGTGGCTTTCCTGATTATACGCTCTCGGTGTGGTCATTGGACATGTTCAGGTGGCTCTTCAAGACTGAAATTGAGGCAACAGAGTGGTATCCAAACTATATGGAAATCGAAGGAATTAGTGATTTCAGAGGATACCAGACAGTGGGCATCATCAGGCTCAAGAATGGTGTCGTGGGTACAATACAGCTTGGATCAAGTGTTGCCGAGGGCATGGGCGAAAGCAGGTTTGAGATCTTTGGGAACAATGGAAAGGCGATTTGCTGCTACTGGAATAACATCGTCAAGCTGATAGGTGGAGTAGGTGAACCCAGAGTCTGGGAACTGGGATCGAAAGGCCCGGAGGTCTGGGGTCACAGGCAGCTGGCCCAGCACTTCATCAATGTCTGTCTGGGCAAGGAGAAGCCAGTCTGCACTCTTGATGATGCGATTGCTGCACAAATTCATGCCAATAATATCCTGAGACACTGTTAGAGATACTCAAGGCGCCAGCGTGAGCCGTACAGCGAAAGCTGCGCGAGTCTTTTCTCCTCATGACGCTGCATCCATGCAGACCTCTACTGGCTCCTGACGCCTCAGTTATCGTTTAGCGCATTAGATTCTTTGTGGCCCATATTTAATTTCTAAATTTCGAAATACCGCAATATGTATATTCATAAGAATGGCACATTAGATCAAGGGCTCAAGATGAAATCTGACAGTCTGCGAACTGAATTTCTCCATGCGATGGGTGAAGCATACGAAAAGTACGGATACCCTGACTACTGCGGTTGGATAGAAGGATTGCTCCTTCTGGAACCTCGAGAATGGTCCCAGAGGGGAATTGCGGATCGTCTGCGCGAGCTGCTCCCGGCTTCAAAGTATCCTACGTCAATATCGTCAGTGAATAGAGCTCTCAAGATGCTGGAAATCTACGGTGTTGTCGAGAAGGCAGGTTCAAGAAAGATGGGTTACAAGTATCGCCTTCTTTCCTCTTCAAGTTTAGTGGCCTCAATGTTGCGGCAGTTGACAGTTCTGAATCAGGAATACATAACGAAGATGGAGGGCCTTGCATCACGAGATCAGAAGGGCGATTCAGATCTTGAGAGAGCCATCACCTATCAGATCAGTGTAGCTCGAGTATGGAATAGGGCAGTCGAAGACCTGCTTGAGGCAATATCTGAGGATACGGGAGAGTGAATTCAAATTGAACAAAAGATCCATTGTCATCATTGGAGCTGGTCTGGCCGGTCTTTCAACGGGAATCTATGCTCAGATGAACGGATATGATAGCAGTATTGTGGAACACCACTCGAAACCTGGAGGCCTAGCAGCTGCTTGGAGACGAGGAGAGTATCTGATAGATGGCGGGATACATTTTCTGATTGCTCATAGGCCCCCTAGTCCAATCTATGATGTCTACACAGAGATTGGAGTCGATGTGCCTGAGTCAACTGTCGACATGAAGAACTATCTGCGTTTTGTCGATGACACTGGTGAGAGAGAGGTGGACTTCACTTCAGATCTGCGGCAGCTTGAACATGACCTGATTGCCATTTCCCCTGAGGATGAGAAAGAGATACGGCAGTTCTTGAGAGAAGTAGAATGGATGAAGGACTCGCCATTACTCACCGACCTGGGGATGAGCGCAGCCCCTCCTGAATTAAAGGGCCGATTCGATTCTCTGAAAGAGCTGTGGCAGATGCGCGGATTCATGAAGTATTTCTATGGCAAGTACAGCCGGCCGGCAGCAGAGTTCGCGAAGAATTTCCATAATCCGTACTTGAGAACTATGTTTGAGAACCTGTTCTCTCCGGATGGCCCAATCTGGTTCGTCATCATGATTCTAGCAACAGTTGGTGCTGGTCAGCTCGGACTTCTGAAGGGGGGCTGTCCCGGGTTTGTCCTTCCTATTGAGCAGAAGTACAAGGATTTGGGAGGCAAGATTCGATATAACGCTACTGTCGATAAGATACTGGTCGAAGATGACAGAGCTGTTGGTGTGCTTCTCAGGGATGGAAGCGAACATAGAGCAGATGTGGTCGTTTCCGCTGCTGACGGAAGGAATACGATATTTGGACTACTTGGCGGGAGATACGTTGACGACCGCATAGAGAAGGTATACGGCACTTGGAAACAATATGATCCGTCTGTGATTGTCAGTCTGGGTGTGGCCCGTACATTCAAAGATGCTGCTCCTCTGAACATGTTCATGTTGAAGGATACTTTCTTGCTCGGACAGAGAACCATCAAGGTCCTGCCCCTTAGAGTACTCAACTACAGCGATGTATTTGCTCCGCCTGGAAAGGCAGTGATTCAGGTCATGTTGGAAACTGACTGGAACTATTGGACCGAACTGCATAACGACAAAGATGCCTATGATGTAGAGAAACAGCGCGTGGCAGAGATGGTCATTCAGCGACTTGAACGCCTATATCCTGGAATACGGCCCCAAATAGAGCTCGTAGATGTTGCTACGCCATTAACAACCTGGCGATATACCTTGAATAACCGAGGCTCTCCAATGGGTTGGTTGATGACCAAGGAAACGCTTATGACACAGTTGCCTCGAAGACTACCAGGTCTAGATGGATTCTATTTGGCAGGGCAATGGATTCTGCCCGGTGGTGGCGTACCGGGATGCATTTATTCGGGGCGGAATGTCGTTCAGCTTCTCTGCAAGGAGGATAAGAGAGCGTTTCGGACAAGTGCCTGATTCCTTCTCTCAAGGTGAGTTCACATGTCGACTAGGAGTCCTACGTGAGCAACAGAGAAACCAATGCAAGATAGACGAAACAAATAGCCAGATGTACTAGACCGAGCGGTATCACCACACGATTGAACTCTGACCAGCTAAGTGGTTTTAGGTTCTTCTCACATATCGATACCACAACCATGTTTGGTGCATCTCCGAATGGGACGACATATCCCCCTGCATTGGTGCCGGCAACAAGGGAGAGTGATACTGCCGTAGAAAGACCTTTTGCCGCTGGAGCGAGCAGGATACCGACTGCTTTTGCATCTACAGGCGACATGAGTCCACCTGACACAAAAATCATCAAGAACATGGCAAGGAAGGCATTATTTGTTGAAAGCCACTGGAGGCCAACCGCAAGACCATCAATCATTTTAGTTACCACAAGACCCTGTACGATTCCCATCAGACCCAATAGGAAAAACACAGTATCCCACGAGAGGCGTCTCAGCAAATCCTTAGCTCTGTCTCTTGATAGGATGAGGAGAGCTCCTGCAACAACAAGCGCAAGCATCGCTGTCTGCTCAGGTAACAGAATAAGACCAAGGACCAAGACGAACATGCCAATTAATGATATGACAAGATCCTGCTTGGACCGGATTGTCACATTTGGGTCTATGGCAAAGAGCTCTGTCATGTCTCGTTCCTGATGGTCTTCAATTACATTTGCATACTTCCTCCTCATGTAAAGTAAGGTCGCAAGGAACAAGATGATTGAGAGTGGAAACATCACGATGAACATAAGCCCAACAGGAATCTCCGCAATGTAGACAATGACTAGGTTTGTCACGGATCCGATTGGCGTGGGCATCGATGCCAATCCAGCAACAACGGCTTCTGTCATTAGGTATGGTCTGAAATCGACATCGATGGCGTTGCAGACTTCCACGGTGAATGCACTTACGATCAACATTGTAGGCAACGGATCGAATAGCAGGGATATGATAAAGACAAGAACCATGAAGTAGTAGAAGATCTTCCGCGGGTTTCCGAATGTTCGTAGTGCCATGATGATTGCCACATATTGAAAGAAACCTGAGGACGCGACTACGGATACTATGATCATCATCGCCGCAACAAAGACTATGACATCCCATCCAATCCCTGATGCATAGGTGGCAAACGTAGGATGTTCTTCATCCAAGAAGAAGACAATTGTGGCGGAAACTCCGAAACCCATTAGGGCTGTTGCTGTGTCGTTGACTCGTTCACTCATTATCAGGAGTAGAGTGACGATAAAGACTGCCAAGACCAACAGACCAGCAACCAGACTCATATGCCTCTCTCAAACCGTTGTCATGCAACTCATATTTAGGTACCTTGTATAGTTAACAGATTATTGCGCAATTACGTCCCTGACGCGCCTCAGAGCATGAGTGCACTGCTCATTCACATTCCCAACTACCTATGCACGAGCCGCTATAGCGGCATCCGCCATTCATGATTCTTCTCTAGAAAAAGCAATATGGTATGAAAGCAACAGGGCGCAATATTGAGAGAGGAAGAGAAATGCGAAATCAGACACAGTTTGCACTCTGTATCATTGGTGGTCTGTTACTACTTGGTACGAGCTATGCAGGAGGTGTCAGCACAATCGTGCTGATCCATTCATTCCTACATTCTCTGGCTGCACTGGCTCCATTCTATCTATTAATTGATATTGTATTGTTCTTCCTTTGGATCATAGCATGGCTGGGCGGACTCGCAGTGATAATCGGTGGCTATCTGTTGACCACTTCACACATTCGACTAGGCAAATTCATAATTGCTGTGGCAGCAGGATTCGGGCTAATCAGTCTAGTACTGGTGATTCTCTGGGTACTCCTTACTTATGGGTGGGGTGGACTTGTTATCCTGGGATGGCTCCTCATGCATACATCCTGGGCCTTGGGTCTGATTCTGACGATCTTAGCAAGGAGTACGGCTCATTGATTCTCATCGTTTCGAGAAGAGGAACGTAGAGAGAACTATTGGTCCTGCCCTCATTTCCCTCAGAATCTTGGAGATGAGTCCGTAAGGTGTTCAAGGATGAGCCGCCAGATAGACGAATTTGGTCCTCATAATTCGCTTACTGCCGTTGCTGATAAATCGCTAATCGTCTGAAATATAAAGCAGTGGAGTTCAACTGCGTAGAAATCTACCTAGTTGATGTAAGAATGAGCAAACAGATCAAGTTGTTCCTTCCAACTCCTGCAAAGCTCACTCCAATTCAACTACTGATCATGATTCAGCTTCTTGAGTCTCCCAAGTATGGATACGAAATCCTTACTGACCTGAGAGGCGGATTCAAGGGATGCTGGGAGCCCAAGACTGGGACAATCTATCCGGCCCTGCAGTCTCTCGAGAAGAGGAAACTGATTGCTTCTGCCCTGCAGAGCGGAAAAATTCACTACAGTCTCACAAGAGAAGGACGGTCCATGATAGATGAGATGAGCAATTATGTGGCAGAGTATCTCATGTTCAACTCAAAATTCATCGAGTCAACAGTGGCGAACATGCCGGCCGATTTCACACAAGATGTCTTCAGCAAGATACACGCTTCTGGAATTGATGAAATAATACCCGAGGCCCCCATCCTTGAAGCAATCAGCAGATTGTCTGATGTCTCTCTGAAACACGAATTCCTAGAACAGCGCAAGAAGGTACTCAAAAAGAAGCTGAACCTCGTTGGCAGATACTTGAACAATCTAGACACTGAGGTGCCCTAATGAAAGAATATGACGTGATTATCGTAGGTGCTGGCCCTGGCGGTTCCACCGCAGCAAAAGAAGCAGCTGAGAAAGGCTTGAGAACAATATTCTTCGAGCGTGGCCGAAAGCCCGGAGAGAAGAACTCCTCAGGATGCGGTCTTGGGCCGAGAATGTGGCGAGATTTCGATATTATGAAAGAACTGACCCCTGAGAAATGCCCCTCGATGCGCGAGGGAGCCGCGGCCAGGAACTACTTTGTCAACAATGACGGAGATGTATCGGGCTACATCATGACCAAGCCTACAGATTCGGTGACCTATGAGCCTGCAAGAAGTTGGATCACAATGAACTGCTATCGAAGCGAATTTGATCCTTGGATTGCCAAGTTTGCTACTGCCGCGGGCGCCGAGTTGAAGACATCGACACTTGTTACTGGACTTCTGAAAGAACGGAATAGAGTCATTGGTGTGATTGATGAGCATGGCGAGAAATACAGGGGTTTCGTGATTGGAGCCGATGGTGCTGTTTCAATGGTTGCCAGAGAGAGTGGCTTGAGGGAACGATGGAAACAACAACAAGTCACAATAATCCCTCAGTATGACTTTCAATGTTCTCCGTCAAAGATTGATGATATCATGGGTGACGAAGCTCTCGCTGTCTGGTGGTCTGCCATTTTTCCTGCGTCCTACCAGGTCTTCTTCCACGACGGTTTCCATATAGGTCTAGGTAACTGGATGACTTGGTGGGACAAGAATCCTCTGTACTATCTGAACAAGGTCGTGAACTTGGAGTACTTCCAGCGACTAGCTCGAATCCTTGAGGCAAAGCCGCGAGAGTTCCATGCTCATCTGCTCCCGTGGCAAGGTGGTCCACACGATACGCATACTGATAATGTGATTCTGATTGGTGATGCTGGAGGGTTTCCATGTCCCCTAGAGGCTGAAGGCATCTATCCAGCCATGGTCACAGGCAGGGCAGCAATAGAAACTGCCGCTCAGGCACTATCTGCCGGCGACACCTCAAAGAACTTCCTAGATCTATATGACAGGAAGTGGATGGCAAGTTCAGTTGGCGAGGAATTCAAGACAGGTCCTGAACTGGCGAGCATCTGGAGAGCCCTTCCATTCAGCCCACATGCTACGATGTCATGGTTTGTGCCTATGCTAATGGAATTGATTGGTGGAATCATTGATTGGTCTGAGCCTCATGCTGTGCGCGTACGACAGATAGCAAGGAGGATGAAGCGATATCTCCCTCAGGCCATTCCTTTCATTATGAAAGAGGTCATCCCACTATTGACAGCAATCCTAGGAGAGGAGAAGATGAATCTGCTTACTGATCCTGGAAAGCTCATGGCAACGATGCCTGAGGTTGAAGAAGCCATAGCGCTTGCATTCATGGAGAGTGACAAGGAGGAGAGAAAGAATTGAACATAGACCACAAGAGCCTGATACCGAGAACACCATGCACAGGGAATTACATCACTCTAGATAACAAGAAGTGTACGCTGTGCGGGCGTTGCTTAATCATATGCGTGATGAATCTTTGGAAAAAGCGCGGCAAGACTGTCTACTTAGTGGGCGACTATGCTTCACAATGTATTGAATGTGGCGCCTGCTACCAAGTATGCGAATCTGGGGCTATAGATTTCAGATATCCCCCGGGCGGTACAGGAATCGTCTGCGAACGAGGTTGATGAAACAGGTGGTTGATGCAATATGACCGAAGGCATGAAATCTGCAATGACTGACATTGTTGGGATTGACAACGTTTCTGATGATTGGCTTATGCTGGTAGAGTACTCTGGAGAATATGTGCCTTCACTCATCGTATGGCCAAGGACAGCAGATGATGTCGCCAAGATTGTACGACTGGCCAACAAGAACAGGCTCTCGCTGCTGCCCATTAGCTCCGGAGGACCTAAGCTCAGAGATGTAGCATCGCCTCGAGTCCCCAATACTATCATAGTGAATCTCAGCAGGATGAATAAGATATTACGTGTTGACTCTCAAAACAAGGTTGTAATGATTGAACCTGGAGTCACCTACGGTGTGCTCATTGATGTACTCAAGAAGAATGGACTAAGAATCTCCATGCCGTTTCTCCCTGCGGTTTCGAAATCCGTTCTCTCTGCATGCCTTGATAGAGAACCAACTACAATGCCTCGATTTCATTGGGACTCCTCTGATCCGCTCCTGTGTACTGAAACTGTCTTTGGCACTGGTGATGTCTTACGAACTGGTGCTGCCGCAGGGCCTGGCAGTCTAGAAGAGCAATGGGCATCTGGACAGGCACAAAAGAATCCACAGGGGCCATCGCAGTTTGATCCATTCAGGATTGTTCAAGGTTCGCAAGGAACCATCGGCATCGTGACATGGATCTCTATGAAGTGTGAACTCCTTCCTGACGTTCATCGTATCTATCTGGCAGGAGCAAGCAGTTTGGACAGCTTTCTGGATTTCAACTATGCAATACTGAGGCGCAGACTTGTAGATGAGCACTTCATGCTGAATGGAGTCAATCTCAGTGCTGCTCTAGGAACCACCATGTCCCTGCCAAACTGGATTCTTGTTCTTGGCATATCTGGACATGGTATAATTGCGGAGGAAGAATTGGAGTATCGGACGGCAGATGTCGCAGACATCGCAAAGGGCACTGGCGTGGAACTTGTTGATGCTCTTGGTGGGATCAAAGGAACCAGTGTTCAGTCCCTCCTAGGCAGGCCAAGTGATGCGATCTATTGGAAACTACAACCAAAGGGTCAGTGCCAGGAGATATTCTTCACAACCACTCTGGATAGGTGCCAGGAGTTCTATGAATCGTTCAAGGATACCGCAAGTGAGGTTGGATTTCCTCTCGACCAAATAGGCGCGTATATTCAGCCCATCGTTCAAGGAACCAATGCCCACTGTGGCTTTGACCTGTACTACAACCACAGGGATGACAGTGCAGTAGAGAAGATGATGCTGCTATCAGCGAAAGGTCAGCAGAGGCTCCTCTCTGAAGGAGCCTACTTCAGTAGACCATACGGGGCAATCACGGACGCCGTGTATGAGCGTGCTGCTCCTGGCACTGTAAGAGCCATGCGGCAAGTGAAATCCATCTTCGACCCCAGCAATATCTTGAATCCGGGAGCTCTCTGCTTCAAGGAGGTACTATAATGACTCTTGGCGACTATGAAGACATGATGGACAGCTGCGTGCGGTGCTCACTCTGTAAGTTTATCCCACAGCTTGCAATCCGGAGCAAACGATTCTCAAGCATATGCCCGTCCATTGACTTCTACGACTTCCATGCATACTCTGGTGGGGGCAGGATGATTGCGGCGAACGCGTACCATAAGGGCCGCGTCGAACTCACCCCGGAGATGCTGGATGTCCTCTACAGATGTACAAACTGCGGAGGCTGTGAGGTGTCGTGCAAGTGGGTCTACGACCTCGAGCCCAACGAGGCAATTCATGCCCTCCGTGCGGCTGCTGTTGAGGCTGGAGCAGGTCCCATGCCAAAGCATAAGAAATACATCAAGCTGGTTGAACGAAAGAAGAATCCCTATGGAGAGGAGCCTCAGAATAGACCTGCATGGCTCACCAAGGACATTAAGTTGGATGAATCATCTGATACTCTGTACTTTGTCGGTTGCACTGCTGCCTACCGACGAGAGGAGATAGCTGTAGCTACTGCCAAGATCCTGAACGCCGCAGGGGAAGGATTTCGAATCATGGGCTCAGATGAACAATGCTGCGGCTCACCTGTGTATAGAGTCGGTGATGAGAAACGGGCTATCAGAATAATGGAGGAGAATATCGAGAGCTTCAAGCGTGCCGGAATCAAGCGAATCATCACGAGCTGCTCTGGCTGCTACAACATGTTCAAGATAGAGTACCCCAGATATGTAGAGCATGACATCGACGTTGTTCACACCTCTCAACTAATCGAGTTTCTTCTCAAAGATGGTAGGCTCAAACTCACGAAAGATGTACCTATGAAGGTCACCTATCATGATCCCTGTCATCTTGGCAGAATGGCTGAGCCCTACGAGAAGTGGGAGGGCGAGAAGATAGAGGTGCTCACTCTCGTATACATCTATGACCCACCAAAACCAGAACGTCGCGGTGCAAACGGAGTCTATGACGCCCCCCGTAATGTGCTGAAGCAGATACCAGGAGTTGAGCTGGTGGAGATGGATCGAATTCGTGAGTATTCCTACTGCTGCGGCGCAGGTGGTGGATGCAAGTCTGCGTATCCTGATTTTGCCATGGCAACCGCGAATGAACGCGTGGAAGAGGCAGAGTCTACCGGAGCTGACGCCTTAGTTTCAGCCTGTCCGTTCTGCGGCACGAACTTCCGTGACAGCCTGAAATCTCGCAACTCGTCAATGCAGTACTTTGACCTGACTGAACTTGTACTACGAAGTATTGGAGGTGAGCAGTAGATGTTGGAGAAGAACGTCTATGACGCCCTCAAGAGAGTTGTAGGAGCGAGATACATCTCACAGGACCCCGCAGTGATGGATACCTATGCTTTCCAATGGTGCAATGAGATTGAGAGTGCTCAGCGAGGAGAAGAGCCACAGAGATTCGGAGTCCGTCCTCTCGCAGTGCTTCTTCCTGCATCCACGGAAGAAGTGCAAGCGATTGTGAGATTGTGCAATAAGCACAATGTCGGCTTTAAGGCGCTGACAACTGGGATGGGCCCTTGGGCTGGGCTCAGTATTCCTAAGTCAATTCAGATTGACATGAGAAGAATGAATCGCATCCTTGAAGTTGATGAGAGGAACATGTATGCCGTGATTGAGCCCTACGTCACGAACGCACAACTTCAGAGTGAGCTTCTCAAATATGGCATCATGCATCACGCACAAGGCGCAGGCCCGCAGACATCTCCCCTCGCCAGTCATACCTCATTTGTCGGTCCGGGGTTTACCTCCCCCTATACCGGCTTTAGCGGGAGGAATGTTCTTGGTGTTGAATGGATTCTTCCGACTGGGGATATACTCAGGCTTGGGTCTTTCGACCACAACGGCAAATGGTTTACGGGCGATGGTCCTGGTTTCAGTCTGAGAGGCATCATGAGAGGTTGGCTTGGAGCCTATGGAGGGCTCGGTGTGTTCACAAAGGCTGCAATTAGGCTGTTCTCATGGCCAGCACCGAAGGATTGGAAGTGGGAAACAAGTGGTACAATTCCAAACTATGAGTGGAAAGTTCCCCCCTACTGGAGATTATACGTTCTCAACTTCGAAGAGTGGAGTGAGTACGAAGCAGCCATGTATGAATTGAATGACCGAGAGGTATGCATGGTCGCCACTACGTCTGCGCCAGAGGGACTTGCCGCTCTCTTCACAAACACGAAGACCGAGGCAATCGAGGCTATCTTCGCGGGGCTTCTGGCACGGACAAGAAACTACATTGTCGTCCTGGTAGCTGCGCACACTGAACGAGAATTTGAGTTTCGGAAGAAGCTCGTCAAGCTCATCCTGGAGAAGTATCGTGGAAACGACCTTATCGAGGAGGGTGTGATAGCCCCAAGACCCATGCACTATGGCGAGACAGTACGGAACATGTTAGGCCAACATGCATTCCGCTTCTCTAACTGCTTCCAAAGCACTCATGGCGGGATGGACACTATTGCCATGGCTGTGCGGCTCGCTCAACTGAATCAACCGGTCAAACAGAAGTATATTGAGAAGGGCGTCATTGGCGACGATCGAGGACTTGGTGTCTGGATTACGAGCTATGAGTCTGGACACATGGCACATATGGAAACCCCGACCGTGTACGATCCCACGTCCACGAAGTCATGCCTTGGCTATGCAGCATACCAAGACGAATGTAATCAAATGGATCTTGACCAAGCGCTTGGCATGCCGTTCTTTATCGTAGGTGACGAAGTGCATAAGTTCTATGCAGAACGTACGATGAACTACCCTGACTGGTTGAGAAGAATTAAGACAACCTTTGACCCCAATGGGGTCTCAGATCCAAGCCATTACGTGAAAGGAGAAAAGAGACAAAAATGACAGACAATATCAATCCGAATGTCAAAGAGGGATGGACTGGTCCCGGCAGAAGAGATGGAGTAATCAATCCTCTCTTGCCTGCAGATGATGCCTTGCATATCGATGTGGGCAAGAAAAACCAATTTGAGTGGTGGTATTTTGACGCTCATCTCGATGGGGGCTACACGCTTGTTGCCTTCTTCTACGCGGCGAATCCGAATCCTGGTCTAACCCAAGGCAAGATTGGCGTCGAGCTCGTTTTGCTCCGTCCAGATGGACGGAAGTCACAGAGGTTCATCAAGTACAAGAAGTCCGACTTCTCAGCTTCACGTGAGAGAGCAGAGGTAGCAATAGGAGGCAACCACCTGGAGGTTGACTACTCTCAAGGTGATCTGCCGATATACCGGATTCATCTGGATGAGAAGGAACTCGCTTTTGACCTGACATACAAGAGCCTTGTGAATGGCTGGAAACCGGGAACTGGTTTCTCACACTTTGGGAACCTAGGGTATTTTGCATGGGTTGTTCCTTTTGCCAGAGCAGCAGTGAGTGGTACTGTCCGTGACGGAGACAAGACTATGCAGGTTTCTGGGGTTGGCTATCATGACCATAATTGGCTCAACTTTGCCTTCTCGAGTATAATTGAATACTGGATGTGGGGACGAGTGTATTCGAAGAATTTCACAGTGTCATATGCCTTTATTCAGTGCAACCAGAAAGTGGACCGCCATGCTGTGAAAGTCCTTATGCTGGCAAAGGGCAGGGAAGTCATTCTGAGCTCTGGCGAGTATGATTTCAATCAAGAGAACTTCGAATACAGCGAAGCGGCTGGCCATAGTTTTCCGAGGACTATCACTATCGCCGCCCCGGAAACAACGAGTGTTCGACTTGATGTTGCCAAGGTTCTTGAAGCAGAAAGCATGCTTAGCAATTTCAATATCGCACTTAGGGTCATTGCCAAGAACATTCTCCACATGAAACCAGGCTACTTCAGATTGAGCTCTGACTTCAAACTAAAAGTGACGCACAATGGTAAAAGCTTTGAGGAGAATGGCAATGCGCTGCACGAAATAGTCACTTTCAAGCAGTTGGGTCCGAAGTAGGCTGCAAGTCATTTGCCTTTGATTGATGTCAGGGTGTCTATGCCCTTCTTCACTTCGTGTGGGGACAGAACCTCACCAGTAAGAAGCTCATTGAGAACGCCAAGATGCTCGTCGTCAAGGACATAGTCCTCGGTTTCAAGCACGTTCAATGTTGCGCTATGGTTCCAGTCTGCGTCAGCATCATCAATAGAGTGAAGGGTGACCACATGATAGGGACCAGCACGTCCGACCATCAGTCTAACATTGCTGTAGGTCACTTCTCTCATTTCACTACCAACGTATCTCTTTGCGTATGCCTGAATTGCTGCAATGAAGGCGCCGAAGAGGTCTGGATCGACTTGGATATTGTCAAGACCTATTGATGCTTGATTCATGCCCCCATCGTCAAACACGATAATGCCCTTCATATGCACGACTCCCTGTTGGTTCCGTGTAGAATCCTGATGAGCTTCCAGCTGGTCATTGATTTAACGAATTTGAATCCCGGAAATACAATGGCGAATTGCTTGCCTCCTAGCTCAGAAGTGCTCCAACTTCACGCGCATATTTCCGCATTTGAGTGACAGCTAATCCCATTGATGTCAGGTCTCTAGCAGACCCCATCAACAGAAAATCTCCGGCATGCGAGAGAACAACAAATCCCTGTTTGCCTCTAACAACGACCTCATAGAGTTCATCGAGGCCGAGCTTACCTGCTGCCATGTCTCCGGTCATAAGTAATGCCGCACTCACTGCAGCCATTAGATCTGGATCTGCATCAGAGTCTTCAGTTGCAAAGTAGGCAAGTTTCACGCCCTGCTTACTGACAACTGCAATTGCATCTAGGTCGGCATAGTTCGTGAGCCCCATCAGCAGCTCCACTAGTTCTTTTTCCTTTGCTGGGTCAATTTGTGATGACATCGCTCTTTCCCTCTT
>Ga0153915_10000449_pt1 | contig 38010 bp, 57 predicted proteins | sample Opewatmetagenome_2_FD_107003 | JGI IMG/M metagenome (GOLD analysis project Ga0153915, IMG submission 107003) | Freshwater wetland microbial communities from Ohio, USA - Open water 3 Core 3 Depth 3 metaG | ecosystem: Environmental > Aquatic > Freshwater > Wetlands | place: USA: Ohio, Lake Erie... | reverse complement strand
TCATCAAGGTACATATTCGATAATTGAGGAAATATCATCACTACTCCTTAGTTTATACACTCCAATAATAAAATGGTGTAATACTTAACGCAATGTTATTGTTAATAATAAAGAAAGGCACAGTATGAATCGATTTTATATACTATTACTTTGCACCTTAAGTCTCGTTGCATCACAAGAAGTAGAAGTCATTGTTGAAGTACCATATAGCCCAGAAGAATCTACACAAATAGTAGAAGATCTCATCAGACTTGCTACATTGATAACCTTCAATGCCGCTCCAGAAGATATTTACTATATTCCTTACGTTAAACAATCAATGGGTAGACATATAGCATCACCAGATTCATCAGAAGATGACGAAGATACTGAGGAAATGCGTAGAGGTATCGTACAAAGGTTTATACGATCAAAAAGACATTCTCTCGATGGTCTTGATTATGCAGAACTGCGTAAATGGATGCTCCAAGAACTCAAAGCATATGAACACAGCAAACAAAAAGAAGTAGAGAAACTACAACAAGTAGCTCAAGACAAAGATAAAGAAGTAGAAACAGCACAAAAGAAGGCCAAATATGCCCTCATTTCAACGATTGTTACTACGGTAGGGGGAATATTCACGGTAGCAATAACAGCTTTGCTTACACATTATTTGGATAACGGAAGTAATTAGTCACCAATATAGGTGCACATTTCATAAAGTATATAGACTGCAAGAATAGAGACGACAACAAAGGTAATAGGCCAGAATAAACTACTCATGATAACCCTTCATAAATGATAATTTAAATAAATTCTCTTGCTTAAGATACTCTTTAACGCACGTTGAACACAAGATGAAGCGTTTAATATCTTTCTTGGTAACAGCTACTAAAAAAGAATATGAATGTTTAGGATCTGTAAACCCACAACGATCGCAAGGCAGTTGTGTAACTTCTTCACGTAATGATGATGGTATAGTTTTAGTCTTTTTCATGTTTTTGAGTCGATATAAAGAAATCAACTAACTTGTTATAATCTTCAGGGTTAGCCTTATTTTCTGCTAAACCTGTAAAACAAACTGTGACTAAGGTTTGGTTTTTATCGCATACATATATAAATCTATTATTTTGTGGCTTTCTTGCCGCTATCGGAACCCATGCTTTCATAGTATTATTCTCACAGTGTTTAAGGCCTAGGTTGGACTCGAACCAACGCCCTCCAGTGAAATTGTCTGGTGCTCTACCATCTGGAGCTACTAGGCCATGTTATATATCTCTAAAAGACCTTGGGAACTGTTGACTGCTATTGGAGAGTATAGCTTCGGTATATCTTTTGTCTAACTCTTCAGGTGTTAACCCGTCACGACAACGTGAAACTGATAAACACATGTAACGGAACGCGTCTGCATAATGAGATGCCCAATCGTGCAATGGTTTCAAATTATATACTTTACGCTTACTGTCATACTCTTGCCTATATGATTCAAGGGCATGTAGAAGATTAGTGCACTTTTGGTCTATCCATAACCTTGGAAACGTACTCCTACATAGTTCTATACCGTCCATAAGATCAGTTTTAGGAAGTGGAACAAGCTTCAAACCCAGTTGTTTAGCTTTCTCTATACGTGATATACCAGAACCCCACTCGGTAACCTGTATATCATGAGGCGCAAAATGTTTGCCATACGTGTAAGGCTTAGACTTAATAACATTAACATAGTGCTCTAAGCCTTCTTTAGATTTACTGTAGCAATCTATAATATGAATCGTCGTCCCAATAACCTGAAACCATATGAGTGTCGTATCGTCTGAATAACCAATGTCCATGGCGATATGGACCTTAAAGTTAGGCTCCCATGGTACATCAGATATTCTATTTTCTAAACGCATCTTATCTATATATTTACTGTAATATGACCCTTCTACACCAGCATCAAAACTACACCAATATTCTTGTTGGGCCATATCTTCAGATACTTCACCAGATTCTATTTCTTTTTGAATATCTTCAATAGATATATGCTGGCAATCATCAACAGTAAGCTTACAACAGTACCAATCAGATGAGTTGCGCGCTATCTCATAGAGATTCCAGAACCAGTTATGACCTCTAGGGGTAGACAAGAACACGGTTTTACCATCATTAGCGTTCATAATAGGTCGTATAAGCTGATACGATCTTTCATCTGATAAAGCTGCCTCACTGAATATTATAACGCGTGGGTTAGTACCGACTAGAGACGTATCATAGCTATCCGAGCCTATTAATTGAATAACTGAATTATTATGGAGTGTTACTTTCATTTCAGCTATGTTGATGCTACGTACCAGTTCTTTCGGTAGGTAATCAAGGAACCTAGTACCATCAATAGTTATACTATCGAATATAACAAGTCGGCATTGCTTAAAAGTAGGTAAGCAATAGAAATAGTTACCTGTTCTTTTAATAGCTTCACGAATAATAAGATTCCAACCGCAGACATCCTTGCCTGAGCGCCTGCACCATAGAGCCATGATTTTACGGTACTTATCAGATTCTACAGCTTTAATAAACGGTAACTGATACGGTCTAGGTTGGAACTTATCAAGTTTAACCTTTGTTTCCGTCATCATAGCTAGGCATCTCTATTTTGAATACACCAGCTCCAAACCCTACAGTATCCTTTTTAAGCTTGTATTGCCATTCCTCTGCCTCTTTCCAGCGTTCAAGGTACATTGGTAATGACCTAAGCACTATCTTGTCGTTAAGCTCATTTTTGAGGGCGCCAGCTTCTCTATTGTCACCTATAATGATTTTGGCATTCTTATAAGCTTCGTTTAGGATAGGAAACTTGTCGACCCATTGAATGAAAGTATCCCAAGGTACGCCCTTAAGCTGCACAGCAAATTTAGTAAGTGTTGCTGTTGGATCTTCCATGCAATACTGAACAAGTTCTTTAGCTAGATTCTCTAGCTTATCTGTAGATATAAGTTCGGTTTTACCCGTGATAGGGCTTCTATACTCTTCAAACCAGCGGTTCGCTGTTCTCTCTAACTTTTTTATTTTCTTCATTGCGCAACTCGTACACGCTAAACTCTATAGACGGGCTTCTACTATACACCTTTTTACTAACGATGCGCACTACCTGCGCTTGATCTTCAAACAGTACTCCGTTGCATACATCAAGAAGCATATCATCAAGGAAATGTAACGGTGGCTTCATTGAGTAGTACTTACCTATGAGATTATCAGGGTGTTTGATCTGCATTGGCATGTTATACGTAGCCTCAACAACAAGCGGCCCTACCATAAATAAGCCGTTATGTTGATTGCTTAACAGTTGTTGTAAATGCGCTCTGCGTTGTACGTGTGCATTGCCTATATCGCCAGTATGGCGCCTCGATAGTACTTCAGGTCTACCTAGTAATATATAGTTCATAAGACTCCTTCACTTTGTATTTAACATACAAAAAAAGTCTTACCATGGGAAGGGAAATGCTTGAAAGTACTCATTAACCTTGGGCTTGCTCATATCAACACCGAGAGAAACAGCCAAAGAACCTACAAGGGGCCAATTGGGTGCTTGTATACTACAGGCATAGCGCACATAATTTTCAAAGTCTTTGTGGACTAACTTGTTAGCCTGTGTAAGCGTCTTATCATCAAAAGCCATAAGGATAAGGCGTCCTACACTTGTTAATGGCATAGGACACACCAAAATACTTGTCGGCCATGTACCGGCCAGACATAGCTCTATTTGATGGTTGTTCATGTCATGAATGCTACATGTGCTAGATTTAAATAGATTCTTTTTACAAATTGGCCTTGTGCGGCATAAATATCTAGGCAACGCACATTATAATAGCGTTTTAGTTGTAAACAGGCGTCTTTAGTAATGGTAAACGTCAAACCATCATCACCGCCTATAAATTTAATGTACACTTCAACCAATTCACTAGGTTTTACATTGCCTCTATTATCTTCCATAATATGCCTCGTTTTTGTATCAAATTTGCCTTGTAAACAACGATTATACGCGTTCCTGTGTCTTTATAGATATAAACTAACTAGTGTAATAGGATTGATTATTTTAATACTACACTGCACATATAAAGAAATAATAAATCATAAAGATAAAAAATAAAGCGGGTAGATACATAGGGCACACGAAGCAACATAAAAACAATAAACATACCAGAAAAAACAACATGATATTCCTAATATGAAACAACGATATACTCTGTATTTATATTGATTCCATGGAGTAACTTACCATCACATGAACATACATCAAAGCTTAATATCCTATAGATGTCGTGTTTAATAGCGTACATAACTTGTTCTTTGATTTCTTTTTCCACAAAATAACTCTCTGAAATACCATTAAGATATGTAATATACAATTGGACCACGTCTTTAGTTGCCATAATATGCCCTACAGTTTAATAATTCTTTCAACAGTGAAACGGAAATACGGTTTAGTATATATCAAATAAGGCTTTATATCTTCATTAGTAAGCTTATATGCTGCAGCCAACAGTTTGCCGTCTATGCGTGGCTTAGGCTCGTACAGTGTACCTGTTAGGCCGTCGTGCTTAAATGGTTCTTGGTTAGTAACCTTCATACTCTACAGGCTCAACAAAGTTCCCATCGTGTACGCCAAAATATCCCTCATGTAAATTGACCTCTAGCTTACACATCATCGGGCGCTCTTCTTTTTCTTTATCAGATAAACCCATAAGTTCTATAAGGCTAATTTCTTTATCTTCAAGGTCTACCCAGATAACGGCATAACCTGCACGACCAACTTTTTCTAAGTTCTTGTCGTAAACCTCAAATACCTTCTCGAAATCGCAATCTCTTGCTTGTATTGAACAATCCATAAGAAACCCTCTCTATAAAATATAGTAATCAACCATGAATATAATGTACTGCATATTTTATATAAAGTCAACATTTATTATAAGATATTATAAGATATCTTTATATAACTTAAGGTAACTTAAATTAACTTATATAATTGTGTACCATTATTTCATAAACTCGGGTACAGGGAACATATCCAAAAATATATTACCCTTAGAAGATTCGAACTTTGGAGCTTTGGGGGGCTGCGGCAGAATGATCTGAGGGGGTTCGGAAGAAGATTCTTTCTTAAGGGAAGAAGAACGATTAATTGAAGCATAAGTTTGCTTAAGTGATTCTCTTTGATCTAATACAGGCCCTGTATAATATACTGAGTGTGAGTTTGTTCGTGCTTTTAAGATACGCTCTTGCGCTTGTTGCTGTTCCTTATCTTTGAAGGTTTCTTTTCTTGTTTGTAAGCATTGTCCTTGAAGGTGTCTATAATCTTCAAAATACTTCTTTAAGCGTTGCATCAAAAGGGAATGTTCTTGGTAGGATAAGTTTCTCCAAGTACTATCGACTTTGAAGTGATCTCGTATACTCTCAAGGAAAGTTATATCAGGTTTATACCCACAGGTTGATGACACCTTGTTTATAATACCTATCACATATGCCTTAGGATTCTTTATTTTGGTTTTTAAGTACTCTGTATTGGCCATGACAATAACGAACGAACTGAGCAAGATTTCCTTGGTGTATAGTGCCAAATAACAGGCTTCATAGGGTGACATATGACCAATAACTGCAAGACATTGGCCATATTCGTCTAACATAGGGTATAGTTCCCTTACTTTGTAGTGCTCTACTATGTTCCTACGAACTTTGACAGGATCTTGTGGTATTCGGTCCTTTGTTGACTCTTTTGAGATCAACTTTTTGCCCTTACACCCGTCAGAGGGAGTATAAGAAGTAAGAAATTTAATAGAATCAAGATCATTATTTAAATATTGTGAGACATTTTCCGCAATAGGCTTCTCTGGTCGTTTTTGACACCATGTCATACCCACCGTTAATGACAGTAAAAGTGATAGATGTAATATACCTCTTAACGATGGTATAAGACCACCAAACCTTTCTACAATAGAAGGGGTTTTCATCTCAGGGTTAATGGTATACATATTCGATGTATTTATTCTGCGTTTACGTGCTATAACACCAAGCGATAGAAGCTTTTGAATAACCCTTGAAACTTGCCTACGACTTACCTTCATGCGTTCAGCTATGGTAATTTCAGATTCATAAAATCTATTTTTATAGAATAATAACTGATGGATAATGTATGCAATAACTCTTTCACGTTTTGTCGCAGCATGGTCAGTAAGTAACTCATAAAGACCATCTGCATTTAAATCAGTCTTTCTTATTACTTCATCGATGATTTTATTTTTATTTGGTGCTTGATTTTTTGCTATGTTAGTGTACATTTATCTCCTGTTATGTTAGTTATGTTAGCTAGCTGGTATCTACTGTTATGTTAGTTATGTTAGCTGGCTAACAGGTTTATTTTCTTGTTGGTACGTTTGGTTAGTGTTACTTGTGTGTAATCTGTCGGCGAAAACTTCATGCGCATAAGTGTTATTTCAAATGTACATAGTGTAAATAAACTCTTATAAAAAGTAAAGAGAGAATTGGAGGAAGACATATGTCTTCTTCCAAGAAGCACTCAAAATCAAAGAATCCAAAAATGTAATATCGTCGTGTTAGACGAGCAAACAAACATAACCCTGGGCAACTGGGGTTAATTGCTTTATATTTGCCCTGTAGTGCACTAAGATTGTTGTAGTTAGTCAACCTATTAAGAAAGGGTATATCATGGCTACAAACTCAATTCTCGAAGGTATTAGCACTATTCTCGGTTGTTCCGAAGATATCAAGAACGTTATCGAGACTGTTAAGGAAGCTCTTGAAGATGGTAAGATCACACCAAGTGAGTTTCTTGAGATTCTTGAAAGTATTGTAACCGCAGTTAGTAGCATTACTGCTAGCGCATTGGATATTAAAACCAAAGTTGGTTAAGTTGTTTAAAAGGCGGCTCTAAGGCCGCCTTTATTGTTTCTCAAAAATTTGCCTTAAATTTACAAACCATGCATCATTCAATATATGTATAGAATTACCAGATTTATAGCGTATTTCTTGTATTCTATATGGCTTATATGTCCTCTTAAACTTATAACGATGCTTTAAGGTATGCTTCATATAGAGTGTCTTTATTCTTTTTCTTTATATCTTTTCATGCGTATAACACTACCGTTGTCCATACATCTGTTATTTTTAAGTGGCTGTAATCTTTTTATCATTTCTAACGTAGTGTTGTCGAAATTATCTTCCATCTTACCTTCTTGAAACGCTGCCGCTTGTTGTAGTTATAGTCATATCAGTAGCATCTTGAATAGAAACGTCTTCCATTGCATAGATTCCAGTTGTACAGCACAGTAATACCAATAATAATAGTTTATTCATGATCATTCCTTATTTTCGTTTTCTTTGTTTTTCGATAATAAGCGTATTTCTTATTATCATTCTTGATCGTTAATCTTCTCTATAGTCACATTCTTATCCCATGTAATAGTATAACCAGGCAAAGACTTGTTAATGTTTTCTATAGCCTTATCAATCTCACCTATAATATGTAGCCCGAATTTAACTGTACCATTGTCGATACTGCCTTTTAGTTCTCTCAATATCCACGATGGATTTTCAACTTCCATACCTTCAAATTCATTGCCAATGAATAAAGCTACTTTATAGACATTATTTGTTAGCTCTCCTATTAAAAGAACATATCTAAACGTATACGTCCCTTTATCTCCCTTTATATCCATGGTTGATTTATCTTCAAATATCCACGGGAACAGAATAACTTCTTCTCTTAGGTAGTTATTCTTCTTTAACTCGTTCATATTCTTTTTGTAGTTCTTCAAGCTTATTAGCACATATCACGTACTTTTCGTATAGCTCATACTTAGTCATTCGAAGTACTAAAGAACAGGACAAACGTGCTACATCTTCAAACACAGTATAAGATTCGCAAAGGATTTCTTTGTTATATGCATTAATTTCAAACCATATCTCGTCTTCAGCTTCTAAATATGTAGTGAGATACACATAACAGCCAGATGTTCCATAGCGTTTCTTAGCAATAATATCAGGATGATCTCTCTCTGGGCGATAACCATGTCTATAAAATGCTACTTTGTCGCAATCCACGGGCGATGGGGTATTAAATAAAAGCGTAAAGGCGTAAATGCCTTCTACTGGAGCAGTAAAAGTTAATGACTTTAGGTAATACCCATAATCTATCTTGCGTTCTAAAAATTCAATATCCTTCTTCGATAATATATCTTCTGTAATATTCATACTGCCCCTTATTAATATGGGCTGCTTTTTATTGCAGCCCCTTGCTAGGTAAGAATTGCAGGATCTTCTATAAAGAATCTCAATAGAAATTCATTATATTGTTCTTCAAACTCTAATGCACATTGATCACATAAAACTATATCATTGAATAATTCACTTGGTCGTTCAATAGCTTTATGACATCTAAAGCATGTATACTGTACATTAACTGTTATGTCCTGTACTCCCAGTAAAGAAATACAAGACATAACAAGCAGTGCTAACAATTTATTCATTGATAATATCCTGCATACAATTATATATCTTGTTCAATGTACGTGGCGAAGCCTGCTTGGTCTCTACAAACTTATGAACAACAGCATTGCATATACCACTCATCATTGAGAATTTATATTTGCTAATACAGCGTTTTAACATAAGTTCAAGAAGTTCTTTGTGTAATTGGTCTACATTGTTTACGAGATCATCTACTGTACGTATATTGTCCATTTCTATTCCTTTATTATTTTTCTTTCTATCGTACATTCTTGCGCTATTCTTTTAAGTATTTTATCTCTACGTTTCAATAAAGTTTCTAAAGATTCCAGTTCATCTTTAGAAGTACATGTTTCCTTAATATCCCATCTTAATGGATAATAACGAAACGCATTCTTCTCTTCTTCAGGCATATCGGATTCCATCTGTAATGTTTCATGTATAGATTGCGCTAGAGCAATAATACGTTCCATAGGAAACGCTAAAATAAATGCTGTTATAGGCGCAAGATCATTAAGTATATCTTGTATATCATTAAGTATCTTATTGCCTTCTTCTATATCCAATTCTTCTTTGTTTACGAAGAAATTATGCAATCTCTCATCAGCTTGAGCAAGTTTTAATAGAAGTTCACCGTATGACTTCATGAACTCTTTTTCTTGGCTTCGTATATCGTTCATAATGGTTCCTATATATAAATGTTGTATTATTATAAAATATTATACTTTCTATTGACATATGTCAACATATTATATAAAATATGTATATAAGTAAACATACTATAAGGACGATATGGAAATAAGAGATTACCAGCGTAAAGCTATTGACGCTGCTATTAACTCATTCAAAGAACATTCAAGAGCAACAATTGTTATGGCCTGTGGTACTGGTAAAACATTGGTAGCTCTATGGATTGCCCAAAAGATGCAGGCACAAACAATACTGGTGCTTATGCCTTCATTATTACTTATTAAGCAGACTATAGAAGCATGGACTCAACAGAACCCGTGGCTTCTCTACAAATATATGGCTGTATGTAGTGATACTAAACTTCTTGATGATGATACCCTTGATGTTGATGTTAAAGATTGTTGTTTCAATGTATGCACTGATAAAGAACAAATAAACTTATTCTTAAAAGATGATACTACAAGTACCAAGATTATATTCTGTACCTATCTATCAAGCCCTCTATTGCCTAAAGATTATGGGTTCCATCTGGCTATATTCGATGAAGCTCACAGAATAGCACAAGAACATAATGAGAATTTCAACTATTGCTTGAGTGACAAGCGTGTATTGATACATAAAAGATTGTTCCTTACAGCTACTCCAAAGATATATGCTATACGCAATAATAAAGAGAAATCAGAATATTCTATGGATAATAAGGCTAAATATGGACCTATTGTCTATGAACTTGGGTTTGCAGAAGCTATTAAGCATAACATAATATGTGACTACCGTGTTATTATATCGTGCATTACAGACGAAACTGTAAACGAAATAATTCATAATACCTATATCAATGTAAAAAATAAAAAACTAGATACAATACTTATTGCACATCTTGCTGCATTACGTTTAGCCATGCACGACTATCCTATAAGTAAAGGTATCGTGTTTGTTAAGGATATTGCAGATACCAAGAAGTTCACAGAATCTCAACGTATAACAAAGTTACTTGATGCTACCGTATTAGATGTTAACGGTTCTATGAAGCATGATGAACATGCTGCTGTTATGGAAGAGTTCAAGAACAAGAAACGAGCTATCATAAGTAATGCACGTTGCCTTTCTGAAGGTGTTGATATACCACAAATAGAACTTGTTGGGTTTATGACACCCAAGAAAAGCAAAATAGATATCATACAAGCTCTTGGCCGTGTACTCCGCAAGAAAGAAGGTAAAGAACTCGGTTATATCCTTCTTCCTCTATACATTAAAAAAGATGACAACCTTGAAGAGATCATTGAACATTCTGATTATAAGTTCATAAAGAATATACTTTCAGCGATTAAGCATTATGATACAAGTTTCGTGGAATATAGTGGGCAACACTCTATAAATATAAAGAAAAGAAAAAGATCTAAGCGTGCTAAAATAGAGTTCAGCGATGTTGATACACATATGCATGATATCGTTGATGCAATAGAGATACAACTTATAAATTCTGTTTCTGAAGATTGGTATGAATCACTTGAAGAAGCTAAAAGATGGAAAGAAAATAACGGATCATGGATAGTTCCTTATAACGAGCGCAAAAACAAGAAGTACACCAAAATAATACGATGGATGTGCAATCAACGTCACTTTATAAATAATAAAGAGCTTTCCCAAGAGAAGATAGATATATTAAAAAGTCTTGAGTTCCCTTTCGATGCACAAGAAGAACGCGATAAAAGAAACTACGAGATCATAGAAAAATATTTAAAAGAGCATCATAAATTCCCTACATGTAAAGATATAGAAAGATCGGCATATAATTGGCTTTATAATAAACGTAAATTGATATTGGATAATAAGCACGATATATGGGCGACGCGTATACAAAGTCTTATAGAATCGTGCGGTATCAACAATGGTATAATATTAAAAAGTCGTATAAATATAGTAGAACAAAACGTTGAATATCTTGAACAATATTATGCAAAGCATGGCCATATACATGTACGCTACAAAGATAATGAACGAGTTGCCAAATGGCTAGTAACGCCTAAGCAAGGTATTGCTCTTAAGTACAAAGTACGACTAAAACGTATTGGCTTCACAGAATTCAATCGCAACAAAAAAAGCCGCTCAGAAGAATGGGAAAATAAATACATAGAAGCTAAAGAATATAAACAACAATACGGAACATTCACCATAAGTAAAAGCGATGAACAACATCAAGAACTACGTCGCTGGATAGTGCGACAACGTGAGAAATACAGAAACCACAGAGAATTCGAAGGGAACCAGATGGCGCGACTCGCAGCTATAGGCCTCTTTAAAAAGAATGTAGATTCCAATAAATGGAGGAAATAATGGTTCTTTGATTGACACGTATTTATAAAACAGGGTATATAATAACAAGAGTCTTAACCTATATATAAGAGAATGATATGAATCCATTTGTCTATGAATCAGAATCTATAAAAGAAGTAAGTATAGCTCTATCTCACTTTCAGAAAAGTGTCGTAGGTAAGTTATTTAAAGAAGATAAAGGGCAGTTCAAATATGCCAAGCTTGAGACTATCCTTAACCGTATATTAGAACCATTGCATGAGAACGGATTGAGCCTTACACAATCTTCTTTTGTTTGCGAAGGCCATATATACCTTAAGACACGTATCGTTCATGCTACAGGAGAATTCTTGTCTTCTATAGATTATCTTTATAGCCAAGAGACAGCATCGCAGTCATGCTCATCAATGCAAGAAGCAGGCAACATGCAAAAGATGCTTGGCTGTATTAAGACCTATCAATGCCGTTATGCTTTGAAGAACTTCTTGGGACTACCATTAGCTGATGAAGACTTCGATGATATAAAAACAGAGGTTGAATCTAAACCATATTCAAACACAACCAAATCTAAGTCAGGCTGGCAGTTTACTCAGCAACCAGGTTGCATTAACGAAGAAGAATCTAGTTACATTATGAAGCAATTATATACTGTTGCTGAACCTATTCGTACAACAATACGCAAGAAGTATACTTCAAGAACTACCGAATATATAAAGAAAGAAGATTACCAGAATATATTGGAAGACATAGAAGCAGCTAAACAATTATAAGGAGATATTATGGCAGGATTCAATAGTATTACGCTTATGGGTACAGCTCACAAGATAGAACATAAGACTGTAGGCACCAATAAGTTATGTAAGTTTGTCCTTAAATCTGTAAGAACTTATGAAGCTAAAGGCAATCCGATGCAAGATATATGCTATATAGAAATATCTGCATGGAACAAACTTGCAGAACAATGTGAAAAGGAACTCATAGATACAGCTACCGTACTCGTTGAAGGTTACTTAAAACAAGAAACTTGGGACGACAATAACGGCAACAAACGCTATAAACATATCATAGCACCTGCACATATTGCTGTTGTAACACATACTGATATGCCGCAAAAAGAAGCATACAATAACAAACAATCTGAAAAGATAGAACTTATACGTCCTCAACAGCAAGATAACGATCTACCCTTTTAAGGAGATACTATGGAAGTACATGAAAGAAAAACAGAACGCTTGCAAACCTATGTAACCGAGGAAACCTGTAAGAAGTTCTCTGATATAGTACATAAACACAATTCAACTATATCAGAGACAATCGCAGCCATGATCAAAGAGTTTATTGAAAAAATGGACCAATAACAAAAAGAGAGTAGCATGGAGAAGCAAGATATAACTACACTATTGGACTTTTACACCACTATGAAATCGATCGTGGCTCAGGAGATTGAAACAGCCCTCAAAAATCAACCAAGAGAAACGTTTCAATCTCCAGCGATCGATCTATTGGCACAAGCTCTTTCCGTCGCACAGGGGTCATTCCCAGAACTGAAATTTTCCCAGGTTAATGCTTTTACAAAAACTGAGTATGCAGATCTTGCAGAGATCCTCAAAGTTATACGAAAACCGTTAGCGGATAATAATCTATCGGTTACACAGATTATCCACGTTAAAGAAGCAGGAGAAATTATTATACATACCAGGTTGATCCATAGTTCGGGACAATATCTTGAATCGAGGACACGTGTTATAGCTATTGCGGGAGATCAGAAAGCTACCGACAGTGCTATAACATTCTCTAAACGACAGGCATTAATGAGTATTGTTGGTATAGCTTCAGCGCAAGATTACAGTGATGATGATGGCGTATCTGCTATGGAGAAATCTCGTATAGCATTCGACAAGGGGACAGCACTCAATAAAGACTATAAGCCTCAAGAAGGAATTGAGACTATATCTAAAGACCAGATAGCAGAACTTGATTATGAACTTCAAGATTATCCTGATGTATGCAAAGATATATTCGATAGCTTGCGCATAGAATCACTGTCTGATATACCTAAGAGTATGTACAGAGATGTGATATCACGCGTAAGGCAGATAAAACTGTTACGCTCAAACTCTAAACGATGAGGAAGTTATGGACGAAGAACTTATTATTACGCGCTATAACCCTCCGACACGTTATGATTATGCTAAGCAAGGTACTATCTGCAAAGTGATAAATGATAAAATAACCTATTACATACAGGCTTCTAAAGATGAAACAACAGAATGGGAACCTGTTGATGCTGTACTTGCTGAAGTACTTTCTTATCTATTCGATAATGAAGAATTCATTGAAGAACTCATGAAGATCTATCATGATCCTGAACATCCTAAAAAGAGACTTTGTGAGATAATACAATCTCTATGATCACTCAATGTTCTCCTTTTTTCCGCCTTACAGTTACTCTTTTTCTGTAGGGCGGTTATTATAATGAGATAGTACATGTTAACTCCGTGTACAAGACACAAAAAACCGCTCAGTCTATACAACTGGGCGGTTTTTTAGTATTGTTACAATGCTTTATCACATGAAAAGTCTCTCTTGTCATGTGAGGTTAAATATTTCCCCTAATGAACCGACATTCATTGGGGGTTTATTATTGTTTATAGTAAAACAGCAGGAAGTTCTGAACGTAGATACCCAAATAATGTAGTAGGATAGTTAGCACCTGTTTTCAAAATAGTCATATCATCTAAACCACTCTGACTAGCAATATATAAGCTCACATCCCATATAGTACCTGATTCAATCCAAAGAGCAGTACTATATTGAGAACCTGCATTATGATTACTAACTATTATAGCTATCTCTGTTGGCTCACTTGATATATACATCCATTCTTTATATTGATCTGAATAATTATTTGTAAGAGTATTTGGCATATAAATACGAGCAGTTGCTCCTGCTCCCAAAGATTCACCAGATATATTTATAAATGCTCCTACTTCCCAAATACCAGTTATAGGAAAAGTTACAGTTCCTGCGATACAAATATTATTAGGATCAATTATCTTTGTATCAAAATTAATCTTCGTAGCTGTATTATTAGGAAATGAAACCTGATTAGCACTCATTCCATATGCAAAATAATATGGATATGCATATTGGTTTGTTGCATTATTGACTGTTGCCATGATTATTCCTTAACCTATAAGATTACCTGAAAAACATGTATATACATCAGTAGCATGACCGTAGACATCATCTACTTTAGCGCCATCATAACCAGTAATAAATATATATACTTGATCGGCAGCAGTAAGTGACATGGTACCATTTACTTTATATATAATAAGATTGTTAGGGCCATAGAATGTACTTAATCGTTGCCTTCCAGGAAACGCATTACCGTATATAGTATTTGCGCCACAACGTATTCCTATTTGAACTTGAGTGGCTCCTGTATTATCAGTAGCAGCAAGATAGGCAACTTGTCCTGAGAATGTATAGCGTCCTGTAACAGGTGCTGTAAATATCCCTGTAGTGTTATTATAATTACTACCTATATCAAATAATTCTGTATCTGAAATAATAGTATATGCGGTTCCGTTACCTGTTACATCACTCTGGGTGCTTGATAGATATGCTGAGAATGTGCATTGTGATGGCAATAATATTTGGTTGCTCGTTACCGTTATATTAATATTACATGAATTGTTATTCATTAGTTTCCTTATTGTAAAAGATCTATAGAAATATATGAATATTGTATAACAGAACCTCCTTTTGAAGCTGCGCCTGATGCTTTATTAACAATATATAACGTATCTCCCTGCGTCATATTAATAATATGTAACCCTCTATCTTGAATCCAGGCATTGCCACCATAGAAAGCGCTGCTTCTTTTTCTTTCGGGAAAACAACTGAATATATAACTTCTTGCTGTTGAAACGATATAACTTACTTCTTCGTTAATATCTGTACTGCTATTAAAACAAATCATTATATCAATAACATATATTCCTGTGACTGGAGCTGTAAATATCCCCGTAGTAGCATCGAAATGTCCTCCGATGTTAGAGAGCACATTTGTCCAGCCAGCGAGTGTATACGCCGTTCCATCACCTGTCACATTATTTTTATCAGCACCTAATAGAGCAGATACACTACATTGTACAGGCTTTATTATCTGCCCACTTGTAGGAGTAATATATGTATTACTCGCATTATTTGTTGCCATGTATTCTCCAATAAATAAGCCTAAAGAAGCCTAATGTAAGCCCCTTTAGGCCTTGATAATCTATCGTTCTGTACGATTATACAACCGTTAAGTTTCCTTGTGGTCCAGTCTCTACTTGCCATATCGAAGTTGTGATACATCTGATTGTTACACAGTCATATTGCAAGGTAGAAGCTAAGGAGCCACCAACACCTACTGTAGTAGCCTGATTACCAAATATAATCTGGTGTGCAGCATCTGATTGGGCAATTTTCCAGCCGCCTGACGTATAGCCCATGATATGAATAACGTCGCCTGCGGTAGAACTTGCTACAGCTGGAAGAGTTACCGTAAGTAAGTTTGCAGGGGTACCATGTTGGATGCTGTACGCTGTATTAGGTGCAGCTGTAAGATCTGCTGTAGCTACTACATAAGGTAGTCCTCCAGCATGAGCCGTAATATCTAAAGTATTGGCACCGTTTGTGATAATTATAGAACTATCTGAGCTTGTGATATTAGCCCAAACAGGCTTGTTTGTTACAGTATTACCAATAAGGACCATACCATTATCAGGATCTGTACTATTGCATCTGAATGCAGCATCTTCAAGTTCAAGATATGATACAATCTTACCTCGTGTAGATTTAAATTCAGAAGCTAAAGACAATACTATAGTTCCTGCAATAGTATCTGTATCTCCAAATGAACAGGATGTAAGTTCTACCGATGAAGTACCATCAATAACTGTTAGTCCTGTAGTATGAATAATACAACTCTCGATACGTACCAGTCCTGTAGTTGTTGTTGTAATAGCTGTAGCAGCACCAGAATTGATCTTGGAACTTGTTAATGTAATATCAGCAGTACCTGTAAGAACAAGGGCCCCTTCGATATAACTGGTATCAATAGATGAAGCGCCTGATAATGTCACAGGAACATAAACTCTTGATCCAAATATACGAGTAATACCAGAAGCTACCATAGGAGCAATACCAGCACCTATACTACTATTGAGTATCTCAACAGCAGAACCGCCTGTATTATTAACGATACCATTAGACGCAGATTGTTCTAAGCAGTTATCAAAGTGCAATGCACCTGTCCAATTAGCACAATCTACAACAAATATAGAAGTACCAAATGTACAATCTTGGAATACAATATCAGTTGTACCTGCAGCAGCAGATACCAATACTGATGTAGCCGATTGCAATGTAAGATTGGTCAATACAATTGATCCAGCAGCAGGTGGGGTATGTGCACCTACAATAATAACTTGCCCTTCTGAAGCACCTGTTATATTAATACCAGTATACAATGTAAGGTTTTCAGTATAGGTTCCAGGACGTACCAATATAGTAGTTGTCTCGCCTAACGCCTGAACATAATCTAAACAAGATTGTATTGTATGAAATGGTCCTGGTTCAGTACTTGTAACAATGTATTTATAGGAATTGTAGACAGAAGTCTGTGAACTTATAGCCATAATCTCTCCTAAACAGCATAATTAGCAACAGCGTTAACACTAACAACATCCCATTGTGTATTGGCTACAGTGCAGATAAGATGTACAACAACAGATTCTTGCATACTATTAAGTATAGAGAATTTGGTGCCTGCTCCAGCACCTGTAGCTTCTCCTGCTCCTCGTATAATCTGTGCAGCTCCTTGTGTAACTTGAATACCTGCGCCTACCCCTGAAGCGTCAGCAGTTGTGATCCATATCTCATCACCAACAACAGAAGCTCCTGGAAGCGTCAATGTAACAGCTCCAACATTAGTTAGGTAATATCCTGAGTTAACAGCCATTGCTACAGCAGCAGCACCACTCGTTATCCATACTATACCTGTAGCCCCTGCACCATTATCAAGGCGAGTCCATATAGCATAGCCAGGATTGCCTCCTGCTACGGTGCCTACGGAAGTAAGTTGATATACTTCATTGGTAAGCTTATTGATCCACATCTGACCTAACTCTGCACGATCTGCAGTTGTAGGATTACGTGTCGAGATTCTTGGTTCATTAGCGATATTGATAAGTGCAGGATATTGCCCGTAGGCCCTCTGTACTTGTGTTTGTTTGGACATACTCTTCCTTTGTTAAAAAACTATTACGCTATCTTATAACCACAGATATAACCACCTGATAAAGTACAACCAACTAATGTTTGCGTAGGGCAGAAAAAGAATCTTACAATATTGCCTGCAGCTAATTGGACCATACCTTGCCACCATGGTACGCCAACATCATTGCCTAAGACCCACGTGTTGTAACTTATTCCTCGTGTAATGTTTTCTATACCTACATAAGTTCTTAAATAAATTTTATTGTATGCACCATCTCGTGGTTCACATCTAACTTCAAAATAATAAAGACCTGTTGAAGGTGCCGTATAATTGCATGGAGTACCTGCTCCATTACCAAGATAGAAATTACCTCCAGTATTGAAACAATCTGTTCCTGCAATAGTATATGCAGCTTCAGCACCAAAATAATATTTAACATTAGCACCGAATGCTCGTGTAATAGCAGCAGAAGGTCTTGCAAAGAATGATGATATAGTAGCAGGAGCAACTCCAGATACTGCTCTCAGATTGATTCTTGCATCTCCAGGATAGGTAATAACTACTGAACCATCAGCAGATTCAAGAGCATTCCATGTTGGATTAGCCAATCCTGAAGATATAAGTACTTGGCCATTGGTTCCTGTAGGATTGCCATTAGTTGCCGATACAAGTCCTGTTCCATCCGACTGTAATACACCATTATGATGCGATATATATAACTCGCCTAACGTCTCAATATGATCAGTAGCTGTAACAGCTTCTGCTATAACATTGTGCACAGCAGATATATCATTACCTGCATTTATATCATGTACAGCAGTAATGTCACCCGTACTATGCAATAAAGCACCTTGAACAGCACCCGTTGCAGTCAATGATGATGCAGTTATGGCATTGGTTACCGTTAGATTATTACCTACAATACAATTGAGACCTTGTAGATTCCCTGTAGCAGTTATAGTATTTGCCGTTACCGATGTAAGATTGATGTTAGGATCAAGATTGATAGTTACTGTATCGCCAACACCTGTCGTACCTATATTAACACCACCAACTATTTTTATGATATTGGCAACAGGCTGTGCATCACCACCATCTGTACGATAGGTAGATGCCAATATTCCTGTAGTTCCTATTGTTATAGAATTAGCAGCATTAGTTATAGCTATTCCTGCACCTGCAGTTAATGTAGACCATATACTCGCCCCTGCAGAAGATCCAATAAGAACTTGTCCATCTGCACCTTCAGAAGTAAACAACGTATGAGCAGCATTAACCTGAACAACACCTCTATTAAGGCTCTGATATACAGAAGGACCTGTTATATCAACACCATTAGTAACAACAAGATCACTACCTATAAGACCATTGCCTGATACAATATCTCCAAATGGAGCATATATTGATCCTAGTGTAGATGTTATATCATCAACAACATTAAGATCATGCCATACCGTCAATGTTGAACCTACGTCAAGATTGGCTGTTATCTGAACATTTGCAGGCAATCCAATGCGTACTGTATTACCTGCACCTGTAGTATCTATCTCATCTGCAGTACCTAAGATCTGTATAACACCTGCAAGAGGAACAGCATTACCAGCATCTGTTGTATACGTAGAAGCTACTCCTGCAGTAGATATAGTTAAGGTATGCGTTAATGCATCACCAGTTACTGTTATATCTCCTGCACCTTGAATAATAACATCACCAGCACCATCAGGACCTACATGTATAGCACCATTATTTCCTGTTATAGTCTGGATACCTGCACCGGGGACTGCTCCTCCTGTATATGAGGATATCTGTGACATACTTAATCCTCCGATGCATAGAATGATGTAAGATAGATAGAACCTGTTGTAGGTACTTCAAGTTGTGTTACATAAAATCGAGAACCTTGAGCTATACAATAGATACCACCTGTAGATGATCTATTGGTAGTAACATCAAGTATGATAGATGAACGTGATGCTATAGGAAAATCATCATTAATACCGTCCATACTTATCATAAGATCTGCATTGGTAAAATTCTGCAATAATATCATACGTGCAGGATAATCAAGAGCTGGATTGGCAACGCTTATTGAAGTATAAACACCAGCACCTGCGCCTGCTATAACAGCTGCAGTAACCGATCTAAGATGCTCAGGCATAAGTTTAATAGCTTTGTTCATTACTCTCTCCATTGTGTATATGCGGCCAATATAATAGATCCTAATGGCTTAAATGGAGCTATCGCATCTTTGACATATACAACAGTACCTTTCTGCTTCTGTGCTACAAAAGCAGATGGCAACGCATTAGTTTGGAAATCTATAGTGGCCGTATGACCTGCAGGAAGATAATCGTGGTTAGTAGTGCCATCATAACTAAGCCAGATATTCTCTGTAGAAGCGTTGATAATACGTATCAAAAAACATGGATATTCTAAAGGAGTTGTATTGATAGGAAGATATCCTGTATCAAGTATTGTAGTAGCATCAAAAAACGATGCTTCTTCTGCATGTACTCTATTAGTAAGTTTCATAATACCTCACTCGTATGTTGTATATGCAGTGCATGTTATACGACCAGTACCAGGAATACCTTGCAGATATATAGATGTATTCTTAGCCATATTTGCTTGATATGCACGAGGTATACTATTAGTCTGCAGATTGAGAACAAGCTCGCCATGTGCTAATAGATAGTCATTAATAGTCGCACCATCATAGCTTATAGACACGGCAGTATCTGAATCATTGACGATCTTGAGGTATAGTGCTGGATCCTCAAGGGTCTTTAATAAAACAAATACTGCCGGGCCTAGAGTAGCAGCGTCAACTGAAGTGCATACTAAAGGAATAATACGATTGATAATCATGGCATTACTCTGATTTCTTGGCTTTGTCGACTGCTTCTGTAGCTAATTCAGAAATCTTTTGAAGACATTCCCAGCATGCTTCATATGCATCACCGATCTTGGCACCTACAGGCATAACAAATGAGAATACTCTATCTTCTTTAATAGATTCTAAAACGACAGTGTTTTTTACTTCCATATACTCTCCTATAAAGTTACTTCGTTGAAACTACTTCTTCTTTAATTACAATATAGCCATAAGTTCATTGCAAACATGGGCTTCAAGATGTACTATATTCCTATATATAAAGGATTCTTATGCAAAAACGACGTAATATTCCTACAAGGCTTGTTGTAGATATACCTGAACAGTTGCGCAAAGAAATAAAACTTCGCGCTCTATCTCAAGGCATGACATTACGTCGTTGGATATTAAAATCTATAGCTCTTAAAATACAACAAGAGGACAGAACATAACCGATACTATTAGATCGTATCGGCATACGTTGTTTTCTCCCTTTTCATCGTTAATCTCTTTTTAAGAGACTTTTGTTTTGGGTGCTCCTTGTTATAGATAAGATTTATTTTTTTATTAATTTCTTTCTCGCTATATCCATTTTCAACAAGAAGAACTTTCAATTCTTTGAGTCGTTTTGTATCACCTTTTTTGATAGCTTCCTCGATATAAGGTTCTGCTTTATAAGGTGTAAGTCCTTTACTTGTTGCATGCGCACCACCCAAAGAACCAACAAGTCTGCTAATGCCTTCAGATTTCTCGCCAGTTATTGATTCAGGAAGTATGCCACGAGCTGAAAACGGTAATACTTCAGAAGCTAATTGTTTGCTACGTGCTACAAACCTATCATATGTCCCTGGTTCTGTGCCACCCCAAGGAACATGTCTGCCATGCTTATAAGCACCTTGTATCATGAATGGTCCTTTATCAGACGGCGTTGTTCCTGTAAGCTGTTTATAAATTATCTGCAATAAAGGATTGGATTTCGAAAACATTTCACCTATAGGCTTGGTAAAATAGTGGCCAATTTCAATAGCAGATTTGCCTAAGTGGCCATACGTTCGATGCCCTTTAGCATCTCTTCCAGGATTGAATTCATAACCTGCTATTTTTACTGGAACATCTGGTAATGGAAATTGATACCATTGTTCAGGGCCTTTACCTGTAAGAGATAATGAATCGATCATCTTTTTTGGATCAAATCGTATACCTGACGGACTTTTATCCTTATCTGTCTGGACTATTCCCTTATAAAAAGCATCCATTAAGGCACGAGTACCAAAATAAAACAGTGCATAGTTAAACCAAGTCTTTCTTGTCGCTTCTCCTAAAGGACCACCAGCAAAGATAGACTGCGCATTCTTTATAGCCGAGAGAGACCAGTCAGGATAAGCTATAAGACGACGAATGTTCTTTAGATTTTTTGGATCATTAAAGTACTGTAATGTCTCCCATTGCTGTCCGCCATAAAGATTATTAACAAAGGTTGCCATATCACGTTTTATAGATTTAATCTGCTCAGCATTAGGAGGTGTTTCGTTTTTAATGAGCTTATCTATCATCTTTTGCGACCAATTATCCCATGTCATCGCTTTGATATTAGGTTGGAACTCATTAAACAAATAAGATCCCTTAGTATCACCATGGCCAAGTGTCAAACCAGAGCGAGCTGCGTCCATCATAAATTCTTTATTGTTGCGTAGTTCATGACCTTGTTGCATCCAGTTGCGTATATTCATAGATCTTAATGCTGGAACAGCATGTTCAGTAAGCGCTACATAATGGAACGGAGATAAATTGACATGAAGATAACGCAACTTGTCACCGATAGCATCATAATATTGCATAATCTTGCTATCAGGCTTATAAGCATCTTTCATGAATATGCCTTGCAATGCTGGTGCTAATTCAGGATCTACCAAGGCTGGTTTACTAGAATCGCCCTTTAAAAAGATATCATCAAAAGGAACGTAACCATTGTTTCTAGCATCATTATAAGCGCGACTAATCTTTGATTTCGGAGCGCGTATAATTAATTGTTTACCTGCTTGCTTTTCTAAGTTGTGTATCTTATCTATGAATTCAGCATTAGTAGTAGCTCGTATCATGACTTTGTCATAATGCTTAACGAGATCGACAATATTCTTGTAACGTGGCTTTAACCCTGCCTCCTTGAAAGCTTCTTCATATGTTAAGAATGTCTTAGCATCAGCAAACGGATTCTTGAGTTTGAATTTACCCTCTATTCTTTGAATCGCTTTTCTTAAGGAAGATTCATCACCTTCATATAGACCAGGTAGATAAATATCTTCAAGTATCTGACGAGGATGAATATCTTTAGTGACAGGATTACTATTATATGTTTCTAATGTTTCTTTAAGATGTGGCCCAATAACATTATCTACAAAGTCACGAGCATGTTCTGGTAAACGTTTAGTTAAAGCAGCAATTGAATCACCTTCTTTATGCGGATTACCAGTACGTTGCCTATAATACGTCATATCTTCAAGTTGTTCAGAAGTGAATTTACCTTTTTCCTCAGCTTTACTTAGTCTCTCACGCCAGTTAAAAACACTCTCAACTGTCTTTGCATTACGTTCTCCGACATGATCTTTAAGCATATCGAAATAGCGGTTACGTTCTTTCGGCCCCGTTTTAAAAGCTTCATCAATAGCAGTAGGAGCCTTTGGCATTATTTTAGAACCTAATGCATGCGCACCCTTCAATCCGCCCATTAACAATGCATTTTGGGCTAGCCCTTCAAGTGATGGACTTTCCCTGGTAAATGCTTGTCCTGCAGTCATACCAGCCAATTCGCCAGCTGTCTCTGTTGCTCCACGACCTAAAGCAGATGAAAGAATTTTCTCACCAGCTTTACCACCAACAGAACGTAATAATGGCCCTGCTGCTTTACCAGCTGCACCAGTTGCAGCACCGACAAGGCCAGATTTACCTGTTTCATAAAGAACATTTTTAAGAGCTTCTCCAACAGGCGATCCTTTACGTACTTCTTTAGCTGTACTCTTTATAGCTTGAGGCAACGCGAACGCACCTGCACCACCACCAAGCAATGCGCCAATTGCGGTACCTATTGGTCCTGCAAAACTACCAAGCGCAGCACCTCCGAGAGCACCACCTAGTCCGCCACCTGTCATGGCAGGCACATCACCTGCAATTTCTCCTAACGATTCAGTAAGACGTCCTCCAAATGTAGGAGCTTGTTCTTCATCAGGAGCTACAAATGGCGTTGCTATAGATGAACGCTTGAACCCACGTTTAATATCACCAAGCAATGAATCGTCTCGTTTATTCAGAGCAGCACGTTTTTCAAATATATCTCCTGAACTTTGTTCTTCTAATTCAGCAGCACGCTTTTTAAATATGTCTTCTGCTTCTTGCATATTTAAACCTCATAACCATATTTTATTGCCATTTGTCTTGCTACCATAGGATCGTTATTAGATTTTTTTAAGAAAGCATCAACAATATTCGCAGTAAGTTTCTTCTTAGGTTTTGTTTTTTCAGGAGATGATTTCGTTGATTGTGGTTCACTAGGTTTTTCTATTTGCTGAGACTCGTAAGGCATTCCTAATGCTTGCGCTTCTTTCATACGCTCTCTTGCTTCAGGATCTTGAAGAACGGATATTAAAAAAGTATTACGTTCAGCATCAGATGCACTCGCCAAACCTTCAATTAAATCCCTAGATGCTCCAGGTAATATTTGCGACCAAAATCTCTCACTTCGTGTTATTTTATTAAGCACATCTATATTTTTGAATGCTTGTCTATCTTGGGTAGTTCTGTTTCTTGCATACGCAGCTTGAACCGAAGGTTCTAACCCTTCAAGACCTTCAAACATGGTTCCTTTATACTGTTCTTTTTGCCTTTGATATTGCTGGCGTGAAAGGAGATCTTCTGCGCGTAATTTTTGCAATGTTTCAAGAGTATTTGATATACCCTTCTGCATTCCTTCACCAAGACCTTTTCCTATATAAGCCCCTGTATTAATTTGAGGTAATACTATTGCCATTTTTACTCCTTAAACTAAACCTAAAAGTGGCAACAATTTACTTACAACGCCACTAATCATTTTGGGGTCAGAGAGAACACTAGATCCAAACTGAGAAGCCATTTGACCACCACTAGAAAGTAAATTCTTCAAGAATTCAGCACCAAACCCAGTTGTTTCTGGACTTACAACATTTTCCCATTGTTGCTGCATACCCATCTTCATGAGATCTTGAAACATTGGTTGTCTTTGCACATTATAATCCTCTTCAAGAGCTGCGAGATTACTCATAAGATTTGCCCCTGATGCTCCTAATGCTTGCTGGAACCCTGAGGAACGACGTCCTCCCATTGAAGTAAACCGTTCTGCAAGACCAGGAACAATATTCTGCTGATAATTCTGCATAGCCTGTTGTCGTATAGGTTCAAAATCGAACTGTTTGAGACCTTCAAACCCTGTTCGCATTGCATTACTCATCATTTGCTGCGCTTCTGGAGTATATAATGCAAGTTGGTTTGATCTCATCGGAGATCCTGTGAAGAACTCTTTAAACCGTGTTCCGAAACTTGGCTGTCGGGCTGTCTGTTGGCCCATGATATTGCCCTGAGGTTGGTAAACCTGATTCCCATATTGTGCTGGCATACTTTCTCTCCTAAAGTAATAAACTATATACATACTAAGCGTAGTATGAATTACACTAAAAGTGATCCTTAAGGAGATAATAATGCCATCATCACAAAAAGATCCAGGACTTTATATAGAAAATACGAGTATCTATGATATACAATCTATTTATTCTTTGGATATCAATAGCCAACAGTTTAAAGAATTCTTAGTCTTGTTGACTCAAAGTATTAACCGCCATGCATTATCATTAAACAACAAGGACACAGGATTTTATCCATTAACTGAATTTATATGCAGCCAATTATATTTCCCTGATCCTACAGGAAGTGCTACTTCTGCGCAGACTCCGACACAACGTAACGTATTTAGGAAAGTATTCAATTGTGGCGCACTTTTAAATAATGCCAATAAAACTGTAGCGCATGGAATAAATCCTCTCTCCTCGTTCAAATTTACACGTATATATGGTGTAGCATCTGATACAACAGGACTCAATTATATACCACTACCTTATGCAGGGCCTACACCAGGTTATATAGAACTTTATGTAGACATCAATAATATCAATATAACAACAACAGATGATAAAACTGCTTATACCAATACCTTTGTAGTACTTGAATACATTAAATACTAAGAATGCCTCATCTTGTTACAGACGAAGCATTCTCTTCAAAAAAGGAGGGTTGAAGCCATATCAATAAAGTCGTGATGTTGTAGGTCTTGTATGTATAAGCATCGCATTAAGCTGGAAATCTGACAGTACATAATCAATAACAGTCATCTGTTCTTCAGTCCATGTTATATGGAACTGTATAGATGCTCCTTCATTCTGGAAGTATACAGGATGCCATAACTGATCTTGCCATCCTTCTAATGGTATTGAAGGATATGGTGTTAATTCAAGCATACTATTGCCAAGTAAACAACCTGCAAGAGATCCGTCACTTACAAGAGGACACTGTGAATAGGTAGGATAACATTCGATATACATTTGTGGATTAAGCGCATTAGGACCAACAGGTTCTCTGTTGACTAAGAAATCTACCTTGTTAACAGATGTATTAGCACCGTTCTTAAGGTAAAAGTTAAACTGTTTAGTAAGAATATCTATCTTGCTTACGCGTGTTATAGTTCCTTGGCCCAGATATATATCAGCACCTAGAGCAGGCATATTATCGAGCGTAAATGTATGCTCATCTAGAACAACAGCTTGATATATATTGCCGTTCATCTGTGTCATACCAGCGCAATTCTCTATAAGAACATAACTATTGGCAGGTAGGTTATGATTCATAACCGTAAATACGCCACCTGGATTGGTGATATTGGTTATCTGCAATGAAGGAGCATTGCGTGTTCTGGTGACATCAATAAAGAAGGTATAACCCTCTTGATTACCTGCGACAATAAGTTTTGGAAGATCTGCAAGTTCTCCCGAACCCCATGTATCTGCACAATCGTCCCATGTCATGCCCATAGATGCCCAGGTACGAGCTTGTTGTGCATAAAAATATCCAAATGCTGTAATACTATCATCATTAAATGCCCATGATGAGTTTCTATAATTGTATACAAGGATTCTATTAGGATATTTATAGGTAGCTAATAATTGATAAGTAGGTACTTCCATAGACCAATAAACCATCTCTGTATAATAATCTCTGATGCCGCATACACGTTCAGGGCCATTATTATCATTATTGATCTTGAATACTTCATCAGGTATAGAACTATCAATACGTTCTACTTGAGTACCATTGCAAGCATGGATACCTACATTACCTACACCAAGAACTACTTTATCAAAGGGCACTTGTGACATAGTAGCTTTAGCGCCAAGTTCTGTATTAATCTGTTGCCATGTAAATGGCAATATCTGGTTGCCTGTATATACAAATTCCCAGGTACTCGATTCAAAATATACAATCAATCTGTCACGAAGGAACTGCGCTGTTATAATAGGTTCCTTACAAGGACAATCTGACCAGCCACCACGACCTGGTATATCTTCACGCCATGCTATAACTTCAGGTATACCATCTTGTTCTAAAGGAGAACCATTCTGGCACCATCGTGCTCTATTGAAGAATGTAAGTTCTGCACCATTGATACTTTCTATAGTATTGAAAGCTACTAGATGATCCTTAAAAGGTAGTATAATGCGTGCTGTTTTAAGGTAATCAGTAGTACCTGTCTTATTAGTATAGAATCTCCATTGTGCTGCAGTATTTCTAACCCAGTTGCCTACAATCTGGTCATACCATGTTATACCATCAGCAGCATTATAATTGGTCGTAAATAGTAAAGTATCACTAGGAGTATCTCCTTGCCAGTTGGTACTCCAAAAGAATTGATGATCGTTACCTGTCCATGCAGTAGCATCAATACGACTCCAACCACCAATAAGATATTCATATGAAAAACATGTATCGAACGCAAATGTTGGGTTGTCTATAGAATGACCTATCTGATATTCTGCAAATCCCATAACAGGTAATGCAGGATAGAAGTATACAGGAGTGCCTGCAGGATATGCTGCTATAGTAATAGTAAAATCTCCAGCTAAGGCACCACCACCTGCTGCAACACAATATTGTGCAACTTCTGCAGAACCATCAGAGCGTAACATATTCTGGAAACCTGCAGCATCTTGGAATACGGTAAAAGAGATATCTCCTACAGAGAACATCTGTCCTATAGCATGTGCTGTACAGTTAACATTAGCTGCTAGCACGCTGCCTCCACCAAGAACTCCTACTTGATAACGCAAACGAGAACGTAATGGTTGTAGAGCAGAATCTACTGATTCATCCATAAGACGAGCACCGAAACGTTTGCGAACCCTTCCTCGGAATACATAGGCATTATCAAGCTGTGCAAAGGCATTATCAGGTATCATGAATGGTTTGATATCTAACTGAAGACCATTATCATAAGGAGCTATAAGAAATCTGTCCATCTTATGCTCCTAATGCAATCCAAGAAAATCCAAAATTAGATGTTGCACCAGTATCTATCCTAAAACGCTTCACAATAAAATCATTAACAGTATAACTCTGTAATGCAGCGTAATATTGATTGAATCCTAGAGCTGCATCATACACAGAAATTACAACTGTATAGCAAACAGTAGGAAATGGTGCTACATATGCAATAGTCTTAGGACCATTAGCTCCTGCTCCTCCTTGTACTCCATATTTAATAATCAAACCAGAAGGTAATGTAACAGATTGAGCAGTCTTAGTGCTTATATCAAGATTAGCACCAGCAAGGTTATGATAAAGAAGCGCTCCTGCAAGATTATAGAATCCTATTTCACCAACTCCAAAAACAGGTGCAGGTTGCTGTACTAATGTTACTTTTTTATGTTTACCGATATCTCCAGGTGCATCAAAAGGAATATGATCTATAGTAAACCCACCATTTATAGCACCAAAATTTGCACGTATTAACGGCTGCGTAGCATTGATTCTATTGGCAGCCAACGGCGTATCATAATATGGCATAATCTCTCCTTAGTATGGGCTGTTAAAGAAACCCCATCCCCCGTACGGCCAGTTTGCGGAACCCTCAGTATATACTGTAGCAACACGCTGATTAGAAAGCTGCATATTAGTCTTACGCAGACAAAGAAGTTCTTGCTTATGATATTCAGGCTCTATAAGTGCTAAACTGTCCATATCCAAACGTTCTTGTAATATCTTACGTGAAGCTCCATATGCTATATATTGGAACCATTGGTTAATATCAGGATGTTGGGTCAGATCTGTCGAAAGAAGTTCAGTAGGAACTACATATACATCAAAGGTGACAGGATATACTTGGTCAGGTATAGGCCGCAACGTAAACACACTATCATAAAAGAGTACTGCTTGCGGTATCGCAGGTTGATAAGGTACAACTTGGAAATTAATAGGTTGTCCTGCAAGAGGAGCAGCTGCAAATGATAGATTATAAACACCTGTAATATAGTTGATTGTATTAGCACCACCGCCTACATCACCTGTAAGAGTACCTGTTTGAGCATCAGTTGGTACATCATGAAGTTCAAGACCATAGTAATTGGGTCCTATACTGTTAAAGAGTACATGGTTCTGCATAACAGGAACACCAGATGGAACTGCACCTGTAGGCAATGTCCCTGCAAAGTTTACTGTTATACCATCACCGAATAAACCTGTTTGACCAATCTGAGATATATTGGGATATATATTGAATATCTGTTCTCGTGATTGAGAAAACAGGCGTCGTTGCCCTGCTACATAACAAGGTTCATGAACAGATGTATATTTATTTTTAAACTCATATAAAGCAGAAGTTGGGTCTACAGTATCAGTACTATAATCGCCGATATAAGGCCTAGTATAGAAGGTAAACGTTCGTTTTAAGTCAAATATACGCAGATGTTGAGGCATATCATACATGTAGAATCGATTGATATAATCATTGATATCATCATTGGTCAATTGTGCTGTTGATGGTGCACGAACAAGTCTACGTACAATCGTATATATATTCTGTAACGATGTATAAGGTGCTGGCATACTCTCTCCTTAGTATGGTAGGACATTGCGTGTAGCTTGAAACAGAAGCAGTGTATCCTGACCTACAGGAATAACTTGTGGACTCTGTTCTGTTCCTGCTGCAATAAAAGCTTCAAACAAAGTAGCATCAATATCAAGTGCGAATTGTGTCGGTGTTAAAACTTCGATAGGACCGATCCAACCGTCAAGTTCTTGCATGCCATATGATTTAGGGATATCCAAACGCACAATAAGTCCTGTATAATATTGATGATCAAACGATGTAGCTACGATAGCAGGGTCAGTGTTGGTAATGCCTGTTATCTCACGCATCGCAGGTTGGAACATCGGATATTGTACAGGTGATATTGGACACATGTTATTCAGCCTTTGTTACTTCTACAATATCCGTTGGTTCACCAAGATCATCAATATCCAAGAATTCTAAACTCTGGAATCCATAACGACGTACTTTACGTGCTATCTGCATACGCGTTCCATCAGGCGAGAATGCTCCTACAATACCAGGTTCACCAGGAACAAACTGATATTCTGGGTACCAACCTGATTTGTTGAGATGCTTGGCTACGCCTAATGGTATGGTATATACTTGACCATCTTTAAGATTGAAGGTCTCAACTGGATCTTCTTTATATGCCCTATAACAGAACGATAAGGTACCAAGAGGCGCTTCATAATATCTGAAGATACCTTTGACAGGCTCTCTGTCTTTATCGCGCATATACTTGAGATTGGGTTTCTGCTTCTTTTCTGTTTTTGATTCAGTATTCAATTGTGCTGCCATAACTACTCCTTAAGAAATAGGGGGCCGAAGCCCCCATGATTACATACCGTAACTTGTGCCTGCATACCAGAAGATCTTGTCATTGACCGATCCTGCTGGAGATGTAATACCTGCACCAAGAATAAGACCTCTATAAGCAATATTCTTAGTTGCATCAGTCAAGATGTCATATGGTGGAAATGCTGGTAATGGTGGTACTGGAGCAAGAGCTTCAGCAGTATCCATACCAATAGGTACAACCATTGCAGGACTGAATGGCACTGCTGCAGTCAATGGGAATGTAAATGCTGTAAATGCATTAACATCGATATCAACTATGATTGTATTGGTCGAATTAGTATCAGTTACATTCATCTGAATAATAGTACCTTGAAGCCCGTTAAGTTGTGTCATGCCATATTGTGCAGGCACTACAAAACGAACCTTTTGGCCAATCTGATAACCATGAGTTACTGTTAAAGTAATCTGCGCTTTAGTTGTATCAGTAGGCCATGCACGTACTTTAGAAATGTAACGATGTTTAGGATACCAATAAGAATCATATGGTATACGTACATAACGTGCGCTTGCACCTGGTGCAGCAGCTGCTACGATCTGTGCCATATGAGCCAATTGGAAGTCATTTGCATTAACAGTACCAACAGTAAAATCAATACCATCAATCTGTAATGCACCAAGTGTACTATACATACGTACAATGTCACCTGCAGCAAGACCTGCAGCAGCACAACCTACGTCAGATACTACAGGTATAGCAGCATTACTAATCGCAGTTGGCGTACGTGTAAGATCAGGTGTCTGAATAATAGACGTATCTACAAGTCTGATGCCGTTAACACCTAAAGCCAAAGCAGTAGTAGTATTCATTTCTGTCGCAGCAGCATTACGCATAGTGACTAAACAGTCATTGGTAATCATACCTGGTTGCCAGAAGTATTCTACACCATGAGATGCATTAGCAGCAGCAGCTTCTGTCATATTAACAAGTTTGATCCAAGATACACCCTGTACAAAAGGTAATATCTTCGCAGATCCATCAGCAATAAAATATCCAGAATCCAATAATGTTCCGAAAGCCATGATCTTCTCCTTAAGCTACTGTTGAACGTAAGTTGAACAACCAAAGATCATTCAAGAGACGAGGGCATGCACCGAATTTATAGCCAACTGTGCAATTGAGAGCCAATGGCCCATCATAGATAGCTGGACGATAAATAAAGGTGGCACTCATATGGTCCTGCTCAATATATGAGTAGGCTTCCATACCTGTTACAAAGGTATTGTAGACCCTTGCACCTGCAGCAGAAGCAGCTTCAGTATAGGACCCATTTGAGGTTACATAGAATCTCAAGTTGCCAATACTGCCCCATTCTGAACGTGCAATATTAGATTGAGAAGGATAGTTATTCTTATGAATAAATCCTTGCACATTTGATAATTGTCCCGTCATATTGGTATGAGTAAATGCCAAATAGGAATCCCTGACGGGAGCTGTGCCGAAACGATTCTCCCCTTCTATGTTATCAAGAATGGTATAAGCATTGTTTGACAACAAAGTGGTTGTTACCGATTCTACATCGGAGAGTGTGATCTCAGTAGGGTTGTCTCCGTTGACACCGCCTACGCAGTTAATTTGTCCTGCAGTTGCTGCAAGCATATCTCTGGTAAGTGTATCTTCTGTCAAACGCAGTGAAACACCAAGACGAATTGCAGCCTCATTTAAAGGTGCATCTTGTGCCTGTAAGGTTCAATCTGTTACTTATATGACCATTTCTGGCGGCAGGTCTTGTTATTCCCTGCTCTGTATATTTCTATACAGTCCCGACTTTCGCTTCACCTTTCGGTGTCCACTCGCCTAAGTCTGTCAGCCTGTACATCATGTTCTTTCTTACGTATAATGTGTATACACATACCAAATAAAAGGATAAATTATGAAATATAGATCGTACATAAGAAAAGACTACTCCATCGAAGATATTGCTTACCTCGCAGGTATTATTGATGGCGAAGGAAGTATCTATATCGGAAATTTTAGCAAGAGCAAAAAAGGAGTTCCCTACTACCAAACAAATATCGAAGTCACAAATACGTCTAAAAACCTTATTAATTGGCTTCAAAAAACATTTGATGGATGTATTAGCAAATATACAAGGAAACAACTTCCTAATAATTCCCGTAAAGATGTCTACAGATGGATAATCCATGGAGAACTTGTTACGCATATATGCGAACTTATATACCCTTTCTCTCAATGCAAGAAAAAGGAAATCGAAATAATGCTTAAAATGCGAGAAACATATAAACAAACTGGAATGCATAGAGGAGCGGCAGGTACTAAACCAGTTACTCAAGATATACTCGATTTGCGCCTTCGTTTGTTTAATGAAATTCGTAATTTGCATTGTCGTAATTATTCTTCCATGGACTCATGACACTTGGCCCTTGTTGTCTTCGGCTTTACCCGGTCAGAGTTCCAAGTCAATCAGAGCGGATTTATAGCAGGCAACTAGTTTACCTGCTCGTTCAATTGGATGAAAGTGCCATAAAAACTTATCTTAGCGTCAATATCGACAGCGGTTAATTGTTGCGCTGGTGGTGTAACTCCCGCATTTCCCAATGGAACGAGGGCTGCGTTTAATTGATTGTAACGCCTTTGTCTGAGCGTATTTCCCCCGTTAGCTGGCATCTTACGCTTTAATGCAGCCAAATTAAATATAAAATTCGGAGTAGGCACACTAAGAAGCTTAGCATTGAAGCTTTGCTGCACTGGTGATGGTAGTGTGCTCGTAGTTGTCATAGGCATGATGACCTCATTACTACAAAACTATAATGTAGACTAAGATTGGCGAGATCTTTACAGTTGCGCCGAAGGAGTATGACGAGTACTCATTGCGTCGATATGTGCAGCGAGCGTCACTGCATATTGCGCTCATATTTATTAATAAATCAAAATAACCTTAAAGACAATAGACCTCTTGAACATATGCCATTTTGAGTTATACTGTCTGAGCTTCATTACTACTCTCCTTTTTTCCCTATAGGTTTATTGTGAACCTATAGGGATTTTTAATGCTTAACGTGAAGCGGCGTCAAGCATTTCCTGATAGAGCTTGTCTTTAAGTTCTTTAGTAAGCCCATTAGCAAACGCATTAGCATGTGTTAAAGGACTATCACCTTGGGCAGGGGATAATGAAGCCAAGGGTTTTGGTTTTGCTGTATTTTTAGTAATAACTTCTGTTTCAGTTGAATAATTCTGAGAAAGATTAAGCTTAGTTATAGCCTGATAGGCTGCTTTTGCCTTACTATGCAGATTATTGTTGTTAGCAATAGATTCTGCAAGTTCAGGAAACTGATATTGTAGAGCCTGCACTGCTTCTTTAGTAACAATCTTATCAAAATCAGGCATTTCTATGCGAATAAGTGCTTCAGCGTTCATAGCAGCATTCTGCTGTGCTTGTTGTTGTATCTTTTGCTCTATTTTGCGAAGCTTTTTCTCATATGCAGATAGATGTTTACCTTCAACAAGTTCATCAGGGTTAAGTCTGATCTCTTCGTCTTCTTCAACTTGTTGCTTAGGTTGCTGCATTTGCTGGACCATACGCGCATATTCATCACGTTCACGTTCTATACGATCTACTTTAGCACGTAATTCTCTAAAACTTTCTTGAGGTGTTGGACCTTGTTGAGCTTCTTGTTGAGGTTGTTGAACTTCTTGCTCAACAGGTTGAGTTTCTACTACTTCTTGTGTTTCTAATGCTTCATTGTCAGCCATGTGGCTCTCCTAGAATAAGTTGCCCTGTATCTTCTGTTTCATGATTAAGTTTTTTACATAAAGAAAGTAAGGTCCCATTATAAAAGTCACGAACAAACGGATATATGGGCGTATGTTCTTCTGGAACTGTAATAAGATCTTTAAGATATAAGCAATAATCTTTGCACGGTATAACCCACATAAATTTAGGCTCAGGCCAATCTTTATGACACTGGTAAACACATTGATCGTAATCAGGTGTCGGGCATGAATGTCGTGCAAAAAACATGTGTCTTATGACATTGTACAACAAACGGTCACCACGTGTGAGCACTACAATATAAAAGATACCTGTATACTTATCTTTATTATCATAAAAACAACTATACAGTTCTTTATCATAGTCTTGTAACTGCTCAGACATCTGTTCTTGAATAGTATGTTTATCATCAGATTTAGAAAGAAGATCGCAGGAAAGTTTTCCTACAGTTTGTCGCTTCACTACACTCCCTTTATCCCTATAGGATATTACTACTCTTGTAAGGACAATAGCCAAATCTACAATATAAAGCAATATAGATTTGGCTATGGGATTATTTCTTTTTACCTTGAGCAGCTTTGCGAGACTCTGAGATTGCTATTGCCAAAGCTTGTTTACGGTCCTTTACTACAGGGCCTTTTTTAGAACCAGAACGCAATTTTTTTTCTTTCCATTCATGCATAACTTTTTCTATTTTTCCCTTAGCAGCCTTTTTACGTTTGCATGAAGGCATAGGAGTTTCACCAGATGAGAGCATAGGATTTTTAACAGATACTTTTGCCATATATTTCCTAAGGGGGCCGAAGCCCCCTCTATTATCTTAAGCGTGATGATTCTTGGTTTTTTAGTGAACTGTTAACACGAGCCATATTACTTGGTTGTTTCTCATTAAGCGCATTAGGCTTGCCTATAATACCGTTCACTATCTTCTGATTCTTAGAAGATCTAATCATTGCAGGCATCTTAAACCTTTTTAGGGTTCTTTGATCTGCGCAATGCTGCACCATCAAGACGATTGATTTGCTCATCTACACCACGAAGTGTATCGCCATGGAGTTCATCAGATAAGAAATATTCACGTGCAGGATATTCACGAATCACTACATTCTGAGGAAGATTAGACATCTTACTATAATCTTCACGGATCATAGCACCGTCTGCTCTTTCTTGTGAATGTACATAGTCCATACCTTGTTCCTTGATGGACCCGTAGAATCTCTTTGCCATAGTACGCCTTTCGTAGAACTGTCTACATTGTAGACAAGGATTTACCCCCTACTACAGAGGGCTTATAATAACTACTTTTCAACTTTTTTGAGTCTTGTATAGTAATCTTTCTTTTCATTAAGATGTGCCAATACTATCTTAGCAGTCTTTAATGGATCGTTGTGTGTTACATCAGTCTTTTTAGATTTCTTGCCATGTTCCAACTCAACCTTCATACCCTGTTTGAATTGGTTCTTGTCGTACTTGTCCCACGTTATTTTGAGTTTTTCTGCGAGTTTGTCGCATAGGTCTTGTTCCATTAGATTCCTTCATTGGTTTAACTACTTCAGTTTGCATTGCATTCTGCATTTCTTGAGATTTTATCATACCTTGCATAGTTAACAGTTTCTGCAACTGATCAAGATCAGCATTGTCTATTTCTTTAAGTGCTTTAACAAGATCAAGAAGTGCAGAGTTTTCATCACGTACTGCTTGCGCTCTACGTTCTTCCGCTAATGCTCTATTTTCAGCCATACGCGAGATACGTTCCATGCCCATTCCTTCATTAGCATTAACTTGTGATTGAACAAGCTTGTTCTGCATCTCAAGTTGTTGCATCTCAAGTTGCTGCTGTTGCTGCGCCATCTGTTGTTGTTGCTGTTGTTGCGCTTCTATACGTTTGACAAGATCATTCTTGTTCTGCAAGGTACACGTATCAAGTAGCACATCATCAGGTACAGGAACACCAACTTCACGTAAGTGTAATAACTGTACAAATTCAAGTTGCCGTTGTGTCTGCGTAAGTACAGCCTCTTCAACACGTGCATTGTAGATTCCAAAAGCCTTATTGTAGAACTGTGCAGTAGGTTCTTGGCCGCCAAGGATCTTTTTGATCTTACCAGGCATATAGTTCGATGATATAACATCAATCATCATTTTACCCAGAAGACGCTGCGACCTATCAAGTTGATCAAATACAGGCTGCAAAGTAACAAGAGAAGCATTTTGGCGGACTATCGATAATATACCCGCCTTATCATCTGTAGCAGTACCGAGAAGCTCTTCTGAAACACCAGCAAGTTCGTTGATCTCTTGCCCTAGGATCTGAGAAACTTGTAGTGTTGTAGGTGGTATAGGTGTAGCAGTTATTTGTTCAACGTCGGTCATCTGTGCTTCTTCTTTAAGACATAACCCTTTACCTTGACCAGACATAAACACATCTGCAGGATTAACTAAGGCATTCTCTTTATATTTCCAACCAGAGTTGATCTGACTTTCAAGCATATCAAGTTCAATCACTTTACGACGAGAATAGAGCCACTGAGCATCGCGCAGATTACGTACTATACCTTGTATTCTGAAACTCATATAGGGTAGTTCAGGTTGCCAGTACGTGAACACAGGCACAAAGTTATACGTATCAATTCCTAAAGGATTAGGCCCGTCATACAACGTTTTACCTTGGGCTAATATAGCAAGCTTAACTGTAGGTATTGTTTGCTTTACAATAGAAACCTGTGGATATGTTTGCAAGAATAGCTTTAAACGCTCTTCATCTTGGCTCTTCCATTCAAGTGTTTCACCTGTCTGCTTATCGATAAGCATAGTCTGCTCACGATAATCACGATAATAGAATTCATCGTAGGTAAGAAGATTCTTCATAGCATAACCATATGATTCAGGCATAAAGTTAAACTTGCCATCTCTCATCTGTTCGCCATAAAGGTCTGCAATAATATCTGTCTTATTCGGTGCAAGTGATATAATCTCACGCTTAGTTAGAAATGATCGTTTCCATAAAAAATTACAATCGCTCATATCAGGGTTTCTAAAATAAGGATCTACAACAAATGAGTTGTAATCACATTTAGATACTTTGATATCACCAGAAAGAGGATCATTGCGAAAATCGACCCACAATTGAAGAAAACTAAGGCCTGTGATCAATGATGCTTCAAATGCTTCTGATATCGTTTCTAGGACATTCTCACGATCATGTATATAAGATATTATCTTTGAATATTGGTCTGCTGTCTCTTGGTCACCATTCTCTACAGGAACTACAACAGTTTGCTTACGGTTCTTTCGTTGGTTACCAGAAACCATATTAACAACACGTTTGATGCGGTTAAATGTAAACGTACGTTTATTGATACCAGGGACATTGTTATAAAGGGCCGCATATACGGTTTGGTCACCTGCATAAAACCTACTATCAAGGTCTGCATCATTCCAAAAACTCATATTAGCCATAATAGCTTGCGTATAGCAGGCTTCCATGCGTCCTTGAATATCTCTATCGGCATCATCAAGGTACATATTCGATAATTGAGGAAATATCATCACTACTCCTTAGTTTATACACTCCAATAATAAAATGGTGTAATACTTAACGCAATGTTATTGTTAATAATAAAGAAAGGCACAG
>Ga0153915_10000448_pt1 | contig 38022 bp, 36 predicted proteins | sample Opewatmetagenome_2_FD_107003 | JGI IMG/M metagenome (GOLD analysis project Ga0153915, IMG submission 107003) | Freshwater wetland microbial communities from Ohio, USA - Open water 3 Core 3 Depth 3 metaG | ecosystem: Environmental > Aquatic > Freshwater > Wetlands | place: USA: Ohio, Lake Erie... | reverse complement strand
GCACCCGCACGGGGTGCGACTATCGTGAATGAGGCAAATAATTCTTTGATATTCAGTTTCAATCCACGCACCCGCACGGGGTGCGACAATATTATTTCTAACGTCCAAAACGAATTTATCAGTTTCAATCCACGCACCCGCACGGGGTGCGACGTGTAGCGGAAGCCGTTAAAAATGATAAATGCACGTTTCAATCCACGCACCCGCACGGGGTGCGACAGTTTTACTTATAACTAACTATTAATACTATTTAATATCTCAATATTTCGCGAATCACATGTTTTAGAAAATCATCTATATTAAGTTTTCAAAGATCATTTAAAATATATCAACAATTCAAAGAGATTACCTAATCCGCGAAGCTCCTTGCTGATTTTTGTCAGCTTCAGGTTCGCGGAGCACTTTTACACAATTAACGGCCCCTCCTGATCAATTGACTTTTTAGCGCCGATATGTTCCACACGCCTTCGCCAATTAGCGCCCAAAAAATAGAAGCGCAAACTATCTTCTTCGGGATTAATTTCCTTAATCAAGCGTTCACGCAAAACCGTCCATTGCGCCGGATCAACAATGCATTCAAAAACAGAATACTGTACCCTCTGTCCATAGTCTTTACAGGCCCTGGCTACACGCCGCAAACGCCTTGGCCCTCTTTCATTCTGCATAGCAACATCATAACTGATCAAAACAAGCAACTTCTTCCCTCCTCATTTCCAGATAAACGGCGGATAGCCATCCAGATCGCCGCGCAGGCACCGCGCCATAAGCAATGCTTGAACATGAAACAGTAAACCAATCGTTACTTTTTCATCCAAAAAAGGATGATAAATTTCTTCCTGCTTTCTTTCCTGATAAGCCACAAGCAGCGTTCTTCTTGTTTCATCATTCATCATGACCGCGCCTGCTTCCGTTTTATTAAAGCCCTTGTCCTGCACCTGCCGCAGATTGATCAACGAAAGAGTAAGGCGATCCGCAAGAAATGGCCGGAACTCCTCCATCATGTCCAGAGCCAGGCTTGGCCTGCCTGGCCTGTCCCGATGAAGAAAACCGACTGCCGGGTCAAGACCGACTGATTCCAGAGCGGAACGAATATCATGCATGAGCAGCATGTAAATAAAAGACAGCAGGCAATTAACATTATCCAGCGGCGGGCGGCGGTTGCGTTCCTGAAAATTAAAATTTTCTTTTTGCGTAACAATCAGATGATCAAAAACACTAAAGTAAGTATGCGCGGCGTCGCCTTCCAGACCGCGCACGGCATCGAGTGACTGATTGAAATCGAGCGATGCAAGCGAACGGTTCAGGTCAGATATGCTTCGGCGAAGGGTGTCTTCATCCATTTTTTGTGCATGATCTCTTAACGCCCGCTGGAGAATTGTCCGGCAATTGGCAATCTTGCCTGTAACAAACGCTTTGGCCATTTGCGCGGAATATTTCTGATCATCCGCGCGCCGGTATTGTTCGCGGCGCAACAACACATTACCGGATACCGGCCCCTGCACGCGCGCCAGGAAACGGCCATATTCGGATAAAAAGCTGATACCAACTCCGTTTTCACCGCAAAATCCCAGCAAAAACGGACTGCAAGACACATTGCCGAAACAGACAATGCCGCCAATGGTATGCACCGGCACACGCAACCGCACTTCCTGATGAACTTTGACCACCACGGTTTCGCCTTCCTTGGCAAGGTACGCGCCCTGTGTGGTTACAAATAATGTATTAAGATGTTTTTTCATGTTTACAACCTATGGTATCGATTAAGCTACAGCAGAACCTGTTCAGTTATTTTTTCTCCAAACGTTTTCTTTTTTCCGGCGCACTCAGATAGTTTTCTTTAGAGACAACCATTCTTTTTGTTTCCTTCTCCAGCTTGTCACGAGCATCTCCGGCAATACCCCCGCCTTTTCTGGCAGCGGTTCGGTTCTCTTCAAATCCCTTTGCATCTTGAGTTTTGGCAATCTCTGTTGTAGCAGCCTCGCCCAGCATGGAAAAGATTTGCTCCAGATCGTTCATGTGATCTCGCAGATTTTCACGTTTCAGGCCTTTCAGGTCTTTATACTCCGATGGTGTAAGGCCAAAAGTCGCTTTGGAAATTTCAGCGGTCAGGATCGCATATTCCCTCTCCTGCCCCACTTCCCGATTTTTCCATTCGTCGGTCAGTTCCGCCCTAATGGCAATACCGCGCATCCGCTTTTCAATCCAATCGTCGGAATAGCCCTTTGCCCGATAAATCGCCTTTGTCCTTTTCGTGGCCAATTCCGGGTCTTCAATTTCCTGTACGCGTTCATAACCGACTTTTGCCAACCAACGTTTGAAAGGCTCGGCTTTAGATGATGGAATTGATTGGATGATGCGGAAAACACCTTCCGTGTTGGAGCAATCCGTTTCGCGCATTTTGCCGTCTGGAGCAGGCAATTTCATCTGTCGACAAATTGTCGACAGTTCAGCACCATCCTCACTCTTAACCCTGATTTTCATCTTAAACCAATAATCGCGCGGATTAGCGCTGTCAGTAAGCACCGATACAACATCAATGACCGAAAACCACCACTCATTATTATGAATGATCTTTCTTATTTCTTTCCCTTTGAAAACAGCAATTTTTGTTTTCATGATTCTCTCCTTAAAAGCTTCCCCGCCCCCGGTGGGCGGGGATTGAGGGGCGGGGGTGCCTTATATTTTCACAATCACCCTTTTTCATCCAACATTCGTTTCAAATAATTTTCAACTGATCTTTTTTGCTGGATCGTTTTAGGCATACATTCGGCCATAAGCGAACAGCTTTCACAACGCCTGGCATAGACCGGCGCGGGCGTAATACCCGCATCAATCAGTTTATGTGTTTTGATTGCCGCAGCTTCCGTTTCCTGTCTAAGCGCATCATCAAATACGACATCTAATCTGCGTCGCGTCTTACCATAGAAGAGCGCACCGGCTGGAATAGAGGCATTGAGCATTTCCTCCAGGCAAAGCGCCTGAGCGCAGAGCTGAACTTTGTCGCTATCGTCCGGCTTTGGTTTCCCATGTTTGTATTCAACTGGAAAAGGTTGCCAAGAATTATCCGCCTGACGGTGATATTCCACAACATCCGCCTTGCCGATCAGCCCCAGCCGCAGAGATCGCATTGAAATGCCGCGCTCAATACGCACATCACCACGCGATTCATCGCCTTCATCATGCACATGCTCGTGCATGATCCGTCCTTCGGCAGTTAAGCGATTTTCCGCCCAAACCTGCTCGACATGAATCAATGCGCACTGCCTTGGACAAAAGGCGTAATGCTGCAAAGCGGAAAGCTGAATTAAATCATCTTCTGAGTACATGATACGCTCTATATTTTTTCTTCTAACTGCACACCTTTAGGAACATTGGATTTATCGATCTCCACCTTGTAATCGACATAAGCACGAGCAGGTATTTTTTCATCACCGCTGCGTTTTATTTTGACTAAATCAAACAATTTCTGTGTTGGAGCATTACCTAGTGCTGTTTCATGTTTGAATACGATCAGCTTTCTCGCCGTCATTTTTCCCCTTGCTGCAGAATGGTCATGATCAAACATATTGATAAGGGCATCCCACAACAATTTAAGGTCGTCCTCAGAAAAGCCAGTGCCCTGCGGCAAATGAGCTAGATGTGCGGATATATAGCCCTCCGTCTTATAAAGGGCATAGGGTACAATATGTTTTCGCCCCATCGTGCGATTATCGCCGCTTTGCTGTTCTGCTTCTTTTTCTGTGGCAACAGCCATACGTGTAATGCTGACTTCCATCGGAACTATGGCATCAATACTGCGCCCAAAATTTAATTGCACCGGCCCGCGGACCTGGCCGCAATTAATACCAAGCGCCATCACTGCACCAAAAGTCCGAACGTCGAAGAAATTTTCGCACATCCATGCTCGTGCTTTTTCTACTTCTGCACCAGTCCCTTTGCGTTTTTTTGTGTCACCTTTATCTTCAGCACCTATAGCCTTATGCGCTCTTTCGTGTGTCTGATTGAGAATCGCTTTTTCGCGTACATAAATTTCATAAGGGCTTTGATTACTTTTGACTATTTCAACATAATTACGGATTTTTCTTTTCAGGCATACATCCGTAACCAAGCCGTAATTCGTTTCCGGGTCTATCCTCGGCATGTTGCCTGCATCAGGATCACCATTCGGATTTCCATTCTCTACATCAAAAAGATAAATAAATTCATAACGATTTTGAATAATATTGCTCATTTTAAACCTCCTTGTGGTTTTCTGACTTTGTAAAAAGTGCATTGCGTTGATGATAATAGCCAATGGCAAACATTCCTTGATCGTCAAGACTCAGATGTGACGGGAAAGTATTGATGCCCTGTATAACTTCTTCGATCATCTTATCTGAACGACCTCCATATTCTGCCTTCTGAATGTGATGATGGGCAAGTCTCAGCAACTGCGGAAATACAACTCTAGGCGTTGCTGAAGCGGAACTATAATACCTGTCTTTAATTGTAGCATTTGCGCCGGGGATTGCGTCACGTTGTGCTTTTTCCAGAATAGCAAATAAACGCCCCAGCCTATAAGCGATACTTGTTGACTCTTTATCTAATGACATGCTGACCTCCTGACCATGATTTGTGATGCGTTTTTTTCTATTAATGCAAGCTTTGATGATAGCTGCCCGAAGATAATTAATTGTCTGATCCGCGCTGATGCGGCCAATAATAGATGAGAGCAGACTTCGTGGATACTCTGCACCTGTAAGGATAGAGCGCACGACAGCACCGGCAAGAAGTGGTGATATGTTATCTGATTTACGAAGAACTGCTGTTTCCCGCAGCAGTTGCCACATCCCAGGAAATTCTGGATCATTTTCGTATTGCTTCACAATAGAAAGATCACGGAAATGTTGGCCGATCTTTTCACTAATGTCACCCACCGTACTAATATGCCAGAAACGCACTGCAAGCCGTGATGCATTTGGAGATAACCCAAGTATGTAAAAAGCAAGTTCAGGATCAATCTCTGGCAGATTTTTACTATCCCGTACTGCTTCAAGGAAATCTCTTACTTCTTTGATTTCCCCTGCATCATCATGCGGATTAAGAACCATACCCATAAAGCCTTCTATTGGCGATACCCGCTCTGTCCAAAAGACTGTGGTTGCATCACCGATTTGAATCCTTTGTCTGCTACCCATTCCCAAAAGATGATTCAGGGCAGTCGTATAATTGAAAGTGGCTTCTTCTCCGATGGGAGCATTGAAGTTCTGCTCTTTCCGATACGAGCAAAATGCGTCTAAATTAAACGAAACTATTGCAGCACCCATTGACTGTGCTTCACGGACACCTTTAATTTTTGGATGCAAGCGTGAAATTGGCTGCATTTGACCAGTAACAAGACAAATGTTTTTATGGGTCGATTGATGTTTACACTGGTATCTCAACCATGCATTTTTAATTTCAGGATGTTCATGGATGTATCTTAATTCTCCATCAAGTTGGAATACCAAGTTTGCGCCAGTTTTAAAATCTTCCCAATATTGCAGCGCTGTAACACTTGCTGGTTGCCACGAATCTAAAAAACGCAACACAGCAATCATTCCTTCATCATTCAACCCATCGCCTATTCTATGATGTAGTTCCATAAATGATTTAAAGGTTAACGATGCACGCTCTGGATCACCTTTCAAATCAGCGCCAAGAACATATCCCGCATTATCCCAAAGGAAATTGGCGGAAATATTTACGGACTTAATCGCTGCTGCCGGAACAATTAACGATTTGGGCAATATTCTCTTGCCCACCTCTTCCCTGATATCGCTAACTTGAAGTAGTTTGCCTTGCTGATTGAGGACTAATGCAAAATGAATTTTCTGCTGACTAAAACCCTGCAAGGGTATGTTAACATTAGGATTATCTTTGAGTCTATAATAGTAACTATTTAACGCCTGGAGAATCACGCCTTCACCCCCTTTCCATTTAAAGACGGCACTTCAATTACGCCATCGTTCATGACAGCCCGAAAAAATTTTGCATCCATGTTATTTTCGAAATCCATATCATGTAACATCCAACCAAGGTCTTGCTTGCCTGTAAGTTTCGATTTAGGAATTTCCCCCTCTATCAATTCAAAATAAGCTGAAAATTCACGACAACCGAGGTAAGGCTGATGAAAACATTGACCTCTTTCAGCGCGACGATCGAATATTTCCTTGTGTTTTGCAGGGTTGTTGTCTTCAGTCCCAGTGAACCCGAAATGCGCCTCAATGACATAAGAAACATCCCGCAGAATCATTGCCGCTCTTTGTTGTCGGTCCTCTTCAACGAATATTTCTACCGGTGATTTACCATCTTTCATAGCCGCGTTTACTGTACCTACTGCAATTTTACTGGCTAATTCGTTCCGGCGGACATTATCGAATCGAATTTTATTTAATACGTAAATGCGGTCAATGACCCAGACAATAGCCGGTTTCCAGTAAATGGCTTCTAAAATTCCCCGTGCTGCCGATGGTGTCATGACATCATAACTGACACGCTCCACCTTCATCTCTGGTCGGGTAAAGCAGGCATAGTCACCCCAGACTTTTAATTTAACGCCATAAGACATATCTCCTCACCTCCTTTTTGTTTAAACAATAAGATTTTCAATTTCATGAAATGTTGGATCTTCAGGACAAAGCCCCACGTCATTTTTGTAGATATCTTCATTGATCAAAACATTGAATTGGTCATGAATGCGTTCAACGCTACCTACACTTAATAGGTGAGCAAGAACGCGTCTAGGTACTTGGACTGTAAAGCGTTGTGCTTTCCTTGCGGCGGATGCGGGGAAATCACTATATCGTAGCTCTTGAATGATACGTTTAGCAGTATCGTTCCAAGAAATAATAACGGCGTCCATTACGTTTTCAATGATCTTATATTCTTCAGCAATATATCTGAATGGATAATCTCCTTGTTTGTTTCCTTCCTCAATGGCTTGCAATATTTCATGAGTGTCTAATTTATCACCCTTCATCCAAAACAGTGTTCGAAAATACAACTCTATGGATGCAAGAGAAAGAGGATCGTCGTTATGCCGCATAACCATTTCCGAAGTGTCTGCGGCGTGGCGGAAATGCCCAACTGGTAATACCTCCTCTGGAGTGAAAATATATAATTCACCATCCTGTGATAGTTTGCCTTCACGATTACATCGACCTGCGGCCTGCGCAATCGAATCAATCCCAGCGGCCGAACGCATGACAACAGGGAAATCAATATCTACACCAGCTTCAACCAATGATGTACTGACGACTCTGCAACATGCTCCGCTATTCAATACTTCACGCATATTTTTCAATACTGCTGTGCGATGGGCAGGACACATGAGGGCGCTGAGATGAAACGCGCCTTCCATCATTTTAATTTTTTCATACAGTAAACGGGCATGTTTACGGGTATTGACGATACACAAAACTTGATCAACTGATCTGATTATTGTCGCGATTTCATCATCACTCACTTTAGACAGTCGAATGGTTTTAACTCTTTTAAATTTCTCATAGAGTTCTGTAGGATCAGGTATAATTTCTCTGACACCATCAAGACCATTTTTGAATGATTCAGTTGAAGAGAGAGCCGGTTGCGTTGCAGTACAAAGAACAATAGTTGTTCCATAATTGCTCGACAGTTCACGAAGTGCTTCAATTGAGGGCTTCAATAACGGTACCGGCAACATTTGGGCTTCATCCAAGATAACTACACTGTTTGCTATATTGTGTATGCGCCTGCACTTTGATGATCGGCAACTAAATAATGATTCAAAAAACTGGACATTGGTCGTAACGATCAGCGGTACATCCCAGTTCTCTGAGGCAAGGCGGGAACGATGATCTTCTTCCTCAGATTCAAAATTGCTGTGGTGTTCAAGCACTACTTCGTCACCAAGGATTTGACGAAACACGGCAGCGTTTTGTTCGATAATACTTGTGTAAGGAATAACATATATGATTCTGCTTAAATTGTATTTAATCGCATGTTTTACAGCAAAGGCAAGCGACGAGAGTGTTTTCCCACCGCCGGTTGGCACTGTAAGAGAAAATAAGCCCTGTTTCCATACAGCAGCATCCATACAGTTTTGCAGGATTGAAGCACGTTGTTTATTGATCGGTGTCTGAAGTGCTTTAGTATTCAATTTATCAAGAGCACTAAAAAGTCTATTGCCAATAATTTCTAATGAAGGATACTCTTTCCGCCATGCTGATTTTTGAGCATCCATAAAAGATTCAGTATTTAAAAAATCAGCATCTACAAGACATGAATAAATCATTCGGACAAAAAAAGATAATTGGAAGCTAAAACGCTTTTGATCTAGAGCGAACGGCGGGAATTCTGATATCTTTTGATTTAAAATCCAATCAGGACTGACAGTAAAATCTGCTATATTTTTCTCCAACCTTTTTATCAGACAAGACTGATCGTTTGTTTTTCCATCTGGTAATCCAGCATGATGGCCAGCTATAACATACGCAAGTAGTTTTCCCGATTGTCCCAATGTTTGGGTAGCATGTTGTGCACCCGCCGTGGAATGATCAGGCCTGCCAGGTTTTGTTTCAATATGCCCATCCACATCCTGCATGTTGGATAAACGCTGCTGAAAGACATCCGAATATTTCCCGATGTCATGCCAAAGACCTGCAAGATAACCCCAATCCTCTGCTTTAAATGCGCTGGCAAATTGTTTTGCTTTTTCTGCGGTTTCTTTTAGATGTTGTTCCAGTAATTGCCAGTCGGCAGGTGGTTTCCCGGGTAAGGTATGGGCAAAATATTTTATGATCATGAACGTGGTTCCTGTTCACTGTAGTTTAATTATCAAAACAACTTGAGATAAAATTGAATTGGGTTTGACAAATACAGTGGCACCGTAAAAAAATAATTTTTCGGCGCTGCCGCTTACCCAAATGATAAATTTTGTAGTCTTTTTATAAGATATTACTTCTTGTCACGGAAAGCATAAGAAAAATGGTCTTGTATGTCAATAAGGATTTAGACAGGCAGCGATGTTGACAGTTTGTGGATAACAGCAGGACATATCTTTGAGTTGACGGTAAAAAATAATTATCGGGCTTTGCCGCTAATTTCCAGTATTCGGACGCGAAAAATTAATGTTTTTTTCATTATTTCTTCCGGAAAATCAACGGCATCGCTTCCATACTGACGCATGATACATTGAAGAGCTGATTTTTTACCTTCAGAAGAATCCAATATTTCGGCTGTCCCTGATCCTATGACACTTTCGTATTTTGTTCCCCATTTGCAGGCCTGTTCAGCGGTGACAATATCATAGAGGATATCAAATTCAAAACATACTTTGTTATTCTTTCTGATAATACTGATTTTTCTTCCCTCAGGCGCGGCATGAAAATACAGAAAGCTGCCGTCATAACCGAAATTAAGAGGAATAATATAAGGCTGGTCCCCGTCGCACATTGCCAGGCGGCAAACACGGCAACTCCTGATAATGCCGTCAATAACTTTTCTGTCTTTTATTTCTTTGTCTTTAAGACGCATTCTTCATCTTCTCCGGCAGGAAATCATTTTTCCGCAATTGCCTTAAAGAACGTATAGCAGAATACTCCGTCCTGCCCGGCAGTTCGATATAAATCCCGAACTCCCTGATCAAAAATATTTTCTTCAATCATTCCCGAATCAATAGCCGTCTTACGCACACCCTCAATCATCGCCGTGAATGTCTTTTTCGTGAATCCTTCAACCAAATCGGGTTTGCTGGAATCAACGTAAACCATCCGGGGAGAAACGCGAACAGACCTGAAACCGGCGCACGACAAAAGAGGATAAAGTTGTCTGCCTATCATAGCGTTACCGCCGGCTTGTTTTTGCAATTCAACCTGACACTGTATCGCCTTATGCGCCGCGGAGCTGTCAGGGTGAAAATATGCAGATCCATGATCTCCCTCGATAACGGTGATTGTGCCGCCCTGCTTTAAGTGTTGTTTCAGCATTTTCAAAGCTTCCACCGGCTGCGGAAGATGTTCCAGGACAAAACAAAGAAAGATGTGGTCGAAGAAGTCATGCTCATAAGGCAATTTAAAAATATCTGCCTGTTCAAATTTAACATTGGTCAGACCTGCCATCTCCACTTTATTTCTGGCTTCATTTACGGAAGTTTGGGATATATCTATTGAGGTAATCAAAGCGCCGGGGCTGTTTTTTGCAAGCGTCACTGTTTGCGCACCGACACCGCAACCGGCTTCCAAAATTTTGCTGCCCGGCGGATATTCGGTATCGGAGTGCAGCAACTCTACCAGAGTAGAGGCTTGATCCTGCAATCTAATATTTTCCCGCTGATCATAACCGTGAACGTATTTTTTCTTCATGCTTATTTATCCGGAAATACTTCGTGCATCAATTTTAGAGTTTTTTTCTTTTCGTTTTTATATAAAAAGAAACATATTATCGCAATGGATAAAGCTCCGATGGTATCAAATATCAGATCCGACATTGTATCACGCAAGCCTATTCCCTGAAATGATCTGCCCAGTTCTATCGTGGTTTCAGGCAAATTCCACGACTGCATATCCGTTCCAAAAATTACATCCATTGCAAATTCATAAATTTCAAAAATCACATCCATGGTGACGGCGAAAGTGAAGGCGAAAACAGAAACCAGTAAAGGACTTATATTCATGCTATGCCTGCCGTTAATCTTATATATGATCAAAAATCCTATAAATCCAAGAATTACACCCGAAGCGGTATGCAGCACTACATCCCACCAAAACACGTCGTCATAAAGATCAAAACGAGCGCTTAAAAATATACCTGCATATATAAAAATAATTATAATGGATTCCAGAATATCCGGAATATGTATTTTTTTATTTTTTTCAAAATAATCATGTAGAAATGTAAGCGCGAAGGTCACAAGCGCCCAGAATATTATTGTAATATTTTTTTCCATGGCGCTCATCAAAGCGCTTTTTGTGGCAAGGCTTCTATCAAGCGAATAAAGTATTATGTAAACCAGATTGATTATTATCGAACCAATCAGCAGACACCTGACTGTCCAAAGGACATATTCATGAGTGCTCTGTTTATACCTTTGAATTTTTTTGCTCATGATATAATTTCCATTTCCTCAGAAAACCAAAAGTTTTTTTGATTTACATATAAAAATTATGGCAACATAATTTATTAGTCAAGGTAATTTTCGTTTCCCTGAATCTGGCATCTTATTTCTTTAGCATCAGGTTATGATTATGTTAATGCCTTTAACCGGCGTGATTGACAAACATCCTTATCAATTGTATGAAGCAAAGCTGGAAATGCTTTTAAAGAGATTTTTATGCCTTTTTATTTACAAATAATTCTGATGGTTGCGCTATTTGTTGCCATTGTGATCCTTTTTCTCTACATGGGTGGTTTGGCGGTTCAAAAGACGTGCTTAAAAATTATCGCCGAAATGGAAGAGGCCAGAGCTTTTAAAGAGGCCAGAGCTGTTGAAATTCAGGACGAAAGGAAAAATGTTTTCCGCGTGGGTGTAAAAAATATTCGCCCCAAAGCGCTGAACATGCTGATTGCCGATGGTCTGGTAATCAAAACGAATAACGGGAAATATTATCTGGACAAAGAAAAACTGGCACAGGCAAGAGCTCAGCTGAATTCAAAAAATACTAAATGAGAAAGGCTTCGTGTCTTTCCCTGATAACCGAAACGGCAGAAATCATCATCCGCTCCCCTATCACATCGTGTGTCCAAGATTGCCTTGACATGCAAGTGTGAAATTTTTATAGTCCATGCCATGAAAAAACCTCGTGATCTAAATGAAATAAAAAATATTCAAAGTCGCATCCTGGAAGCGGCGCTGGATATCATCGTACAGGAAGGATATCCTGCTCTGACAATGCGCAGGATCGCGTCCAGAATCGGCATGACCGCGCCGAATATTTACAATTACTATAAAAGCAAGGATGAGCTCTATATATCTCTGGTAATACAGGGATTTGAAATACTCCAGCGCGAACTGAAGTCCGCGTATGATAAATATGAAGAACCTGCCGAGCGTGGAGCGGCGCTTGCCCGCGCCTACATAACCTTCGGCCTCAAACACAGCAGCTATTATGATATTATGTTCACATATCCCACCCCTAAATATAACGACTACGTAGGAACTCCCCTCGAAAAACTCTCCGAGATCGAATACCGGATATCGATGGATATCGTAACATCGGCTCTTAATGCCGTGAAAGGGTTAATGGGCAAGGAACTTGCCGGAGATGATCAGGCGGTTCAGATGCGCTTCATTGCTGCCTGGAGCATGCTGCACGGCATGATATCACTCTACAACAGTAAAATCGTTCAGTACACCGTTCAGGATACGGAAGTAATGTACGAAAAAATGATTGCCGAGTTTTTACAGCTCCTTTTACGCCGCTGATTATTGTTTACCCGTCAAAATGATTTATAAAGTTTTTATTGACATTTAAATTGAACTAAGTTAAGTTGAACTAAGATAAACTTAAAAAATACTAATTAAATTGGAGGTATATATGGCAAAGGTAATCGTTCTCGGCGGATGTGGAGCCGTAGGCAGCGTTGCCGTGAAGACATTGGCAGTGCAGGATATGATCACCGAAATAGTAATCGGTGACTGGAATATAGAAAAAGCCCAAACACTTGCAAAAGAACTGGGACCAAAGGTCTCTGCCGTAAAGGTAAATGCCGAAGATATCGAAAGCATCAAGACGGCTGTCAAGGGATGCGATATTGTACTCAACTGTGTCGGACCTTTTTATAAAACCGTAAAGACCATCCTTTCAGTCGTTCTTTCGCAGGGTATCAATTATGTGGATGTTTGCGACGACGTGGATGTGACGGTCGACATTCTGAACATGGACAAAGAGGCTAAGGAAGCCGGAGTCATGGCTGTTATCGGTATGGGTAATTCTCCCGGTATTTCAAATCTGCTGGGCAAGTTCGCGGCTGAAAACCTGCTGGACGAAACAGACTCGATTGATATTTTCCACGCACACGGCGGCGAGGCAATCGAAGGCGAGGGTGTAATAGGCCATCGTTTCCACTGCATGACCATCGATGTTCCCATGTATCTGGACGGTAAACTTACCTATGTCAAATATTTTGAACCTGACGGCATCGCCCTGCGGCAGAAATTTGAGTTTCCCGTACTGGGAGAGGTGCCGCTTTATCCCTACCCTCATCCCGAACAGGTAACCATGCCTCGCTATATAAAGACCAGGCAGGTCACAAACAAAGGCACCGTCATACCAAATGAATACTATGATCTGACACGCGATCTCTGCGGCCTCGGACTTGCAAGCAAGGAGCAGCTTGACGTAAAGGGAGTTAAGATAACCCCTTATGATTTTGCCGTGGCTTACATACTCAAAGAGCGCGAACGAATTTTAAAAGAAACCAATTTCGGCAAACAGCGCGGTTGTCTCTCGATTGTTGTAAAAGGCAAAAAAGAAGGAAAGTATCGCGAGTACCGTTTCCATCTGGCTTCACGCAGCGAGGGGCTCGGCGAAGGCACAGGCATACCGGCAGCTATGGGTGTCATGCTTATGCAGCAGGGAAAAATCACTGCCAAAGGCGTTTTACCTCCCGAGGCATGCATTAATCCCACTGATCTGCTGGAACTGGTTCCGAAGGTGATGAAACTCGACAGTAAAAAAGAGGGCGGCGACTCTTTCGGAGGTGTTATCGTACAGCAGATCGACGAGAACGGCAAAATCACTAAAATCGATATTTAAACATCCGTCAACCGGCGCCAAACGGTACGTATCATGGGAAAAGAGATGGAAAAATACGTTCTGGCAATCGATCACGGCACATCCGGGTTAAAAACCTCTATCATCTCCATGCACGGGGATGTTATGGCCTTCGACTTCAAGAAGACCCCCATTTATTTCCTCAGCGGGGGTGGAGCCGAGCAGGATCCGCAGGACTGGTGGGACGCACTCATTACGACTGCCCGGAGTGTCGTGGCGCGCGGAATTGTTCCTTCGGAGAAGATTGTCGCTATCTGCGTTTCGAGCACCTTTTCCAGTACAGTGGCTGTTGACCGGGACGGCAACCACCTCATGAATTCCCTCACCTGGATGGATTCACGCGGCGCGCCTTATATCAAAAAGCTCATAGGCGGTTTCCCCAGCGTGGAAGGGTACAACATCTTCAAGATCATGCAGTGGATACCGAAAACAGCCGGCGGACCGACGCTTTCGGGTAAGGACGATATTGCGCATGTCCTGCTTATCCAGCATGAATATCCCCATATTTATGACAAAACGCATATGTTTTTGCCAAGCAAGGATTACCTTAATCTCAAACTAACCGGAGAGTTCGCCTCGTCCTATGACGCCATCCATCTGTTCTGGGTTACCAATACCCGCGATTGCCGGAATATTTTTTACGATGACGCACTCATAGCCAAACTCGGTATCCATAAAGAAAAACTTCCTCCTCTCAAACGCTCCATAGATATTCTCGGCCGTATAAAACCAGATGTCGCGCGCATGATCGGAATTGGAGAAAACGTGCAGGTTGTAATGGGCGCCGCCGATCATCAGGCCGCGCTTATAGGTTCCGGGGCAGTGCAGGATTTTGAGGGACATATCTATGTCGGGACATCGTCCTGGGTTCAGTGTGTCGTCCCCTTCAAAAAAACGGATATGTTCCATTCCATCGCTTCCCTGCCTTCTGCCATACCCGGCAAGTACCAGAGCGTAAACGAACAGGACATCGCCGGAGGCACTCTGAATTTTCTTCTTGAAAATATTCTTTATTACAAGAACCGGCTGCTCAAAGGCGAGATACCGGAAGATCCCTATAAAGAACTCAACGAAATCGCCGCCGGTGTGCCGGCAGGCAGCCACAAACTCATCATCACCCCATGGCTGAACGGTGAACGAACACCGGTGGATGACAATACCGTGCGGGCAGGAATATACAATGTTTCGAAAACGACCACTCAGGACGATATGGTAAGGGCATTCTTTGAGGGCGTGGCCTATAATACACGATGGAGCTTTCAATACCTGGAACGTTTTGCCGGACGCCGACTCGATCCGCTGAGCATAATAGGAGGAGGCGGAAAATCGGATTTATGGTGCCAGATATTTGCCGATGTCCTGAACCGCACCATACGTCAGGTACAGGACCCCATGCAGGCCAACGGCAGGGGAGCGGCTTTTATTGCTTCCGTCGGTCTGGGATTTACCACCTTCGATGAAATTCCAAAACTGATCAAATACACAAATGTTTTTCACCCGAATCCGGCCAATAGAAAAATTTACGATGAACTATTCCGGGAGTTTGTAAATATCTACCGTAATAACAAATCCATGTACCGGCGGCTCAACGGGAATTAAAAACAGGCGCCGGATTTTCCGTATCTTCTTCAGTCGTGACAGTGATTATAATTAAAAATTACCGGCAGGATTATTCCAGAGGTTATTATTCATGACAAATCCTGTCTCTGCCACTGAGTTTAGCCTGATACATAAGCTGGTCAACCCGGTGAACGAATTCCTTCATATCTTCATTGTGCCTGTATTGCGCAAGACCGATGCTCATCGTCACAAAAACATCTTTGCCGGGAACAGGTTTAAAAGCCTCTTTTCTGAATTCTTTCTGAATTCTTTCGGCTGTTACAAAGCCATCCGGGCTTGTGGTCATCGGAAGTAAAATTGTAAATTCCTCACCGCCGTAACGATAGGCGGAATCGGATTCACGCAGGCATCGTTTAATGACCTGACCGAATCTTGATAATACAAAGTCACCTTCAACATGGCCATACGTGTCATTGAAAATCTTGAATTTATCCAGATCCATAAGCAGAAGGGTCAAGGGCTGTCCATAGCGGTTCGACCTGTCCATTTCTTTTTCCAGTTGAGCGTAAAAATGTCTGGAATTATAGAGCTTTGTGAGATCGTCTATTATGCTTAATTCCAGATATCTCTGTTCGCTTTTCCGCAACAGATCCTCGGCTATCTTACGCTCGGTGATATCACGGTAGTTGATAACTACACCCTCAACAGTATTATTGTTTATCAGATTGCTTCCCACAGCTTCCAGCGTGCGGTAGGTTTCATTCTTATGACGAAGATGTATTTCTCCCTTTATAACACGGGGGGTTGCATCCGAGGTCAAAGCAGTGAATGAGTCAACTAAAAATTTACTGTCATCCGGATGAACAAGTTCAAATCCCTTGTGGCCGATTCTTTCTTCAGGCTTGAATCCCAGAACCTTCTCCACAGAAGGATTTACGTAAGTAATAGTTCCGGTATGATCAGCGACAACAATTATATCGGAAGAGTGCTCTATTAAAGCCCGAAAACGCCGTTCCTCATTGCGTAACTTATCTTCCATGATTTTGCGCTCGGTTATATCACGTGCAAGCACTCTAAATCCTGTCCGCCTGCCCGCTGAATCTTTTAACAACGATATAGATCCTTCAACATACCTTCTCTTCCGGTCTTTTCTTATAATCTGCCAGCTGAATGCATCGTTCCGTTTTCCTGTCGTGTAAACCTCATTATATTCCTGATAAACTCTTTGCGATTCTTCTTCATCCGTGAACTGACTGTAATCCATGCCAATCAATTCTTTTTTGGAGTAGCAGAGGATTCTGCAAATTGAATCGTTTAAGAAGGTGAATCTTCCTTTAAGATCGGTTTCAAAATATCCTTCCTGTATGCTCTCAAGAATGGTGTGATATTTTTCCTCACTGTGAAGAATTAATTCTTCCGCCCGTTTGCGCTCGGTAATATCCATAAAACTTCCCAGCGTGGCCCGCTCCCCTTTATACATGACGGAAGAGATCATCTCCAAAATAACCATTAGTTCATTATTTTTACTGACAAACCTGTACTCATAAGGTCCAAATTCTTCCCCCTTCAAGCGTTTTATCGCTTTTTCCCTCACCATGTCTCTGTCTTCAGGGTGAATATAATTGAGGGGACATGTGCCGATGAGTTTTTTGTCTGAATAGCCGGTTATTTTCTGATACTGCTGACTGACATAGACAAATTTACCATGCTGTATAATATATATTACGACTCCGGCATTTGATATAATGGAATTTGCCAGGCTGGATAAATCATCCTGCGGAAAGTGGTTCTTCTTGTGATCTTTGCCTGCTGATTTTTCTTTGGTTCTCATTTTCTTTCAACTTAAAACATCCTATAAATAAGTTTGCTCAATTTACGTTTTTAGTCAAGTCAATTCAATATTTTTAATATATCATAAAAAAAGATATATCTTTAGAGGCGCATTCTTTATATAAAGAACTGTATTTTGCCGTGCGAAATACTATTTTAGAGATAAGCCATTTTTTTGATTATTAACGATTATTGCATAATTTGAAAAGTAACATGTTATCGGTTAAATTAATACGAGGAGATAAAATGAAGATTACATTCCTGGGGACGAACGGCTGGTTTGACACTGATTGCGGCAATACAATTTGCACGCTGATAGAGACAAAAACGGCGTACATAATTCTTGATGCCGGAAACGGTATTCATAAAGCGGACAGATATATTAAAAAAGATCTGCCGGTTTATTTATTCCTCAGTCATTTTCACATAGATCACATCGAAGGTCTTCACACACTGGCAAAATTTAATTTCAAGTCACTGGAAATAATAGGACAGTCCGGAACAAAGGCAACCATCAAAGAATTTCTCGCCCCTAAATATTCTATTCCCGCCGGTAAACTTCCTTTCCCCTGCAAAGTGACCGACATTAAAGAAGGCTGGCGCTCAAATCCGTTTAAATTCCGGGCGCTACAGCTTGTGCACGCTTCAAAATGTTTAGGTTACCGGTTTGAAATCGACGGGGAAATTATAAGCTATTGCACGGATACCGGTTACTGCGAAAATTCTGAACGTCTTTCGCTGAATGCCGACCTGCTTATTTCCGAATGCGCCCTGCCAGGCGGACAAACATCCGATTACTGGCCTCATATGAATCCGCAGCTCGCCGCAAAACTTGCTCTCCAGTCAAAAGCCAAAAAACTTGCTCTTACCCATTTTGACGCGGCATTATACACTTCAATGGCAAAAAGAGAAAAGGCGCAAGCTCAGGCTCAAATTATATTTGCTGATTCTTTCTCGGCTCATGACGGATTACGCATAACTATTTAAAGGGCAACCAATTCCCCCTGATCCAAAGCAGTTTACCGGCCATGGCCGCCGCCCGATCCGGCGTTATGTCTTTCTTCGCCGGTATTGCTGTTTTTTTCTCCCAGCCATGTAATCTGCACTTTGTATTTGCAGTCTTCGTCTTTCTCATTTTCCCAGAGCATAACGGTATACTCTACAGGTACGGAAACAAATCCAAATGTCTTGCCGCCTGACGCTATCGCGTAATTGCTGAAAAAGAGGCAGGAATTCCTTTCCATCATCGTCAGTTCGTTAAGGCTTTTTATTATCTCCTGACGCGGATAATCCGTGCAGACACTCGCGCCTTTTTTAATAAAAATCAGTCCGGCAAATGCTTTATCGGACACAGCTGCGGGATTGTTCAATTTTATAATATGCTCGTATGTGCCTGTCGGCACTTCCTTTATTTCCGGCATTTTTACTATATTTCCAAATCCACCGCAGCCCATCAGGGCCAGCATACAAAATCCAATCATTGTATTTTTTATTGAATCTACAATTTTGTTTTTTTTCATAACAATGCCTCCTTTAACAGACTTTGATTCCTTTCTCTGATTAAGTCAGTGCATTTTTCCTTGATAAAATACAGGCCGGACAAATTTTTTAATGAATTCCGGGAATAATTATCGGAGTTTTTTTCTTATATTCGATGTATTCTTTCCCGAAACGCTTCTCCAGTTCCGGTTCTTCAATATATTTAAATTCAAGAATGCTCATAAAAACAAACAGCGGCGTCATTAAAAATGTAAGCGTCACCGAACCGAAAAAGATGCCAATCCCGGCCATTACCATAAAGAGACCCGTCATCATCGGGTTTCTGGAATAAGCGTAAGGACCGTCGGTAACCAGTTTCGGAGGAGGATTTACCGGCACGGGAGTTCCTTTTGTTTTAAAGAATTTGCCCGCGGACCACAACCACAGGAAGAGGCCTGCAATCAGGAACGGCATGGAAATCGCTATTTCCAAAGGCCCGGGAATAAATTCCGTAAATCCGAAAAACCGATCCAGAAGAAAAGATGCAAATATCAAAGACAATACGATACAGAAAAAAATTGCGCCGAACAGCGGTGTAAGAATCATTCGTATTCTTTTAGTTCCCGTCACAATCTCATATATAAGGTTGATGATCCGTTCCCGAAAAGTGTTCATTTACACATGTCCTCTATATGAAATTATAGCACATTATAAGGAATATTTCCTCATAACAAAGAAAGCCCCATGACGGGGCTTTCTTTTACACTAGAAGATATATTATTAAATGTTTCAGTAATTAGACGTCTCTTCCTGAACTATGGCATCCAGCTGACTTATCGCATCATCAACTGATCCGGTATTTAATACGTAAGCATCGGCCAGAGCAATGGGAATGGCCGTGCCGTAAGCAAGTTCGCGTTTGTCCCTTTCATCAAAAGCCTGGGGAGAATCATCTTCCCTTCCTCTTAAGACAATTCGCTCCCGCCGCACGTTTCTCGGCGTCAGGAAAGCGACCACAATGCCTTCCGCCTTTTCGCGAATCAGTTCAATTTCCGGCCAGGACCGCATGCCTTCCAGAAAACCTATGTCGGCGCCGGATTTAAGAACCTCTTCCAGCGCCAGTCTTGTAACACCCATTCCGTCTTCGCCCCGCAGTTCATCGGATACTTCGGAAGAATTAACAGCGTCAGCTTCCAGACCGCGTTCCTTAACCGCTACACGCACAATGTCGCCTGTAGCGTAATAAACCATATCCTGAGATTCCGCATAAAGCCGGGCAATATTTTTACCCGCCGCCGGCATACCCACGATAATAAATATTTTCATTCATCCCCCACAAAACAAATAGTTATAAATTTACAGTTCATATTGCTAAAGATCGTCCAACATTTCTCAAATTCATTTTACTATAAGATGAGTCAAAAAACATTAATTAAAAATGTTTTTCAGTTTTATTTTCTTTGCCGGATTTTTATCCCGTCTCCGATGGAATCGTCGGGATAGGCAACCACTTTTTCATTTTCTTTTAATCCGGAAATGATTTCCGCCGCCAGTCCGTTTCTTTGACCGACCTCAACAACGCGCCTGCGCGCCTTTCCGTTCTCCTCAACAAATACAGCCCATTGATTTCCCAGCCGGAAAAGCGCACTGGCGGGAATCTGAAGAATATTTTTTCCTTCCCAGATAATAAAGTGCGTTTCCATCCGGTAACCATCTCCGAGAACATGCCACTTTTCCAGCGGCGAGGTAATATCCACAATAATCAAAACTCTCTGCTCTTCCACACCCAGGCTGGATATCTTTGTAAATCCGGCCGGTTCAACCAGCCGCACCACACCTGTAAGCGGTTCATCATTTCCCCAGCGCTTGAACAAAACCGGAGTTCCCTTTCTTATTTTAACAGCGTCCGAGGAAAGGACTTCCACGCGAACTTCAAGGTTCCCGGTATTGCCTACATCCATCAGCGGTTCGCCCACATTAACCGCGCCTTCACTTTCATGGTAAACCCTGTACACAGCGCCGCTTATGGGTGAAGTCACTGCAACGGTATCATGTTTTTCATTTCTTTTAACGGATGTAAAATTCTGTAAAATTATCTTCGCCCGCTCCAGTTCGGACCTGGCCATATTCACCGTCGCTTCGGCCGAACGCTGAAGAGCCTTTGCCTTTTTAGCTTCTGAATCTATCTGATCGAACTGATCTTTGGAAATAGAACCTTTGACGTACAGGGACTTTAATCTTTCCAGTCTCTGATCGATATAATCGGTGTCAGCCTTTGCCACACGTTCTCTTTCTATCGCGGCTTTGAGAGAAGAATCCGCAGAGGAAACTGAAGCCTGGGCGGCAGCGCGGCTTCTGGGATCCAGAGCCTGCGACTGCAACGGCTCCAGAACCGCAACCACCTGTCCCCTTTTCACCGGATCTCCCACCTTGGCATCAATACGCCGCATGTACCCGGCTGTAGGCGCCGATACAACAAAACGCTCTTTGAGGCGCGTGCGTCCTTCTTCTTCAATGGTAATCTGGAGCGGACCCCGTGCAACCTTGACGAAATCAACCTGTTGCGTCTTGGGAAGAAAACCCAAAAAAAGAAAAAAGGCAACGACCAGAATAATGCTGATTATAAATATTTTTCTGCGTAATCCGTTATTCATTAAAATACTCTCCTGTAACTTTGTATTTTTAATTATAATACAATTACTCTCTAGTCTTCAACACTTCCACAAGATCAAGATGATCAAGTTTGCGGCGTACAATCAATCCTGATATTAAAGCCGAAAAAAGGACTACCGCCGCCGCCTGAGCGTACGTGCTTAACTCTATAATAATGGGTACGCGGTAAAGGTCGTTACTGACTGCCTGCGCAACATAAGCGCATATCCAGTATCCCATTAAAAATCCAAGAGGGATTGCAACAAGCGTAACAAACCCCAATTCTCCCAGAAGAATATAAGCAATTTCGCCTCTCGTATAACCAAGAACACGCAGCGAGGACAACTCGCGGCTGCGTTCGGATAAGGATATTCTTGCGCTGTTATACACAACACCGAGTGCGATGGAACATGCCATAAGTGTAGCAACAAAAGTAAAAAAAAGCATTCCTTTGGCCATAACGTCGTAAAAATTACGAATTTCATTATTTCTGACTACAATTTCGCCGACACGCGGCATTTCAACAAATGATCGAAATAGTTTATCCCTGTATTTGTCATCCGTGACAAGATAGGCCCCGGAGATGGCATCACCCTCATCCATCAGGCGATTAAGAGCATGGATATTCATATAGCCAAACAATGCCAGGTATTGTTTGGTCACAGCCGTAACCGGAACCTGACGGATGGCTTTCGATCCTTCCAGCGTTTCAATAGTCAGCATATCACCGACTTTAATTCCAAGAAACTCACACAAATAATCTGTTAACAGTATGCCCGATTGAGGCAGGGTAACAGTCTTAAGATTTCTATCAAGCAGAAGATTCAAACGACTGTCCGGTTCCATTCCGTAAATGACAGTTTTGTAACTGCGGTGACCGAACCTTACTCTCACGGGAACGACACGGAAACTTTCGGCGTCATGGATTCCCTGTGTTTCTTTCAGTTCGTATATAGCTCTGTAGGAAGTAGGTTCAATAAAAGATATCGTCATATCCTCCTTATGCGAGAGGACAAATTGAACATGCACTATATAATCAATGGAATCCTTAAAAAATCCGCTGGAAATCATAGTGGCGCAGGCGGCGGCGATTCCGATAACGGAAAGAAACGTTCTTATATATCTTCTTTGTATGTTGCGGATAATAATCCGTGAGGGCTGTGTAAGCCAACGGTTAATTTTTGTTTTCTCGATAATGGACACACGGTACTGTGCCGGAGCTTCAGGTCTCATGGCATCGGCCGGGGTCTGTCTGGCCGCCATCCAAAGTGAATGCATGGTCCCTGCAAGAGCGGAACCAATGCTTATAAAAACAGCTGCAATAATAACTCCCGGATGCAATGTATAAATAAAATCAGGGAAACGATATGTTTCCATGTAAAGGTCTCCCAGCATCCTTCCAAACCATATGCCGAGAGTGATACCCGCAAATATGCCGGTGGAAACAATCATGATAACCAGCTTGGCATAATGGGCGGCCACGCTAATGTTATTGTAGCCGAACGCTTTAAGAGTGCCAATCTGCTCGCGCTGTGTATTAATTGTTCTGCTCATGACAACATTAAGCAGAAAAGCGGCAACGCATACAAAAATCGTGGGAAATATTCTCGAACTGATTCGCAGTTGCTGGAATTCCTGGCTCAGAAGCCGGTGAGATATCTGATCTTTTCGGCCGTAAGCGCCATAGCCGCCATACTGTCCCAGAATGTTATCCATATCACGGGTGACGTCGCTCAACCTGGCATATGGATACAACGTCATAACAACATCATTAAACGCGCCTTCCATATCATAAGCTTTGCTTATGGCTTTGCGGCTCATCCACAAAACGCCGTAGCGTTTGAAATCAGGACTCATCGCTCCCGGTTTCAGCAGCAAAACAAACTCCGGTGAAAGCGCGACGCCGGTAATAGTGAGTTTCTTCCATTTGCCGTTGATGACAGCTGCAAATTGATCGCCGATATTTAAACGATGCGCCTGGGCAAATGTTTCGTTAATTACCACTTCATCGTCTTTAGCGGGATCAGGAAGTCTGCCCTTCCGGATATAAAGACGATTCACCAGAGGATTGCCGTCATCGGGAACGGAAACTATCTTTCCCGTAACGGATTCTGAATAACCTTTGATATCAAGTTTTGCATTGGCGGAAACTCGTGTTTCGAGCTGATTAACGCCATTAATATTTTTTATCTTATCTTTAAGGCTTTCCGGCGCGCGCTTCAAATTGACAAAAACATCGGCAAAATTGTATTCCCGGTAAAACTTGTTTCTGGTGAAATCCAGAGAATGCATTGTACTGATAAACATAATAAAGGTTGCCACGCCGCTTGTAACAACCAGAGTAATGGCAAAGACCTGCCCCTTCATATTCCACAGATCCCGCCAGAGTTTTCTGTTAAGCGCCTTCATTATATCACCACTGAAGTTCACTCGCTGATTTCTTCACTTTATTTACAGTAACTTCCGCAATTTTACCGTTGCTCAAATGAATGACCCGGTCAGCCATGCCGGCGATATCCACGTTATGAGTAATAATTGCCGTTGCCGTTCCCAACTCGCGATTGATCCTTTCCAGCGCCTTGAGCACCACTATTCCGGTTTGGGAATCAAGCGCTCCCGTCGGCTCGTCACAAAGCAAAACGGATGGATTCTTTGAAATTGCGCGCGCAATGGCTACGCGCTGCTGTTCTCCACCGGAAAGCTGGGCGGGAAAATGATCAAGCCTGTCTGTTAATCCGACAATATCAAGAGCTTTTTCCGGAGAGATGGGATTTTTGGCAATTTCGGTTACAACCGCCACATTTTCCCTGGCCGTAAGACTGGAAATCAGATTGTAGAACTGGAAAACAAATCCGACATGGAAACGGCGGTATTCTGTCAGTTCTTTTTCATTTGCTTTGGTAATGTCCTGTCCCCTGTAAGCGACGAAGCCATTAGTTGCCGTATCGAGACCGCCCATTATATTCAACAATGTTGATTTGCCGCTTCCAGAAGGTCCGAGAAGAACCACCAGTTCGCCCGCGTACAGTTCCATATTAACTCCGCGCAGGGCGTGAACCTCCACCTCTCCCATCTGGTAAACTTTAGTAAGGTCTTGAACCTGAAAAAAATGTTCTTTGGAATCGTTCATATGCGTCGCCATTTATTTTTTTGTTTGGTGAAATCCAACTTCACATGTGTCACATGTATAAATAAATTTCAATGCGATATATGGGTTTAAAAAAATTCTGAAAAATTTATCGATAATAAAGCAAGGTCTTTGCCGATTTCAGACAATGCATATATGTAACATTTATTTTCCAGCTTTATTATTTATGATCTTTTTTAATTATTGACACGACTGCTTACTTCTATAAATTGCTGGATCGTTCATAAGGCCATTCAGGCGTTCGAAGTTATCACGTATATACTGGTCGATAATCGAATGCGTATTGCGATATCGTAAATCATCACGCCCATCTAGAGGAGAATTATCTACGATGGCAAGGCAGGGATTGGCAGCCTTGATTCTTTTAATTTCAGCTTGCTGAAAAGATTCATTTTGAGGCCATATGGGATAGATTTCCCACATTGGAGATTTACGTTTTTGCAACGCATACGCACCGGGGTAAAAGGGCACTGCGATAAAAGTACGGTTACCCGGCGCATATTGTTTAACAAGATTATTGAGTATCATCACCGTTTGCCCTATTCCGGGGCTAACTTTCAAGCTGTCTTTGGCTGCTTTGATATTTACACATTGATGATTTGAATAACAATACCATCCGGGATGCGAGGGAAGCATGAGAAATAAGCTCACTCCAAAAAGCAATCCAGCTAAAGGCCATTTTATTTTCTTCGGCTGATCTGCCAGCAGTGCAAAAATGCCCATCAGAAAAGGCGGCATACTTCCCGCGAGGTGAATTACGTCAGATCGTGAAAAAACATAGTGAGAATAGGGAATTGCTACGAAAACGGACGCCACCAGAGTGGGAGAAATAAATTTTTTCTGTAATCTTTTCATGATTACCCAAATAATTCCCAGCAATCCAAAGACAAAAATGGCCATGAAAAATAATCCCGCTGTTATACCATGCAGAATTTCAATGGTTGAAATTTTCCCAAACGGTAAAAGCCATGGCCATTGTATTGGTAACGGAATGTTAGTGGCGTTGATTTCGAACAGTACCATCGGACGAATTGATTCCCAAAATGCCGGCGCAAAACCCGGAACAAATAACATAAACAACAATACAGGAAGATAGCCTGCAAAAACACCCAGTGACCAAAAGGAAAAAGATCTAATAAGGTTTAGATTACTTTCACGTTTTGTCATTAAATAAATCATAACTCCTATACTGCCTGTCAAACCGTACAAACCGTGATTTCGGCCAAAAACCGCAATAACACCGATTACAAAACCTGTCATAAAATATCTGCGAATGGATGGTTGTTGAACTAAAAATGAGATGGTGCCAACCAATATAACAGGGAGTGATTCATCGAAAAACTTGTGCCGGTGGATCATCCAGACCGCTATGGTAATTATAGTCAAAAACCAAAAAGCGCTGTTCTGTTTTTTGGAATTACGAATAAACAGTGACAAACCTATGCAAAGAGCTATGGCTTGAAAAAGCATGGATGCCATCCGTAATGTCACAACGCCGTTATCGCCTGCCAACATCATAAACGCGGCTGACCAGTAGTAGCGGCCTATATCGTATGACTCGAAATCACGAAACGGTATTTCACCCAGCAACACTCTTTGCGCGCCATACCAAAGGTATCCTTCATCTGCCATGCTGAATCCTTTGTGGCCTTCCCAAAAGAAGATTGCCGCGCAGACCGCTACAATCATCAAACATATTAAGATTATCTGTCTATGATTAGCTGAAAAGGGTTTATCTTTAAGACATTGCTCGTTCATGATTACACTGCAAATAATTTTTATTTTGGTATCAAAAGAATTAATATGTGTAGCTTATGGCGGCGCCGGCGGAAAATCTCTCTGCAAATTGTCCCTCAACATTCAGATGAAATCCTTTGATGAGCGGTATATCCATTCCCGTGAATCCACCTATAATTGTTTTATTCTTAACTGAAACATCGACTGTCCCATATTCAAGACCGGCAATATTGGCGGTTAAAGACAGGTCTGCTTCTGAATAATAAATATATGGTCCCAAGTAAAATTTTATGCCGCGCGGAAAAGTAATTTGAAAACCGGCCCCGAAATTAACGTCCCAGAGATTTTTAATCTTAAGTTCTGCCGTAAAAGGCGTGCCACTGCTTGTCCCTGAAACATCATCCGTGTAATTGCCTGAATAATATGTTCCCTGTATAAATGCGCCGACTCCGAATATTTTATTTATCGGGTAAAAACCCTTTGCACCAAGACTGCCAAAAAATCTCCAGTTTTCCTCAAAATTATCTTTGTTGGTCACAGTGGATGCATCCGCGGAACTGAAAACGTCAAAAGCTTTCATATCAGACATCCCTATTCTCGCATACATTTCCCAGATATTTTTTCCGCCGTAGGCAGCCTGCGAATAAATCTGATTCTGCCTGACTACATGTTCCGCGCCATTTTTGTATATATCTTCATGATACCAGTAACCGATGGCGGTGTTCACTCCGCCGTCCTGTCTGGAAACTGTTTGCAGCGGCCCGAATAATCCTGATGCCGCGGCCGGACGGCCAATCATAAGATTTAATAATACCGCAAGTACGATAACCGGAAATCTTTTTGTAAAAAGTATTCTCTTCATTTAATTTCCCTTTTCCGGTAACGACGGACTGACCGGCAAGGATTGCTCTTTGGATGACACTGATGATTTAAGTTTTGCTCTTCTGGCTTCCACTTTCTTTAACCGGTATTGGACATAGGCATCGCGAAACGCCACATAAGGATCAATAGCCGCATCTTTAAGCGCCTCATAATCGCCAATCCGCAGAGATGTATCATTAACTTCCTCATACGCCCTTACTCCCAGCCATGCATACCATGGCGAAATGTAAGAGACGGGATACAGAAAATAATCTCCGGCTATACTTACGGAATCGCGCGGGCTGGAAGGCCCCAGCACAGGCCAGACTATGTAAAATCCCTGACCAACTCCCCAGACGCCCAGTGTTTGCCCCAGATCCGTGTCCTGTTTCTGAAGATCCAGTTCTTTGCCGGAAGAAGGATCAAGAAGCCCCCCGATGCCCCAGACAGTATTTATCGTAAAGCGTCCCGCTTCCGTGCCCGCACCGCCGAAATCAGCCTGAAGCAGGCAACTCAGAAAACGGGCGGGAAATCCAAGATTCGAAAAGAAATTTTTTACGCCGATGCGCGCAGGCTCGGGAACAACTGCCTTGTATCCCTGCGCAACAGGTTTGAGCGCCCAGAAATAAAGCTTATCGTTAAACTGATGCGTGGCCCTGTTCACTGGTTCCAGGGGATCGGCAATTTCCGCTTTTTCTTCTTTAGATTTATCGTTGGTGTAATCGAGATCATCTTCGTCTTTGTATTCATTACTGACTGCGTCATCTGATTTACCGGGCGATTCAACCGGAATTTTATCGGAATTGGAAGCAACCGGATCAGACCCGGAAAAAGATGCAGTTGACGGTAAATCCGCGGAAGTCTTTTCCAGTCCGTGAGCATAACCCGCCGTAAGAAAAATACACAAAAAAACCAGGGAGAAAAAAATTTTTATATAATGAAACTTTTTCATACTCATTATACCAATTCCAGCATATGCCTGCGGCATTTTTGTTTACAAAACGTATGTTAAATTAAACCCTCCCTGCCGCCCCGATATCACTTTTTATGCGGAAACGGTTGCTTTGCCGTGACTTAACAACTTTGAGCGTTGAGACGTTCCTTCCCCGTTGCAGAGCAATTTTTGATTAAAACCTTAGTCAGCCGGTTTTTTCTATTGTTTACTTACCTTTTTTCGCAAAGTCTGCAGCAGTTGCTCGGGCGTATTTTTGGTCAATATATCATTGAACTGTGTGCGATAATTTTGAACAAGGCTTACATTCTCCACGACAACGTCATATACTTTCCATTTTCCGTCTTTCAAAATCATCCGGTAATAGATGGGAATTTCCTTGGAAGAGGTGATAATTTTCGTCTGAACCTCCGCCTGAGCGTCTGATTTCATCTCCTCTTTAGAGAACTCAACTTTTTCGTTAGTATAGTCCAGAATTTTATCCGCGTATGATTTCTCCAGCACCTGCTCAAAAAGTTTCACAAATTCGGTTTGTTGAGCGGAGCTGAACTTGCTCCAGTTACGTGACAGGGTGCGCCTGGAAAATTCATTCTCATCAAACATCGTTTTGTAGATTATCCGGAGTTTTTCCTTCTTAATCTCTTTGGCCGATTCGGCTTTAAGTTTGGGATTACGCAATACATCCAGAACATTATTTACGTTTACCTTAACCGCATCCAGCGGGGCGCCGGCGTATACCGGAAGAGCAAATACAAAAAGCGTCAGTATAATTACCAATCCCGCAAGTTGTTTCTTCATTTCTTAATCCTCCTGAAATCTCATTATATCAATTTTACTGTTTTTTTACATCCTTAACATCGCCAAATGCATATTTGCCGATGAGTCCTATTATGTCCACGGGAGCCTGGGTTTCCGTGATCGTTCCGCGAGACCCAAGAAGAGTGCCGGAACCCCCCGGATCGATACTTATATACTGATCACCCATCAGTCCCTCGGTTTTGATGGAAGCTATGGCGTCATCATAAATCTTGATGCCTTTCTTAACTTTCATTTCCACAACCGCTTTCTGATTTTCCTGATCCATTGTGATTTTTTCCACTCTGCCAACCTCTATACCCATGATATCGACCGGATTGCCGTCTCTCAGGCCGGTCACGGAAAGGAATTTGGCGGTTATGATATATGAATCATCATTGAAAAAAGAGACTTTGCCGAGTTTCATGGTCATGTACCCTATACAGAGCAGTCCCAGAAAAACAAAGATTCCGACGATGGTTTCTATTTTGTGTTTTTGCATTTGTTTACTCCTTGGCGGCGCATCGCAAACGCCCGATTTCTTTTTGTTGAGATTTGGCCGATATGACAATGGCATCTATTTCGGCAACAGGTTGCCCTTCGGCAATGCCCGCCCGGATGGCAAAATCAACGCATTTGTCCGAAGGCGCGCGCTTTTGAGCTTCCGCCCAGATATCACTGATTCCCCGTTCGTGGAAATCTTCAACAAATTCGTTCATAATTTTTTCAGCTTCCGCCATATCCGAATAGGGAAGCACCGTGACAAATTCATTGGCTTTGTTGCGGGTGGAAAAACCGCCTATGGCGCCAAAATGTTTATCAATATATAATCCCATCGCGTGAATGATTTCCTGCGCCGTATCGTGTCCGAGAACGGCATTAACTGCATCAATATCCGAAAGAGTAAAAACCGCAACGCAGTAATTTTCATCAGACTGTCCACGCCTCAGCTGAGCATGATTCAAAACTTTAAATTTTCTTCTGGAATAAAGGCCTGTCAGCTCTTTCTGCAAACCTTCCAGACTATTGATAACTTCATCGGTGAACGGATGCTTAAAATTGCCCAGTTCCTCGGGAGTGCCCTGAAAAACGATGGATTTATCATAAAGAGCAAGAATCCGGTTGGATATAAAATAAACATCAGGAATTTCGTGACTTACCATGATAGCCGTAAAATTAAACTTTCTCTGGTACTGGGCAATCATGCTCAGTATAGCGTTTTTCCTGACGGGGTCCTGGCCGGTCGTGGGTTCATCAAACAAAACTATTTGCGGATCGGTGATCAGCGCGCGCGCCAGAGCAGCCCTTTTTTGCATGCCTCCTGACAGCTCCGACGGATACCTGTGAATGGCGTCTGTAAGCTCCGTCTGCTCGACTCTTGCCATAACCCGGCGGTTAATTTCCGCTTTTTTCAAATTTGTCGTCTCCATCAGAGGCAAGGCGATATTATCATAAACCATCAGAGAATCGAACAGGGCATTGCCCTGAAACATGTAACTTATCTGATGCAGAGAAGATGATATTTCGGATTTATTCATTTCATTCAGCGGCTTACCGCGAAAGAGAATTGTCCCTTCATCGGGGTGAAGCAGACCGATGATATGCTTGAGCAGAACGCTTTTCCCCGAACCGGATAGACCGATGATGGTGGTAACCTGCCCTTCGTATATTTGTAAATTCACGTTCTCCAGAACAGTATGCGATCCGAAACGCTTGGTAATATTTCTAAATTCAATCAATGGTGTTGTGTTCATAAATTTCTCTATATCAAAAGCATTGAAGTCACCACATAATCAGAAACAAGAACCAGCACGCAGGAAGTAACGACAGCCGAAGTTGTCGCGAGACCCACAGCCTTGGCGCCGTGGCTGTCCGTGCGCATGTGCACAAAATATCCCTGATAACAGCAGACGGTGGCAACAATGATTGCAAATACTATCGCCTTGATAAAACCGTCGGTCAGGTCTTTCATATCCACGTTGGCGTTAATACTATGCGAATAAACTCCGGCATTTAATCCCAAAAGCATCACACCGGAGATGTAGCCGCCGATAATGCCGACAAAATCAAACACGGCCGTGAGCAGGGGAAAACTGATTATCGCCGCGGTAATTCTCGGACTGATGAGGTAGCGAAACGGATCAACATGCATGGTGTGCAGGGCGTCGATCTGCTCCGAAATGCGCTGAATGCCTACTTCCGCCGTGATGGCTGATCCGGCTCTGGCCGTAATCATAATGGCCGTGAGAACAGGCCCCAGTTCCCTGATCAGGGAAAGAGAGACCAGCGCCCCCAGCCCGCCCACCGCACCGAATTGACTCAGGGCATGGTATGATTGAAGACCCAAAACCATGCCGGTGAACAGGCCTACCAGAATTATAATCGTTGTGGAGCTGGCTCCGATATAATAAATCTGCGCTATAACCTTGGGAAACTGTTTGGGCCTGAAAGTTTTCCATAGCGCCATGACCAGGAAAATTGTTGCCGTGCCCAAAACGTTAATCCAGCCGATAACCTTTTCTCCGATAAAGGAGAACGGTTGCACAAGGAACATTTCCGGCCGACATTTACCATTGCCTTCCGGGCTCTGCCGACTATTTCCGTTCTCAGCCATGAAACAAAATCCCTTTTTTTGTTGTTATTAGACCTCTTCCGGCGGGAGGTTTACATATTTATCGAATTTCGTCAACTCTATCTTAGCTGATTTCCGCAAGAAATTCTTTTATGATTTTAGCAACTTCTTGTGGTTTTTGCATGGGAATCAAGTGTCCTGCATCAGGAACTGATTTATATCTTCCATCGCTTAACAAAGACACGGCTTTGGGCAAATCAACAAATTCTTTGTTTGAGCTTTTTTCTCCTTCCAAAACAAGAACAGGGCAATTTAATTTTTTTATCAAAGGCCAGGGATTCGTGCTTTTTCCGCCCATAAACATGGCGGCTTCATTTCTCGGGGAACAGGCGAGTTTCAACTCTCCCTCCTGTTGTTTCTCCATACCGTATTGAAGATAAAATTGCAGAATCTGTTCATCCCATCCGGCAAAAAGTGATTTTGATTTCAAATATTCCAGAGCCGTGTTTTCATCTTTCCAGCTGTTTTTTCTTTTTATGGACTGAGAAGCCAGAGGATGATCCTTTACTTTAATATCCATTGAATAAATTTCTTCCGGAAGAAAAATCGGCTCGATTAGAATCATGGCGCGCGGCTGCATACCGAACAAAGCGGCGGCAATGGTGAGCACTGTCGCCCCCATCGAATGCCCGACAGCCAGATGATTTTTAATGTTCTGCGAACTGCACAAGACAGATAAATCCCTGGCAATTACATCCCAGGCAAGACCGCCTTTTTCCGGATCACAGTCGCGATAATTGCAGATGTAAGGCACCCAGGCCTGATTTTGCGGTATAAAATCTTTCACTATCGGATGCCACAGCCAGGGAAGAAAACCGGTGGCATGAGCGAAAAGAATTTGCGGAGCGCCTCCTTTATAATAAAGGTAGGGTAACTGCGCTCCTCCAACGTCCAGCATCTTTAACGGCGGTATTTCTTTTTCGCTAATAGTTTGATTCATATCCCGCGACATAATGGAAAAATTACACTCTTAAGGAAAAAACCGCCTTCAGATTTTCCGGTACATATATTTTTTACAGCAAAAGGAATTTTTTTTAAAAAACAAATACCGCTAAGGCGATAACTGTGGTGTATTTATTATCTTTACAAATTGTGGATTGAGTAACATTAAGCGTTCGGACTATTTTGCCGCTGATTTTAAAAATTTCCTTTTTCTCATCCCAGCTTTCATCAACATCGAAATCAATTCCCAAAGTGGAGGCGAGCATGGCCGCGGCAAGATCTTCCGCGTAATCACCCGCTTGTTTTTCGTTCTGACCGTAAGCGTGATGTTCGCTGATGTAACCATAAGATGCTTTATCGGCGGGAATAGCGCAACCAACCGATGCCGCCATAAGTCTTTTGGGTTCATTTGTGCAGCAACGGCTCATAACACAATAGGTGATTGCGCCGGGGGTCAACTCTTTAAGTCCCTGAGTTTTTGAAATCATTTTGCAGCGCGGAGGAAATATACTGGACACCTGTACTAAATTGCATTTTTCTATTCCGGCATCACGCAAGGCACGCTCAAAGGAATGCAATTCATCTTTGTGCGTGCCCACTCCTTTTGTAAAAAATATTTTCCTGGGCACAAAACTTTCCATTTCTTCACTCCTTAATTCCTTTACGGGAAAGGAACAATATTTTTTTAATCAGCCTCTCCACCCCTCAGACCGAAAACAATTTTATTGTTTATATCAGGGATCGATTTCTTATGCCATAAAATTATTATAAAATACATGGCAAAATATTAATCGTTTAATCTTGCTCAAAATTTAAAAAAAGATTATAAAAACATTTAACCTTAAATTAAGGCATTTTAATGAAAGCTAAATATTCTTATTTTATTTTAATATTATTTTTAATTTCCTGTTGCCCGAAAGTACCGGAGCTGATCAAAGATGAAACTGATTTGCTCCAGGATCACACGTCTTATGTCAGCGAAGCTGTCAAAGAAAAATTTGTTCTGGATGCCCAGGATCAGGTTAAAGCCAATGCCGATTACGACAAAATTTACTTTTCGGTCTGGCACAATCTTCAACCGGTTCATTCCTCATCCGAAAAAATAGCTCTGGTTTTCAAAAAATTCACCTTCTCTCCCGGTTACGGAGAAAATAAAAAGAAACACTCTGCATCCTGGCTAAAAAGACTTCAGCAAAACGCCGCTCTGGAAAAATTCCCCAATACTCTGCAGCCGGCGATTACAACCAGAAATACTAATCTGCGCATGCTGCCTACGCTGGGTCCTCATTTTTCCAGCGCCGGCGGAGACATCTCCGGCTGGCCTTTCGATAATCTGCAAATATCTTCCGTAACCGCAAACACTCCCATTCTTATATGTCATCTGAGCGCGGATAAATCATGGGCGCTGGTGGAAACAAATTTCGCCTTCGGATGGATGCCGGTGGAGGATTACGCGCATGTTGATGAAAATTTTATAAAAAAGTGGGAATCAGGCCGTTATGCTGTAATGATAAAGGATAAAACTTCCATCTTCGATGCCGAAGGTCATTTCAGCCTGAGAACATCCCTCGGGCAAATGTTCCCTCTGGTAAGCGAAGCGCCGGACAAATATGAAATACTCATTGCCGCAGCGGACGAAAATAACAACGCTATAATCAAACACGGCCTCGTTTCCTCCGAGGTCATGGCACAAAAACCGCTGCCTTTTACCTATACCAATGCTGTAAAAATCGCCAATGAGATGGTTGATGAACCTTACGGTTGGGGAGGTCTTTACGGCAACCGCGATTGTTCCGCAATGACCAGGGATTTCTTCGCCCCATTCGGAATCTGGCTGCCCAGACACTCCGCAGATCAGGCCAAAAAAGTCGGGACATTTATTGATCTGCAAAATCTCGAACCGGAACAAAAGGAAAAATTTATTCTACAGCAGGGCATTCCCTATTTAAGCATCCTCTGGCGCAAGGGCCATGTTATGCTCTACATCGGCGAACAAAACGGCCGCGCTCTCATCTTTCATAATGTCTGGGGTCTGAAAACAAGAGATATAAGAGGCAGAGAAGGCCGGAAAATAATCGGCAAGGCAGTGATTACGACTTTATATCCCGGCGCCGAATTATACTGCCTTGACCCGGAAGGATTGCTGCTGAAAAATATTTCAGCGATGACTGTCCTTGGGCCGGCAAAACAAAGCCAGCAAACACAACCGAATGGTGAGATTTCGCAATCAATTCCCGAAAACAAAGGTGCAGGACAAATACCGGCACGCCTGTATAATTAAAATGCATAAATATAAATTAATAGTGGAGTACGACGGAACAAACTACCACGGCTGGCAAATGCAGAAAAACGCCAAAAGCGTTCAGGATGCTTTAATCACTGCGGCGCAAAAATTTTCAGGCGCGCCCGTAAAAGTCCAGGGAGCCGGACGAACAGATGCCGGAGTGCACGCTCTGGCACAAACCGCTCATCTGGAATCTTCCCGAAAGTTTAATCCCGAAACTTTACGCATCGGAATCAATGATAACCTGCCGGCAAGCATTAATGTATTACAGATGGAAAACGCACCGGCGCTTTTCCACGCCCGCCATCACGCTCTTAGCCGCAGCTATTTGTATCTGATTTCCAAAAGACGCACGGCTTTCGGCAAACGCTATGTCTGGTGGATAAAAGATAAACTCGATTGCGAAAAAATGAGGCACACTCTCGAAGTTTTTCAGGGATTCCACGATTTTGCATCTTTTGCCGACAAAAGAATGGACAAGGAATCTTCGACAAAAGTCAATATTGAAGGACTGTGGCTAAAAGAATTTGACGACATCATCGCCATACGCATTGTCGGCTCTCATTTCCTCTGGAAAATGGTGCGCCGCATTGTTGGAGTGACCGCCGAGGTTGGCCGCGGAAACTTCACCAGATATGATGTCGAAAAAATGTTGAATTCTTTCTCGGAAATACCGGCAAGATTCACCGCGCCGCCTTCAGGACTTTTTCTGGAAAAGGTATTGTATGAAGGCGATAAACTGTCTCCCATCAAACCGCCGATTTATTTATTTTGATTATGAAAAAAATATAATTAGAAGAACATCCTTTTAAATGCTACCGGATTAAGTTCAACGACGCAAAACCTTCCGCTTTTTCTCTTCAGACAACAGACAGCCGGCCGCACATATATCCTCGCATTCACCATCGCAGGGTTCAATGTGAATATTAATTGACGATTCAGGAAATTTTTCCCTGATATTTTGCTCTAATATTCTGGTAATGTTATGCGAATCCCGCACTGTCATTTGCTGATCAACTTTGATATGAAATTCCACAAAGCGGACATGCCCGGCTTTGCGCGTCCGCAAATGGTGAAAGCCGTAAATTGCGGGCTCGCGGCTGATTATATCGCGGATGCAATTTTCTTCTTGCGGCGGGAGTTGAACGTCCATTAAATCGCGGATGGAATTAACTGTCAAAGTGTAAGCGGCGTACAAAATAAGAAAGGCAACAAATATAGCGGCAACCGGATCAATCCAATTAATATTGTGCGCGGCGAAAAATTCGTGCCCGATCCAAATTATACTCATTCCTGCCATGACACCGGCGGAAGTATAGACATCCGTGCGCAAATGCCAGGCATCGGCCTGCAGGGCAATGGAGTCAGCCTCCTTGCCCACCTGAAAAAGTTTTTGTGAAACAATAAAATTCATTACTGAAGAAAATAACATTACTCCGACACCCCATCCGGCATGTTCTATTGCCGAAGAGGAGATCAATTTTTTCAGCGCTTCAAATATAATCCAAAACGCCGCCAGAAAAATAAGCAGAGCTTCTGTAAAACCGGATATGTTTTCTATCTTTCCGTGGCCGAAGGGGTGATCAATATCGGCGGGGACACTTGATGTTTTCACGGAAAACATGGCGATAATTGCCGCCAGCAAATCCACTCCCGAATGAATCGCTTCCGATATTATTGAAACTGATCCAATGACAACGCCGACAATTATTTTGAATAAAACCAGAAAAGAATTGGAAGCGACGGACAACATGGCCACCCTTTCTTTTTTCTGCTGTATATCAGTCACTTTAGTCCCTCTGATTTTTCTTTTTAACACACCTTATTTACTCTTTAAATTACATCGATTTACTTTGCAAGCATCTAATTTTATGATAGGAGACACTCCTTAAATTTGTTCGTAAGCAGTTAAATATATGAAAAAAATCATTCTATCTCACTTGAAAGCCCCGGCAAAAGACTGGCAGGACTGGCGCTGGCAATTAAAAAACCGGATAACCAGAATAGAAACACTTGAATATATTTGCGGAAAAACGGATTTAAACAAAGAGGCGTTCAAATCTTTGACATCTATCTATCCTATGGCGATAACCCCTTATTATTTATCGCTTATTCAAAGCAATAATATAAAAGACCCTGTCTTCGCTCAGTGCGTTCCCGATTTGCAGGAAATCTCCTGTCCCGACACGGCGGTAAAAGACCCTTTGCAGGAAGATTCCCATATGCCTGTGCCAAAGCTGGTGCATCGCTATCCCGATAGATGCCTCGCCATCGTTACGGAAACCTGCGCTGCTTACTGCCGGCACTGCAACCGCAAACGTTTCTGGTCGCAGCCAAACAGGATAAGCCTGAAAACCCGCCTGCAGAAAATGATAAGCTATATAGCTGAATCGCCGCAAATCCGGGAAGTAATTATTTCCGGCGGCGATCCGCTGATTTTCGATGATCATATTTTAGAAAACATTCTATCCTCGCTGCGCGCCATCAGGCACATCGAAGTTGTACGTATCGGCAGCCGCGTTCCCGTTGTCATGCCTGTGCGTATTACCCCGAAACTTTGCCGGATGCTGAAACGCTACCGGCCTTTATGGTTTAATACTCAGTTTAATCATCCGGCGGAAATCACCCCTGAATCAACTCGCGCCTGCAATATGCTGCAGGAAGCGGGAATTCCCGTTTCGAACCAGTCGGTTTTATTGAAAGGGATTAATAATTATCCGGAAGTCATGAGAGGCTTGCTTTACGGCCTGCAAAAGATATCTGTCCGGCCGTATTATCTTTTTCACTGCGATCCGGCTGAAGGATGCCTGCATTTTCGCACCGGTCCGAAAGCGGGCATTGACCTGATGGAAGAAATATGGCGGCACTGTTCCGGACTTTGCCTGCCTCAATACGTTCTGGACGTGCCGGGAAGTTCAGCTAAACTGCCTTTAAATGTGATGTCCAAAGCAATAAAAAAAGACTTGAAACAACATCAATATCTTTTTGACAAGTTCAAATAAATAGAATAGAGAAGCGGAAAAGTAAAATACTCAATTTTGTTACACTAAGCAAGTAAGGAGATATTTTTATGATAATCCCAGCCAGTGAGTTAAGAAAAGGAATCAGGCTGAAAATTGATAACGAACCGTATGTTATCACTGAATTTAATTTTGTCAAACCTGGCAAGGGACAAGCCCTTTACCGCACCAAGCTAAAAAATATGATCACGGGCAGCCAGTTTGAGCGTTCTTTCCGTTCAGTTGATACCTTTGAAACAGCTGATTTGCGTGAAAAAAATATGCAGTATCTCTATAAAGAAGGAGATAAGTACTGCTTTATGGACAATGAAAACTTCGAACAGATTTATTTAACTGAAGCTCAGGTCGGCGATGCCGT
>Ga0153915_10000447_pt1 | contig 38034 bp, 60 predicted proteins | sample Opewatmetagenome_2_FD_107003 | JGI IMG/M metagenome (GOLD analysis project Ga0153915, IMG submission 107003) | Freshwater wetland microbial communities from Ohio, USA - Open water 3 Core 3 Depth 3 metaG | ecosystem: Environmental > Aquatic > Freshwater > Wetlands | place: USA: Ohio, Lake Erie... | reverse complement strand
GAAATCAGGGTGCGTATGGTGGCGTCAGCAGTATCGGAAACAGCCGCAGCCGTACCGTAGGCGGTGTCGTTGGCGAGAAGGTCAGCCTGCGATATGGCATCAATACTCCACCTGACGCCGCCCGCCGTGCCTGCTATCCAATAAAAGGTGACGTATACCGCCCCCAAGTTCCAGTTCTTGGGAAGCGACCATATAAAAGCGGTATATTCGACAGCCGCCGAGTCAAAATCCCATGTCCCGGCGTTAACCTTCTGATTGGTCGACTCGACCTGTCCTTGCGCCGGCCCTCCCGTAGTTGCGGCGACCATTTCGGTTGCGGAGAAGAAACGCGAGCGGGTAAAGTCGCTCCCGGCCACCGTTATATTGGACGTCGCTGCGGGCAGGTTGAAATCGCCCGAACCGTAAATTTCAAGTGCCGTCCCCGCCGCGTTGACCCGCACGTACCTTTCGGCGGTTAATCCCGTAACGTCAATGTTGGTAGCGAGGACTTTTTTGCTCCCCGTGCCGTCGTGGAAATGCCCGCTGGTGGTGTTTTTAAGAAGGTAGTCAAGCGAGGTAGCAACTGCCGAGCTGTCAACGCCCACTTTGGCTTCAAGTGCCTCTACGGCGTCGTTAAGGTCGGTTATTTGGGCGGCCAAGCCATTGCCCCCCGCCGCCACTAGAGTTTGCGTGGCCGTCGGGTTGGTAAAATTATCAAGTGTTGTCGGAAATGTCATTTTAACTCCAATCCATATTTACCCTTGTGTCTTCATAATGCGCCACCGTATAATTTCCCGTTAAGTCAACCGTCGCACTATTTAATTGCACCACCACGTCATTAAGTTTTACCACTCCGCTGAAATTGGCTGGGTTTCCCTGAAATTGAGTGGTGTTCTTGATCGTGTCGGTATAATCCGTCTTGTTTCTGGTTATATCTGTCCATGCTGTTATCATAAAACTAGGAAAAATTTGCCCGTGTCCTTCCCGGTAAACGGTACGTCAGTTGAATAAACAGGAGTATTAACTAAAGTCAGGTCATTGTTATTTGCAGTTTCATCTAATCCTGAATTATTGAGTTTCCAGTAAGCGGCTAAACCGGCCTCATCACCGACAAGTTCTTTAAATTTATTGTTTATTATTTCCGTTCCCGATCTTATATCGTTCCATATCCTCGGATTGTCTATAAGGCCATCAAAATACCAGTAAGGAGTCCCCTGTGTATTATAAGCGCCTATAGCGAAAGATGAAGTATTATCTTCTATCGAAGTATAAGTACCCGCACTGTCAATATTAGTTCCCGCCTCTACAGTTGCGCCGATATAAAATACGGTAGTACCTGCGGAAATATCCAAAGTCACCGCAATATGAGTCCATGTGGCTATAGATATGGTCGTTGTGGATTGCCAGTTCGCATAATTATTATAAGTTCCATCGGCAGAAATGTACAAGCGTAACTTATTAGTTGTATCAATGGAAAACATATAACTTTGTTTATCGTCACCTTCATACCATTTGCCTAAAATACAAAAACTTGTTCCCGCAACAGAAGGCAAACTTTCCAATTTAATATCAGCCTCCAAAGTTATGTCAGCCGTTATGGAAAGACTTGCACTATCCGCCGCATGGGCGTATTGGGAACTGCCCCGTTCAAAATCAAGGGAGTGAGTATTAACCGTCATGTTAAGCCTGTTCTGAGACCGCTACTGCGTGCCAAGCCGTTGCCCCCAAATTATAAATAAAACCGCAATAATGCCATTTTGAAACGGTGGTGGTTACGGGAAGCGTTACCCCGACTTGGGTGGCAAAAGTCCAAGTCAGCGCCCTTGTCGTCCCGTCATCTTTCAACCTAATGATTAGTTTTTGTCCATCTGTCGGAGTACCCGTTACCGTGAATTCGGTTGCCGCCGACATCGCCGATAATTCATACTGGTCCGTAACGTCAACATCAATAACCGCCGAGGCGTCATTTGCGGTCGTAATTACTCTTTGGGTTACCCTTTTATTGGTTAAGGTTTCCGCACCCGCCAACGTAGCTAGAGTCCCCGTGGTCGGCAAAGTGACGTTGCTGTCGCCCGAGGTCGTAAGTGTTAAGGCGTCAGCCCCCGCCAAGGTCAAACTCCCCGAAGCGGGAGTAAATCCCGTGACGGTGGCAGCGTTGCCCGTAATAGACCCCGTTGCCGTGCCTATATTCGGCGTGGTAAAAACGGGCGAACTTACCCGTGCAAATGCGCCCGTACCCGACCCCGTATATTCAGCCGATGTCAGGTGGTAGTATTCCTCATTTGGCACTACCCCCGTTCCCCCTTGGAGCCCGGCCAAGTCCCCGTGGAGCGTGGAAAGGGGGGTAGTAACGTGGGTATTATGCGCAGTCCCGTTATAGGTCACGGTAACTACCCTGCCTGCGGTGCTGGTGACGAAACTTATTACGCCCAATTTATGCAGTATGGTAATCGCGTAGGCGGCGTGGCTTACCGAAAGGTCAATCAACTCGTAATTCCCGCTGGCAGTGGTCGTGCTTATGTCGGGCGAAGCGCCACTTGAAACGACCATTTTCCAGACTGAAAATGCCATGCCCGCAATGTCATCGGTATAGGTGGCGGGAGTGGCGACATGGACTACCGTATCGCTGGTGCGGGATACTATCCGCAGCAGGCCCTTGGTAGTCTTGAGGTATGAGTCGGTCAATGGGGTTCCGCCTACGTCAATCTTGGCAACCGCAAACGGGGTGCCGCCTGACGAGGTTGCGGTACGCAAGGTAGTCGTATCCCCGCCTATCGTCGTCACCATCACTGTCGAACCGCCGACCTCATCCAGCACCGCATAGACGTTTCTGGTAATCGTGGTCGTCCCCGTTGCGTTGTTTACATTTGCCCATGAGGTGAAGTCCCATATCCCTGCGTCAAGGGTAGTCCTCCCGAGTGCTGCATTGTACAGCCACGCACTGAAAGGAATGGGAGTGGAAGAGCTATCGCCCGTCCCGGTAATGGTCTGTTCAGCCGAAGTGGTAGGGCTTTTAGTCAGCGTCAAAAGCGGTATTTCATTTTGCGTACCCGTGGCAATTATGGACGGGGTCGAATTGAAATAATCAATCCCTGCGCCCGCGGATATTGCAGTGCCCGTAGCGTTTATCCACTCAAGGCCGTTGTAACGCAAGGTCTGGTCGACTGCCGGGCTTACCAGCACCACGTCGGCAAGGTCTGCCAGCCGGTTCTTGATTATCGGCCTGATATATATTGCCCCCAAAGTTGCGTGGCTTACCAGGCAGACGCCCACCCGCACCAGAAATTGAGAGGTTGTGGGGGCGGTTTTGGTAAACGCCCCTGCGGTACCGGGGGAAAGGTACAGCGTGTCGCCTACGGTAAAGGCGGAAGTGTCTAAAACTGCCGTTGCGGTACCGTCAATTACCCCCCGCACTAATACGAACCCGTAGCCAGTAGAGGCGATGGTCTGTATTGCTACGCCTATAATAAGCGAAGTCGCTTCTGCGTCAGCCTTGGCGAGCGCAATACTGGGGAAATTCCCGTTGCCGCCAATAGGATAGACCAACTGGCCCTTGGTAATTTGCACGCCGGGGTTGTAACAATAGACTAATTCCTGCTCGCCTATTTGCAAGGTAATGTCCGTGTCTATTTCAGCGTTGAGGCATTTTTTCGTCGCGTTATAGTAGACTTTCCCTTCCGCAAATGCACCGACTGTGGGCGTGAGCCCAAGGTTTAATCCCTGCGCAAATGTCGCCCTCCCGTTTATTACCGACTGCGGGGTTGTCTGGTCGAGGGTAAGGTAAGTAGCCGCCAAAGACCCCAGGCTTAAAGTCAAAGTCCTTGTCCCCCCCATGGTAGCGGTAATCCCGCCCGTTCCGGCGAAAGTCAGGGTTTGCCCGTTGGATACGGTTTGCGCTACTCCGGCATCGCCCGCTACGGTAAATGAAGTCATCCCTGAAGCCCTGCTAATTAATTGCGGCATTTTATCCCTTTCATATTACTACATAAAATATTTTCTGGTTGGCGGCCGACCCTATGACGTAAAGTTTGTTGGCGTCGTCAATCTCAAGGAACAGGGTTTCACCCGCATTTATGGGTATCCCGTCAGTTGCGTCAGTCGTCCCTGCGGTCACGTCGGCATTCCCCACATAAATTACCCCCGTATTTGCTACGGGGGTCGCCATCAATACGCCCCTTATTGCGGGCATTGAGGCGGCGACCAGCTGTTCGGCGACAGTATCAACGTCAAGGTTGGAACCTGTGTCAAAAACCGCGCTGCTAACCCCCGCCGATATTGAGTCGACCAGGAGCCTGCCCGTCACGGGATTGACCCTGAAAGGCAGGGTTAAGGTAGCGTCGGTGCTTGACGCGCCGCCTGAAACCGGCACCCTGTTAGAGTCGCGCTTGAAATCTGTCATATCGCTACCCAGTAAAGTTTATTAGGCCCTGCCCCGTCGGCAATGGCATACAATAAATTGGGGTTGCTTACTTCAATGGTTACCGGCCTGCCCGGCTCAAGGAATACCCCGTCTGTTGCGTCTGCGGTTCCGGGGGTCACCGTTGCGCTCCCGATGTATAAATTGTCGGGATTGGCGGCAAGGGCCTTGACTATAACCCCGAAATAACAGGGGAAATCAACTGCGGTGATTGCCAGGGCGGTTGCGCCTATACCGCTCTTTGCGCCATGGTCAAATGAAGTGGAAGCGGAAGACAGCGTGGCGTCAATTAAGAGGCCATTGGTTGCGGGATTGACCAGTACGTCAACGGGCGTAAGGGCGGCATTATTTGTGACCGCGCCTACAGTGGGCACTCTATTGGCATCTCTAATCATAATAAAAACCCCAATAATGAACCGCTGGGGTTTCTGTCTTAATTATACCACTTTTTGTTTCCGTTCAAATTCCCTGAATGCGCGGGTAAGGGTGCTTTCCCTGTCGTCGAGCCAGCGTTCCCTGTCGGAGAGTTGCTTCTCCTTGAGTTTCTGCTCATCCCCCCTTTGCTTAACGACCCTTTCCCTGTTGCCGATTTCTGCCAAAATCCTGCCCTTATCGGCCTCAAACTTCCTGCTTTTTTCCTTAATGCCGTTCTCAATGCGCACTGCCCCATCGAAGGACTGCTGGCGCAATTTCCTCAGTCTTTTAGCCTCATTCCATTCTTTTTCGGTGGCAGATTTAATTTCATTAATTCTGCCCATTTCCTCTTTAATAAATTGGTTGTTTTTTTTGGTTTCTTCATAATCCTGCCTGATTATTTTTTGGAAGTTTTTAAGGTCGGACTCATCGTAAAGCAACTGGCCCTCGAATTGCTTCAGTTTCTTCTCAAGGGCATTGGCTGACTCCATTTTGGCGTTGGCGGTGGCCTCCATTAATTTGACTTCCGATGCCTTTTTTGCCACATGGGCGTCTATGTCACTTATCTGCTCCTGGCGGTACTTATTGAGTTCCTGCTTGACCCGCTCGATCTGGCCCTTAATGTCGTCGACCGTTTTCTTGAGCTGGTTAACTTGCCACTGGTATTGCCCCGACCGTGCCAGCTGGGCGGTAATTTGTAGCGTCAACATCCTTTTCTGGTCACGCAGGTACTTTATGTCGCTGTTAAACTGCTCTTTGGCCTTGGAAATGAAGCGGGCGAGGAAGTTGGCCCTTTTCTGCAGTTTATTTACCTCTAAAAATGAGGACGCCTGGCTGGCGTCAGGATTTATCTGCGGGCTTATCAGTTCCCTGTCTTGCTGGATCTGTTCCAGCAGCTTGTCCGTCGGGTTGTTTTGGCTGTTCATCCTGTTTTGGCGGCTGGGGAATCACCGTTACCACGCCGTCGTCAATATTATAATCCACCTGGTTTGCCATCGGGTCTATGGACTTGCCCCTGCAAAACTGCATAATGAAGGCATCAATAGACAGCTTGACCGACTCTGCCAGTATCTGGTGCTCAAGCAAAATCCTGTTCCTCGGTATTAAGAAATTAAGGTCTTGCTTGGACAGGTAATACTTCTTCGGCTCGCCGATTATCGGTAAGTTTTTCATCAGAATTTCTTGATCTTGTTAATTAACTGGTCGACGGTTTCACGCCCCGTGATGTCGATTCCCATGTCGAAGGCGGCCTTAAGCAGCTCGGCTTTGGTGGGCTTGGGCTTGCCGGGGTCGAACAACGAGGTCTTCGGCTCTTCGGCGGGTTTCGGCGCAGTAGGAACTAGCGTAGTCTTGGGCGGCATGGGTGCGGGTGGCGGGGTATTGGCCGCCGTCAGCGCTTCCTCTTTGCCTGCGGCCTTCATGATCTGCTCAAGCCCCGGGCCTTCGGGCTTAAGCACGCCCAGCGTCGGGTCGACTACTTTCCCTATGTCAATGGTTCTTTCCTGCGGGTTGGCCTGCTCGACCATTTGGGCGACCTTCTCGCCCTCGTTTACCGGCCCTTCAGTCAGGTAATACTGCTGGACGCCCAATAAAATCTGCGCAAGGAGCTTCGGCCTTTCGACGGGCGACTGGACTAGCCCCCGTTTCTTTTCGGTTTCCTCCCGCTTCATCAGTATGTGGTTGGCAAGGTGCTTGGCGAAATGCTTGGCGAGGAAGCGCGGCATGATGCGGGTTTCACCCGGCTTTATGCGGTGCGGCTGCTTGCCCCACCTGACCTCAAAATATTCTTTGTGATTCCAACCCAATTCAGTATCAATGTCGTCACAGTTGACGTCGGGATTGTGGACGATGAGGAAATCGAGTTCGTGTTCGGCTGGGGCCGGCTGGCTTGGCGGAATATTTGCTTGGGGTGTCGCTGATTGCATAAGTTCTTTTAGAACGCTTTTGTATTATGCTAGTTTATAATTTTATTATTGTCAAGCGGCGGTTATGTCCCCGTCGTCGGAAAGCGGTATGAACCCGCAGTAAAACTTCATCGTCCCCGATGTCGGGTCATCGTCGGTAGTATAGACATATTCGATATGGGTTACAATTCCGCCCGTTTTCTGTACGACAATAAATGGTGTGAATAAGTTTGTTTGCAGGGTGGTCGGCTCGTACATCGAGGCGGCGTCGGAGGTTTTGTACGTTGCCACGGCAGTAATCAGACCGCTCTTGAAAATCATAGCCCCCGGCGAAATACCGCCTATGCTTAATGTCGTTGCTTTTGTCAGGATAATATCGCTTGCGGTATGGTCGTTTAGCCTCCAATGGGCGTCGGTATGACCCGCCCCTAGTTGGGTAATGACTATCCCGTATAGGGCAAGGACTTCGACCACTCCCGTGACATTAAAAATAGGGGTTGCGACGGTCGCGTCGTCACCCGTAAAAGTAAGGGATTTTGTTACCATGAGGCCGTTTTGGGTAATCGGTACCCTGTTGGCGTCACGGTTAAAAGCAGAGGCGTTTGAAGGCATATAAATATTATACCACAGTTTTTAATCCCTTATTCCAGCCCCCTCCCTAAAAAGGAGCTGGATAAGAAATCAATTTTCTTTAAGCGCCGTCATTCACAACAAGTTCGTCACCACCACCATAACAACCAGTCACGCCGACCGTCTCATTGGCGGCTGGAAGTGTAATTTTGCCAGTTGAGTTAGCTACAGTTGTAGTGGTTTCATCGTTAAATCCGCAATCATTGATAATACCGCTACCCACTGCCCCGATATTTATAAAGGTCGTAGCTGCACAAAAAGTACAACCATCTATCGTCCAATCATGGCCTGAACCCGCTGGAATATTGATATGCAAAGTGCACGCGGCGGCATTGATTGTCTTGAAATCGCAATATTCAATCGTATGTCCGCTGGAAGGAAGCAAATCGGCTTTAAGATTTACCCCTCTTAAGCAATACTGAAAAGTGCAATTGCTTATCATCCCCCCGTACCCGCCATCAACCCAAACCCCATAATACGTATCACTGCCGTTTTTAATCATGCAGTTGACCATCGTAAACCCAACTGAACCGGCTTCTGCGGCATATCCTGTTTCACCAGTAAACCAAATGCCGTAAGTCCCGCTGTTTCTGGTACAGTTGAATTGAAGGTTCTCCAAATGAACTCCTGGGGCGTGAACTTTAAGAAGCGGACTTGCGGTTGCCGCTGCCGCATTCTTAATCTTCGGCCCTGCGTAAGGCAATCTACTTCCGCTTGAGTTGACACCGATTAATTTTAGATCACGCTTTGCGTAAGGAATATCTAAATCCTCCGCATATTGTTTCGGATCGGAAGCATCTGTATCATAACCCAATGCGTTGATATAAATGGTATCACCCGCGCTTGCGGAATTGATAGCTTTCTGGATTGTTTTATAGGGGTCATCATAACCGCCTGAATTGGTATCCAGGCCATCATTCCCGTCAACATACCAGACATCAGTTCCAAAATAACCATCAAAGGAACCAACTCCCACGCAATCCTGTGAAGTGATTTTAGCCCCGTATTTAAGAGCTGGAATAAAATTTCTCAATTTCATAATATATTCACCCCCTCCTACGCAAAAACCCCGCAAAGGGGGTTTCAGCGTTTAGTTTATAAGCTAAACTACCCTTTGTATTTTTCCCTCCTGAATCAGCCTTGCGGCCTCCTCGTCAACGGCGGTAGTTAAATATTAGTCAATTTCCAAAAATACCGGGTGGGCATAATTCTGCACCCCCGCTATATGATAAGACCGTCCTACTCTCGGATTAACAACGTAATCCGCTTCTACGATTATCTGTATTGCCCCTGCAACAGAGTCATCCTGTTCTACTCCTGAACCTGCGGCGACTGTACTGTCTGAAAATACTGCGGCAATTCCTCTGGTCTGTAGCCAGCAGAAATCCCCTGCGGCTGTCACCGCGACCAGCGGCACGCCAGTTGGTCTGAGCGTTGCCGTTGCCGTATGCAAAACCCTGTTCCAAGGACTGGCAACAATGTCAATTCTTGAAGTGGTGTCAAGCGCCACGGCGATTGGTTCATTCAAATAGACAGTGCTTGCGGCCCCACTGACAAGTGCGGCCAAATTAGCAATCCTGTAAGTCTGTCCGATACCCGTACCATAAGTTACGCAAACATAACCCCCGTCATAATATCCTGCGGTGGTCGTGGTTGCGGCGTTGGTAAAGGTAATTTTCGTTGCCCCCTTTGCCCCCGTCAAGACAGCCATGTTGGTTAGCAAGACATTTCCGGTAGGCTCTGTCGTCAGGTAACCTGCGGCGAGTGCCTCTCCCGCAACGGCGTATCTGAAAACCCTGCCGTCGTCGGCCATGACAAGTTCACCAATAAGGTGAGTTGCCCCTTCCTCCGTGCGGATATTATAGGGGTCAAAATCCATAACCTGTGCTACTCCTCCTAGTTTCATAATATATTCACCCCCTCCTTTTTAAGTTTTATAGAGTCGTCTAGCGACTTTAGGCCGTGGTAACGCCGGTCAGTTGACCATGGCGTCTTGGTTGCCACGATACCAAATTACCCAAAATAATGACGTCCGCAATGCCCGAGAATTGGTTGGTCGGTGCTTTGAAGCCTGACCAGTTGAATCCTGTGTAATCGGACATGGGCGACTCGGCGTAAAGACCTTCCACCGTGGAACTGCCGAGGGAAACCTTGTTATAACCGAACATCCCCTTGGCGTCCCAGCCGTACCAGTCGAGCCAGTTTTCATTGAGCATGAAAACCCTCTGCGCGGTACATTTTTCATCCCGTACCCACGGAATACCTTTGTAGGTAACTGCGACAAATCCCTGCGTGCCTTTCAGGCCTTCCTGTGAACCTTGCCTGACTGCGCCTCCCCTTCGGCCCACCTCGTAGTAACCGAACATGGTGTACTGTTCCTGAACCAGCGGAGTCAATAATGTTTCGTATAAATCCCAAACCGTTTCGTTGGAAACGATCAGGGTCGGTGTTGACATACCCGTACCACTGGAAATGGCGCTGTAAAGCGTCGCCAGCTTGAGCAGGGTCAGCGAGCCGCCTGAGGCGGTTCTTGTCCCTACGAATACCGGGTAGGTTGTGCGGCTTAATCCCCCGAATGTCGGGACTAACGTGCCGTCGTCAACCACTGCGTCGACACCGAGCGGGTCTTTATTGCCATTCCCTGAACCGTCACCGTAAATTGCTGTTCCCAATCCGTCAATCATTTCCTGTTGGCTTTCCTCAAGTGCCTCCTGAACCAGATCAGTTACCTGTGTTTCTGACACGGCATTGGCGACCGCTTCCATACCTGATACACCAATCGGAATGCGGTAACCCCTCATGTCAAAAGAGGCTCTGACTTTGGTTGTGAGTTGTGTTGCGGTGAATGTATCCATGCCTGAGAATGAACCGGCGGTACCGCTATTCTGGTACTTGATTGCCCGTTTGATAGACTCGCCTTTTCCCTGTTTGGCGTTGGACATCAACCGATAGAGAAGGATATTCGAACCTAAAGTATTATCGACAACCTTGGGAAGTAACGCGTCCTGCGTTAATGACAAAACTCTCTCTGAAAAAATCATATATTATTCACCCCCTTCCTTCCACTAAAAAAGCCCGTCTGTAAGACGAGCCTCTGTGGACTGCTGGTACTATTGTTTCAAATAGGGAAAATGTTTGTCAAGACTTCGGGGAAATTATAATATTATCAATCTTCGCCTAAATACTCTCGGCGGAGTTGGTCGGCGCTCTTGAGGTGAATATCTTTATAAGAGGGTTTGGTTTCGCTCGACCCTGACTTGTTCACTCCAGCGATGGGTGCATTTTGGGAGTAGGTTGGCGCACTATTGGTGCGGATCAGCTTGCCCGCCTTGGTGTCATACTTATACCCTTGCTTGCTCAGGGTTTCCCGCAGTTCGGCCAGCTTGGTCAGGTTGGTGCTTTCGTAATGCACGCCCAGCCCGAACAATTCACGCCTTGCCGCCCTGCCGGGGTCGTCCTCATTGTTGGCATCGACGACCTTGGGTATTTTGCCTGAAGTTTCCAGTTCTCCCAGTTGCTTGTCGAACTCGTCATTGATTGCCTTTTGCTTGTCTGCCTCCGCCTGTTTGGCGTCGACTTCCGCCTGTTCCTTTTCCTGCAGTTTCCGTTCGACTACATCTTCGGCAATTTCCTCGCTTTTCTTGGGTATGTCCGACCATTTATTGGGTTTCCACTCATCCTCGTCGGTCTTAGGCGGTTCAGCGGGCTTGGTAGCGGCGGTTACCTGTTCCTCGACGCTATCAATACGCTCGGTGATCTCATTGAGAGTAGTGTTTAACTTATCAATCGTGGCGTTAATACCCGATAAGTCGGGTGCGGGTGGGGTAATGACAGGCGCGGTTGAAGGTTCGGGCATATTTATAATATTGTAAGTCCCAATTTCCCTACTGTCAAGATGCCCGTTTCTTCATAGCCTCAAACTTCATCTGCCTGACGGACTTACCCTTATGCTTGGCGGCCATCTTCTGGAAGATTGCCCCGGCGACCTTTGCCCCTTTTTCCTTCGAGCCGTATTCCTTGGCGGCGCTTGAGGCAATCTTGTTAAATCCACCTGTCTTGAAGGTACGGCCCAACCTTTTGACCTGCGCCATGCCCTTCTTCCCTGCTGGTTTCATATGCGGTAATTTAGCCACTCTTGCTCCTTTCTTTCATTTTGGCTATGTAATCTTTTTTAACGGGGATTTTAGCGCCTGACTTGCGGGCAACTGACAAGGCGATGGCAATATTCTGTTTATGGGAGCGTTGCTTGCCCGCCTTGGTTTGCGAGTGTTCGAGTTCTGATATATTCTTGCCTATGTTTTTCTTACCCGGAAGTAATGGCATATTGAAATTATAACATAATTATTAAATGGGCGATGTCAATGCCGGTGGTTGCGCAGGCAACGGGGATTGTGGCGTATTTTGCGGATTAGAAAGTTTCTGGCGCATTAACCCGATGAAAGATTTTATCCTCTCCTGTACGGTCGGGTCTTGGGCGGGGAACTCGGGCGAGTTGACGAACCCGCGTATAGTATTGACATAGTCGGTACTTAACTGTTCGGGCGGCTGGACATCCTCACCGCCCATTAAGCGCTGGATATCAACCTGCGCCTGCTCGACGTCCGATCCCCCCGCGCCTCCCTGGACGGGCATGTCTATACCAAGTTCCTTGAAATAGGCGGGGAAGTCGTTAGTCGAGAAAAGTATCAGCCGTTTAGTGCGTTCCTTCGGGTTGGAAAGGTCAAGGTCTTCCGCCAGCGAGAACGGGTCAATGCCCTTACGGCTGGCCAGTTGCAGGGCTATGGCGCGCCGCTCGCTCTTGTCGACCGAACTCGCTTTGACATTAACGGCTATACCATCGTCGATCTTGTCCCTGCTTAACTCCAACTGCACCGCCTCGCCGTCAGGCCCGACATCTCGCACGTAATGGGCCTTGTCATAGTTTAGCTTAATCATCTGCACTGCCCAGTTCGCCATTTCATATACTACCCTCTCGACGCAAATGCTCACTATGTCATCGGAAATCGAGAGGTCGCCCTCCCTCGTAATCTGCTTGGAAATTCCGCTCTCCTGCGCAATCCTCTCGCCTCTCGTTGTGGAATGGGTCGAGAACTTGCTGTCGATCTGCGAACGGGTGCTCGTCAATTCCTGTGAGAGAACCATTGACGGGGGCGAGGCAGGAATGACCGAAATCGCCTGTCTTATATCATCAGCGTCCTTTAACCAGATATTCTCGTCGGGGTCGTTGGTAACGCGCCTTGCCTCCTCCTTGGTAATGAACTTGCCTGAAAAACCTATCTTCGGGACTGCCCTTGCCGATATTTCGGCAATTTGCCTGCCGACCTTATTGGCGAACTTTTGCAGCGGAATTGCCTGTTCGACCGGCGTGGTGTCCTCATAGGGGTCTTTACCCAAATTGGTGTGCGAGAATAAAATATAAGGCTTGCGGGGAAATGGCAGGTGGTTATGGAAAAGAGTTTCAGTTTTGTTAAATCCCGTTGTTTCGTCGATCCTGTCAGTAGTTTTCTCGTAACCCGTATAATCCCAGTAAGGGTCTTTACCTTTGTCAAGGATTAGGTTCTGGTATTTATGGCAGACTATTTCCTGTTTCTTGCCTTGCGCGTCCCACCAGCTCATCCAAATCTCTTTGTACTTATACTTGCGCATCAACTGTCGGGAAGTGCCGCGCGTTATACCGACGGCGGCGTAAAGTTCGTCCTTCTTGCCAGGAAACTTGGCGGCGATGACGGCGAGGGGTTCTTCAATAACTTCGGAAATGAAATCCATATTATCGGCGGTAAAACCGTCCTCGGGGATGGTAGCGGTATGGTCGAGGATCATCCTGTCGGGGCGGACTGTGACGTACTCGTAGTCGTCCTTTTCCTTGTTCCAGACGCATTTCAGTATCCCGATGAAGTCAAGGTGGTTATGGCGCAGGCCGTTTTTAATGAGGCGCTTGATGGTGTCAGTCTTAAATCTTATATCCAAACCGCGCTGCAATGTTTTAGTGGCCTCTTTTTTCTTGACATCGTTAACATCAGCGGGGGTGAGGATAATATCGGGCATCCGGGACGCAGCTAAGGCAATCCTTGTTTCGGTGTCCTGCCAAATAAGGTTATCTTTATACGGCACCTGCCAGTTCTCGAACGCACCCTCGTCAAATTGCTTGCCAATCCAGAAGTTATTGTTGGTTTTTACGCGTTCGGGGAGCTTGAGGACGTTCTTGGTGTACTGCTGGGCTTCCGCCTCCTTGCGGTTAATGACGGCGACTAGGTCGTTATCGTCGATGTCAACCGACGGCAGTACTTCAACGGTGGGTTGCTCTATCCGTTCTTCGTCAGGCGTAGGGTATGTCGGTAAATTTTCGTCCATATTTAAGCACTCAAAAAGTACTTGGTTTTGCACGGCAGGGCCTTCTTATAACCGTTGGCATATGACTCAACCTGCCCGTGGCATTGTATGACTATCGGCGTTTGCCGGGGTGCGCCCTCATTGTCCCCTGCCATTACTATCTTGACCGCCGAATAATATTCAAATACTACCTTGCCGCAAACCGTGCAATGAAATGCCTTTAATGAATTATTGCTTGTCCCATCCAGCCATACGCTGATAGCCCCTTTTTCACCTGTTATAGCGGCGGGTTGCAACATATTTATATTATACTACTTTCCAAATTCGGCGTTATGACCCCTTTTAAATTGTTTATCTTTAAACGCTGTCCAGAAGTCGGGTGACGGAATACGCCCCTGCTCATTTACCACGACGGGACTGCGCAAATTTTGGGCAAGAGCTGGCTTGACTATCCCGCTTTCGGTTACCAATCCCCTATGGGTTAACAGGCCCAGCGAGATAGCATCGTAACTATGGTCATCACCCCTCGTGTCCAAATCCTCGGGATTATTCTTGTCATAAATAAGTTCGGGTAATGTCCTTACCGCTTCGACACAGGACGGGTGGAATTGTAAATAAGGTAATTTATCGGGGGCTTTTGACAAATACTGGTGCATTATAGCCAGCCTATTACGGCGTGACTGTTTTGACGGAGCGCCACCATAAACGATTGGTATGTTAAGGTTGTTGCGGAAGGTCGTTTCTATCGTTTCCCGTCCCTGTATTTTGTAGAAACAATCATGGGGCAGGACAATATATTCGGTGTTTTCGATTAACGTATACATCGAGATTTCCTGCGCCCATTCTTCGGGCGTGAGCTGGTTCTTGTATATTTCACGGTAGCAATAGACCCGCAAGTCGGGCGTAAATGCCAACCAATATGCACAGCCCGGGGCGTTGTAACCCCAGTCAAAGCAGACTATCTTCTGGCAGTCGTCGAGAGAATATAAAAACTTGTCGGTGACGTGCAAATCCCTATTCCACTCGAAGAAAACCTGACCGACGAATATGTCCCAATTGCCCTCTAAGAGTGCCTTACGCTTCAAAGGGTCGGATAACGCCTCCAATTGCCTTACGTAATCAGGGTCGATATATTTATTATCACTGTATAACGCCTGAATAAAGAAAAACCTATCGTTTTCTATATCAAGGTTTTGCGAGTCGAACTGTATCCATTTGTTTTTAACCCAACCGTGGCCTATTTCACCCGGGTTTGTAGCGGCGGCAAATTTTACATCGGGAATACCTGTGTATCTCATTCTTGTTCGCAAGGCTTCAAAAGTATCGAGTTTATTCTTGGTCAATTCTTCCACTAATATCGCGGCGAACTCAACCGAGCTATATTTAGAGGGGTCGTCAAGGTTACGGAGCATGATAATAAACCCGCCGTATTCCTTATAAGTAATAAACGCAAATCCCTCGGCTTTGGTTTCTTTTATCTGACCGAGCCACGGAGGAAATTCCCTTTTAATCTTGATTATCTGCCTATCGCGGAGTGTCGGATAATCTTCACTGAATAATCCGAGCGGAACACCCACCATATTATATTTCGAGGAATAATAAAATCCCAACCCTAATGCGGCCCAGCGCAAAAAATAACTTTTGCCCCCGCCAGCGGCGCCTCCGAAAAGCAAATACTTACACTTAGGATTGAATAACAGGGTTTCGTAGGCTTTTAACTGTTTAGATTGGAATTTAGCGAGTTCGGTAAAATTGACATCTTTGTAAATCACGGTTTATTTAATATAACTCTAATCGGAAGCGTACTCATGGGTTTATCATCGCTGGTAACATCGAAAGTATCCCGCCACTTAAAGCGGTTTTTCATATTGAATATCCAAGCGGTGGTGTTATACCTTTTTGTTTCAATTTCCTTGTGGGTTTCGGCGTCAATGAATTTAATCGGCAATCCTAAAGTCATCCTGACGCCTATCCTCTCCCAAAATAAGCGACATTTTTCTACTCCCTTTTTTTTGGCGTCGGAGAAGGGTTGATAAAATGTATTGCCCTCACCCGCTAATTTAATCCAGTTATATAACGTATCTTGGTCGACATCAATCAAACCAGCAAAGGACTCGAAGGATAATCCGTTCGCCATGTGGTGAATTAGAAGGTCGCAATACTCTGGTTTATATTTTGAGGCGTTATGGTTTTGCGGTTCGGGCATAGGCTTGAGATTTTATAATCTTCTTAAAGGCGGTTTTATCGCTCCCTGAATATTGTACCATATCACGCTGGCGCTGTTTAATGAGCGCCTTATCACGTTTCAGTTTGGCTGACGCCTGGGCGAGCCTTGGCAGGCCCTCCTTAATCAATTCCTTTTCGCTGAAATAATCTCCGACCTTATCGGGGTATAACTTGGCAAATTCCTTATTAAATACAAGTTTCCTGCGGTGCCTGTCGTAAACATGCGGCTGGACAAAATCGGGGGCATATTTTTCCTGCTGGCGCCGTATGCGGAAAGAGTTGCGGGTCAGTATGCCGTCTATTTTCGGGCCTGACCCTAAACGGGCGCAATTATTACAGACCTCGGTTTTTTTACCGTTTTTATCAAAAAATACTTTAATATGAAAACTGTTTTGACCGCAACCTTTACAAATCATTTTAATTAATTGTTTTTTTATCCTTCCATTTAGGAAATCCCAAATAGGGCAAGTCAAAACCTTTTAAGCCGTGTACCATAATGTAACCCATTGGCACGCGGTAACACTCACCGCTGGGTAAATGGATAACCTTTTTATACTCGCCTTTATTAACTATAATTTCATGCAGATAATCGTAAGTAACCTTGTCAACCTCAAGTTCATGGAAAAGTTCCCTGCATGAACAGGCCAAACGTATTTTCATAACTCCAGCTTAAGCACCGCCTCGTTGAGCGAGTTGAAATGATGGAGTGACTTGCTGTTATAGACCATATACTTATGCCTATTGGTCCACGTTACGCCGCCATGACCCCGTTTTATTATGCGGTATCCGGCGTCCTCTAATTTCTTTCGTGCCAGTTCAATTTTCATTTGGCAAATACTCCTTTAATTTATCTGAAAATCCCTTGTTTTTTTCGGCTTCCCGTTCTGCCCTCGTGATTGCCTTAATAGGGCCTCCCTCAGTATTTGATTTTCCAGCAAGGCGGCTGTGTATTTTTTCAGCAATTCCCTGCTTAATTTCGAGTAATCGTTGTTTAGGCGCATAGTGCGCGATAATAAAGCCTGTTGCAACAAGAACAACACTATAAACACCACCGATAATAAAGACTGCAATAAATTCTCCCACATTTAGATTTGTTTAATCCTCTTATGGCTGTCTATAAAAGACCATGTCAAGGCAAAGCGCTTCATGCAGACAGGACAGGTAAATAAAGTGTCCCGGGGTTTAGTAATTTCAACCGAACTGTGCCCGCAGGGTAATTTAACAATCGTCCGCTTGGGCGGGTGTTCTCGCTCATTTAATATTTTTTTAATGTCGCCCTTTTGGTAGATTTTCATATTTCCTTTCTTAATCTTTATTAGCCAAACCTATTAAAACTTCATAAATAATACTTCCTATAAACCATCCCCAACTAAATGTTGTTTGATTAAAAACTATTAATAAAAGATAAAAGATCATTTTTTATTCCTTCTCCTTTTTCTGTATGAGTTCTAAAATATCCTTAATTTTAGGATCATTTGCTCCATAGAATTTATGTTCTATTTCTTCTCTAATCTCTTTGAGTAGAGAGAGGCGGGAGGAATCCACATACTTTTTAGGGACACAATATTTATGAATAAAGTTTTTTATTCCTTTTGGCGTTGGCGTTAATCCGAAATGCCATTTATAAATATCATCTTGAACCATACCAAATTTCTTATGGAGTTTTCTCCATAGGTCAATCCAAATTTTTTCTGGTATCTCCCAATCTTTTTTATTTGTTTCCATATTTCTGTTTAACCCTTCTCAGATATTGCCAAAACTCTTATTTGCTATTCTTCTCTTTAATTTGCTTGAATAATAAAATGCTGGTATTTACCCATTTAAAAAAATCAATAGCCCGATCGTCTGGTATTCCATAGTCCTGCATAAGTAATGCATAGACCGTTGCTAATTCTTTGTCCATTCTCTTTTTCATATATGTGTTTGGGTATTAGAGTTTAGGGCTAAACCTCTTTTTTTTGCTTCCTTTTCCATATACTTAACATGGGCTATTGCTTGTCTTAATAATTCTTCGTTATGACTATTTTCGGATTCAACAGCATCCTCGGCATAATCACTATTACCCATATAAGTTTCAGGCCCAGGATAACTTTCAACGAACCTTTTTACATAGACTATTCTATTGAGTAAATGTTGATTTGATATTTGTGTTATTTTCATATTTCTATATCCTCTTATTGCCTAATTAAACTTTTGCCAAACCTTCTTATTGTTAAACTTTACTTTTGAATCCCCTTTAATTTTCTTCGTAATTCGTTTTCTTTTAATCCCAGTTCCTTCATTCGTTCTAAACCTACAGGTGTCAAAGCATCAAAATTACCAGTATGTGACCTTAAAAGCTGTGTTAATTCCTGATAGCCTGTAAACTTCCAAATCCACCAATTTATTAAATGTTTTAACTTCATACTTTTATAATCTGTCCTGCTACCCGGTTATTGCCGTACCTTATTTTTGTTTTACTTTCGAAAAGCTCTGGTAAGTAATTGTTACAGTTTCCCATTCCTTAAAATCAGATGGCATTACAAAAGCAACGATTGAATTTCCCAAATAGTTTTTGAAAGTTGTTACTCCTTTTGTTATCGGGTCGTTATTTAAACTGAAATATTTTAAATTTTTCTTTTTCATATTATCTCTATAATTCTTACTGCTACCCAACTTATTTAATCTCACCCTTTCAAACAAAATTAAATTCTAATCGCTGTTTGTATGCCTCGGCCATTAGGAACGGGTCGGCGCTTTTTACTTTGGTATGCGCCCGTAAGTTCAATTCATCAAATCCCTTTTGACCGAGTTGTTTAATCTTGAACTCGCGGTAACCTTCCCTATCTTCTTTCTCCCAATACATGTGACAAGCCCCACATAAACAGTCACAATTATTTTCGTCCCAGCGGACACTAATCATACGTCGGCCGAAGAAATGGGAATTTTGGGGACGAGAGGGCTGGGAATGACAACGCTGACAAGTTTTCTTGTCCCGTTGGATAATATACCGTGAAAAATATTTATCGGCCTCCCTGACCCATTTACGCCGGTCGGTTAATCTGGTTTTCATGGTTCGCTCCCCGCGTATAATTTTTCTTTAGAATCGTAATAGCGTTTTGGCAAATTGTCTTCAAGAAAACAAAGCGAAAGCCAAAGCAAATATTTCTTGTTAGACGATGTTAAGGATTCATTAATGACGGATACTCCATCTTTTATAACAACAGACGTTTTTTTTGCCCGGGGCAAGCTAATAATCCTCTTTTCCATGCGTCTAAATATCGACACGGGGTCTTTCCGTTTCGTTATTCCCCCGCCCGCGCCATATCTCATTTTGAAAAGAGGCGATTTTTTATTCGGCAGGGTAACGGTAATTTTCCGCATTTTATAAAAGTTATAAGTTCCCTAACTTTTTGATCTGGACTACAATGGCGGCGATCTCGTCGAGCGTATAAATTCTTATCTGTTTTTCGCCGAACACCTCGTTGTGCCGGAAAAACAACCGTTGCCCGGGCGGGTTGACTTTCTTTTCCCGCTCGAGTTTGTTGTAATGCGGGCGCGAGAACGGAAGTCCCGCTTTTTTGAGCGTTTCAAGAAGATAAGACATCGTATAATATATTTTCATTTTAGTTCCCTAAAATCTGGCGGGAAAGAATAAATCAATACCGCTTTCCTAAGATCGGGCATTTCAAGTTTCCTCAATCTGCCGTCCCAAAGTCCAACAAGTACCAAAATAAGAGCTTTCCAAGATTGGCGCCCTCTGCACTGAATACCACTGTTCGCCCCCATTGGCGGGGGCGACGGGACTCGAACCCGCAATCAACCATTTTTGATAGTGATGATATTGGACACCCAACCCGCCTCACTCTTGCGAGAGCCAAAGAAATCTTTGATTATTACATTTCACCGGCTACCCCTTACGGGGCTTCAACGTTGCACTAACCGTGCATAGCGGTTTATTATGCGACACCAGATTTTAAGGAGCTAATCCAAACAACTGGGCGATTTAAGTTCAGGCAACGCCTTCGCCCGCCCGTTATTAAAGCATTTTAAGCAAACTAAGGGCCGCCCCGGTTGCGGCTTATAATTAGAATAAGGATAAATTTTAAGTTGTATTTCCCCACAAATCGGGCAGTTGACTCTCGTAATTGGTTGCGGTTGAAATTTAGTTTTATTTATTCGTTTTTTCATTTTAACACCTCATTGATTAAGGCCGCGCCACCCTCGCACTGGCAGAGTTGGTTTGATTTATATTTAATAATCCATTTACTACAGATCGGGCAAGGTACTATTATAGGTCGATCTGGTTTGACCGCTAGTTTATGGTCATTGATTTCTTTTTCAGTATCGGCCACCCCTAATCCCCTAACCGTATCAATAAGCGCCATCACCTCTTTTTTCGGTTTTTCTCTGATGATAGGTAAGAGGCGGAATAATTTATAAGCCGACAAATCTTCCAATTCCGCTTCGCTTATCTGCATTTTTTCGACATAAAATTCATAAACACGGATATAAAAATATACCCTCGGCTGTGTCAGGTTAATTTCAGGCGCACTCGTAAATTGCCTAAACGTATCAAAACCCCCGTCGCCGATATATTTATACAGTTTATCATCCCTGATAGTTTTCAGTATCTTGCCAATGGTAAAAAATAATCTTTTCTCGTGTTGTAGGGCTTTAGCAAGCTCCTGATATAAACCAAAGGACAATTCTTGCTTTTCTTCCATATTATAATCTTATAAAACATGGGCAGGAATGTCAATCAGATTTGTATATCGTCAGGGTTGATATCCTCGTTACCCTTTTTGGGCTTCTTGGAGACCTCGCCCATATACTCGTCGTAGCTTTCCAGCAATTTATTTTCCCTTACTTCCATAAGTTTGGTCAGGGTGTTGGTGTTTTTATCCAGTTCGATTTTTATTTTCTTGTACTCGTCGGCGGTCAGGGTTTCATCTTTTGAAACGGTGTATTCCGTGTCCAGACCTTGCCCCGATTTAATCACTAGCCAGCTTATTTGCCTGAAATCCTTTTTGCTCGCCCGTGAAATCTGTTGGATTGCGAAAAAAACACTGGGCTTAACATTTAAAAGCCCGTCCTGTTCGTTCAGGTTGACCCAATAATTGTATTCCGTCCGTTTTTGTTCACCCGCTTGGCAGTAATGGCACTCATCACCCTTGCAGGCTACGGATTTTTTGACCTCATTTATAAAATGGAAATTGAGTTTATACAAATGGGAAAGTAGAACTAACTTGTTTTCTGGTTCGTACTTTAAGAACAGGCTTTCCTGTTTTTCGGTTTGTTCGTCTTGTACTAACGGCATTATTTTTCACCTCCTTTTCAATCAGTAATTTTTTATTGTACTTGAAGAATTTGTCGAGTTTATCAATGAAAGTTTTGAAAACTTCGAGATATTTTTTCTCAAATTCCTCGTTAACCTTTTTTTTAACCATGGAATTGATTTGCCTTTTTGTGTAATCGTTGGCAAATAATTCGAAAATGATTGCCCTAATCATGTTTTTTTCCTTTTTCTGTCTGGTCGGTAATAATGGGGCAGGGAAGTTTCAAGGCAAAACTCCGAGCAGAAAAATAAAAACCTGAACCAGACCATTTTGTTTAAATCCATAAGCGGCCTCCCGTTGGGACAGTGTGAAAAATTACATCGGCCGTAGAGAATTATCCTCTGCCGATTTTTTTTCCCCGTCCTGAAATTTATCCTGTAAATTTTTAACCCAATTGGCGTTTTTCGCCTTATCCCGCAAATCTTCGTACTCTTTTTTTATCGTTTCAGTACGGCGGTGTACCTCAAATTCAATCACATCTTCTATCGCCTTTTGCAAATTGAGCGAGGCGTTTTCCAAAACCTCGTAAACCGACCTTGGTGCGGTCGGGGTTATCGGCAGGGCGATATGAGGAATTTCCTGTTTTATTTCCGTTTCCTCTTTGGAGGGTTCGATTGTTTTCTGCGTTACCCAAATTTTCGTGGCGGCGTCCATATAGGTCTGGAATTTCTTACCCTTGACCTCATTATGGACATATTTCATAACCTTTCGGTAGGATTGATACGCCACGCCGGCCTTTATTGGCGGATTAATTTTTTCTCCGATTTCTTTCCAGTCGGCCCCGAGGTTCCTTAAATCATAAATCTGGACTATCTGGTCGGAACTGAGCATTAATCGTTTCATAAACTGTCACCCCCTTTCAGTAATTCCTCTAACTTGTATTTTTCAATCATTATTTTATCCTCATCCTTGACCTTTTTTTCGTCAATATGTTTTATAGCTCGGTTAACATCAAGTAATTCCTGATGAAAATTCGCCTCCCAAGTTTCTTGGTCTTTGATACCAGTTATTTTCGTCAAATATAAACTCCGACCCGCTTTCCAATTGGGCTCGTATTTCCGCTTTTTAGGATTAAACAGGATGTCCGGCTCACGGGGAGGTGTTATATTCTCTTTAATATAATGAGTAATCATTCTGGTGTCATTAAGGAACGCCTCCGATAAGACCACGGTGCGGTATACTGGCAATTCCTGTAGGCACAAATCGTCTTTACTGATATAAAAAATGTTGGCGTGGTGAGCGTCGGGGCGACCCATTAAATAAGCGTAAGTTTGTAATTTGTGGTGGTCGTAACCGAGGAAATGGTCATCCTTATCCCTGTTTTTATGCGACCAAAAAGCCATTGAGTTTATCGACTTCGCCTCAATGATGATTTTTTCTTTAATTCCGAGCGGGTAAGTTTTTTCCAGACCGTCGATTAATTTCATTGAGTAAGACTCGATAACCTCATCATCAAGTTTGAGTTTGTATTCATTAAGGAAAGTTTTTATCCTATCCCGAGCCATTTGCCAATTCGGAGTGCCGCCTATTATAGCGTCGCCATATCCCCAAACCTCAAACCTGTCGGGAGTGGCGGGTAGGGAAATCTTGAATTGTTTTTCAAGTAAAATACCCGACATAGCGAAAGTGCGGGTAATAATCCACTCAAATAAACGTCCCGCGTCAAATACCCTTAAAATACGCTCGTCAAAAGGGTTGGTTGGCGGTTCGCCTTTCATTTTATAATAGCGGTCAATCATTGACCCGCCCAAGTCTGACGGTGAAATGTAGTTGCGGACTTTCGGCAGGCGTTTTTCAACCCTGACCTTTTCGTTCCATAAATTTTGAATTGTAAATGCTTTCATATTTTCCTCTTTTCCAAAGTGAGCCAAGCCCTGCCTTTTTCAAAATGGTGAGCGACTTCATACCTCGCCCAGCACTCATTACAATAATCTTTACCCTCGAACATATAACCGCACATATCACAAAGATAGGATTGGCAGTCATCACAAGCCCTTTCGGCTTTATCGTGAATAGAATATTTACAGGTTAATCGGCTCATTTTTTGTTTTCCAGTAAATTCTTGAATAATGGCGGAATGCCCTTTTGGTTTGTAACAGTAAATTCCCCGACACATAATGCCCTGTATTCCGCATTAATTCCATTTTACCGATTTTAGCGGCGAGGTATTTAAGGTACTCTCTCAATTTCGCTTTTTCCATAATCATTTATAATTTTATAAATACGGGCAGGGAAAGTCAATCAGTTCCCTTTTTTAATTACCACGGCGGTTTTATCGACCAATTCCTGTGCTTTTTTCAGGTCGGTCGTTATTTTAACCGCCTTTTCCTTTTGGTCGGAGTCGGTCAGTTCTTTGACGATAAGGCTGATATTTTCGTAAACCCCGACCTTTGGCTCGCCGTCGTGTGAAATTATATCCATGAGGAATTTTCCACAGTGGTATAAATACGCCTTGTCCAGAGTTTTTGTTTTAACGGTCTTTCCGTTTATGAAAGTTATTTGATACATTTTTCTTATCACCCCCTTTCACGGGTTTGGGCTGCCTCGCCATGACAAATTCACAATCGGGGATTGACCAGCCCAATTCGGCGCACCCCGCTTCAAACGATTGCGCCTGTACCCATTTTGTAATCCGTTCTTTTTTGTTAAAAATTAGATATTCCCTCATTTTTGACCTCCCAAACAATATAAATGGCACATCTTTGCCTCGGTGATGTACCCGACCATTGAATACCGCCCCGCTTCATAAGCCATAACAGCGATTAAACAGATAAACAAAAATCCAAGCGCCGCAGTTAAAACCTGCGTCCAGTCAAAAGGTATTCCGCTTGATTTTTGGGCGACTATCAGATGTTCAAAACCCATGGAATTTTCCATAAAATCACCCCCCTTTTTTTAAGTTCCCGATGGCGTGGTCAATGACCTGCGAACTTGACCACACCCGCAAGGCTTAAATTACCAACTTGAGGAATAATAATAATCACCCCGCTTATCCTTTAAGCATTCCTCGAGAATTTGTTGTGTCTGTCGCAAGTCGTCAATGTAATATTGGTCGTATTCCGTGCCGCCAAAGAAAAATCCCTCGGTGGTCGGTAAAAGCGTTTGCGCCACGGTCGGGTCTTTGATTGTTTTACCCTTTCCGATTATCGGCGTTTTTTTGCCGTCTTTAAAGGAATAACCATTGACCACATCGCCGTCGACCAATTCGGAGGCTTCGATAACCTTTTTGATTGTTACCAGAAGTTCCAGCATTTGGTTTTCGTCCACATAATATTCGCCGCAGTTGTCGTTTCCCTTTTGGACATTATCGACGAACCATTTGTGGATTGCGTTTGCCTTACGCCAGTACCCCGCTTCCTCCACGATATAGTCCACTTTTTCACCTTTTATCGGGGTTTTTGCGAGTTGGATTTTAAGGTTTTTGCGGTCTTCCGACCAGACAAAAATCCGCCTGTGTAAGAACATATCCAATCCCATTTTTAATCACCCCCTTTACAGTATTATAATTTTATAAAACTGGGCAGGTAAGGTCAATAATCAACCCAGCAGGCTTTCGGATTTTTTCCACGCAACCATTCCATAAAACATTGATTGACTGATACTTTCCCTTTTCATTTTATGGGTAATGGCGTAAGTCAGGGAATTGTAATATCCCCAAACCGTGTAGTCTTCGGTCGATTTGTAACTGGCCTCTGCTTCCTCAAGTAAATACCCGGGAATATGGATTTTCTTTTTATCGAATAATCCACCATCCTTGGCGATTTTCGCCCTCGACATGGCTTGAATTTCGGGCAAAGTTTCAGAAAACAGTTTGATGTATTTCTTATAGGCGTCCTCGTATTTTCCGATTGTATCGGCGTCTGCCATGCCCCCGACTTCACCGATGTGGCGGTAGGCAAAAGCCATAAACTTCTGGCCGATAACCATGCCATTTAAGCAAACAAGTCGCAACGCCCCGAAAATAATCCGCAGGGAATTACTTCCGTTATAGGAATTTTTGACTGTTATTTGCAGGCGGAGCAGGTCGTTTTTCCTAACCTCACCCTCGATTTTAGGGAAATCCATACGGTAAAAAAGGTTTGCCCCGTTATTTGTTAAGGTAATTTTTTCCTTAGTTTCGTATTTTTTCCCCGCCGCCCTGAAAGAGTCGATAACCGTCGAATGTTTGACCATTCCGTAGTTATCGGACACTATGCCGAGCGGAGTGTTGGTGTCGGTTCGGATAACCGCCATTCTGTTGTCAATCTTCTGGTGCTTACCGAAGTAAATCGGTTGCAAATCTACAGGAAAATTGTAATTGTCCATATAATCACCTCCCTTCCCGGTTAAGAAACCGATGGCGGGATTGAAGGGCTACCGTCAATCCCACCCGCAGGTCTTAACTTATTCCGGTCGGTGTAGTTCTGGATAGCTACAGCCGTCCTCACGGTCGGCGTGGCAATCGTGGTCATCATCAATCAAATTATGTTTTGCCTCGTAGTAAGAGTCCTCGCAACGCGGGCAAAATATAAATTCCCTCGGATAGACCATCGAGCAGGCCGGGCATTTTACAAACCGCTTTTTAGTTGCCATATTTTTTCTCCAATTCCCCGTAATTTTTCATAATTTCCAGAATTTGCTCACGGGAAAGCCCCGACAATTCTGAAACCGTCCTGACGTCAAACATATTGGTTACGCCCGACATCTGGACATTTATATAGGCAGAAAATTGGTCTTTGGTTATCATAAAATCACCCCCTTTTTAATTTAAGCAACCGATGGCGGGGTAAAATTAAGCATGAAGTTTTACCCCACCCACAAGCCTTAAATTTTATTCTTAAATAATTCAAGAGCTTTTGCATAAGCATTTTCTTTTAGTTCGTGTTCCGCTTCATTTATCAATTTCCATGTTTTTTCCGTTTCAATGTAGCGACAAATCCCGGAAACATATTTTTGCTTACCCTTAAAATTTACTTTTACAGTGGTAAAAAAATATTTATCGTAGTTTCCTGTATTTGAAAAATACATATATAACGTTCGCCTTGCGCTGGACTTTTTAGCGAAAACCCCGCCCAATATTTGCCCCAATGCTTCCCGAAAATTTTTGTCAATCATATTCATAATATTTTCACTCCCTTAAATTCGGGCAAGAGCAGGGCGTTTAAGCCCCGCTCTTACCCCCGAACCGGCAATCAGCCGGAAATTTAATTTTCCTCTGTTAGAGTCAGTTCGGAAACAAGAGATTGTAGAAAAAATCAATGACCACCCAAGAGAGTGGATTTTTTCGGGTACCAATCAAAAATATTTTTAGCGTCGGGTAGATTCGGGATGGAACCAGCAGGGTTGGAATTTTCCCCTTGGGTTAATTTGATTTGATTGGTTATTTTAAGGTCCTAATATCGTTTATAATATTATAAAAGCATTATATCACGTAGCATGGCTATGTCAACTTTTACGCCACTAAAAAACGGGGGGAAGCCTCCCGGCCTACCCCCGCTTTTGGGCAAAAAATTTAACTAGCGGGCAAAGTTATAATAACTTATAATTTTCGCAAAATCAAAACTGACATGGAAAGTCATATTCTTATATATTTACATTAGGTGATTTTTGTTTTATTATTGACTTAATTAAATTTTTAAGGTATACTGCATTCAGAAAAATCCCTCGGCACCTGAATGCAGCGAGGGATTTTTTTATGCCTGATTTATCATACCAACCAATCGAACCGCGGCCATTATTAAAAGACTCAATCCGCATATATAACGGGGCGGAAGTTGCCCGTTCTTGGGAAAGCCTCAAGCCCTACCCTATCCTTTTGGCCGCCTGGCAGGGCAAGCACAAGGAAGACGCCATCCCCATTGCCATGTGGGTTTCCCATTGGCGAACCCAAAAGCACAGGTGGTGCATTCCCAATTGTGAAGCGGCCGGGTTTACTGAAAAACAAAAAGGGGTTGAATATAATGCGGCAGGAGAGCCATTCCCATTTTAACCTATGGGTGTAATTTCTAATTGCTCCAACTGTAATAATATTTTAGAAAATCTTTATTATATTAAAGATAAAAATGGCAACCTACATTTACACGGAACCTGCATAAATTGCAAAAAACCCCAGTTTATTCCCCGGATAGACAACCTTAAGATTCCTATTTTCAGGAAAGGTGAGGCAAGAAATTTCCTTAAAAATAATGCGCAAAAGTCGTTTGATAATGCGCAGATTTCCATATTTTAAGCGGTGGTAAAGTAAGCTCGGTGGAATAACCGTCAAGTTTTCCTAGATGAAAGACAACCGTCCGTGACCCCTATGCCTGCAACGGATAGGATGGGAGGATGAAGCCCGCAGAGGATAAAGCACGACCTAGGCCGATGAAGCGGGAGATTTTTTCAAAACCGCCACCGTTTATTTTTTTAAACCCTACTTATAGGGATTTAGAACCTTATAAAAAAGGTGGTTAAATAATAAATATGTTACGGCAGAAAAATTTTACCGCTAAGGGAATCGCTAGGCCATCGTTAAAACGGCGGCAAGCCGGAAAGCCGATGGATTATACGTCTCGAAGTAAGCGCAGCTTTATAATGTCCAAAATACGGTCAAAGGGCACCGGCCCCGAGAGGAAAATAAACGCCACCCTTGCCGCCCTCGGCATTGGCGGGTATAGGCGTAATTTCCGGGGACTCCCGGGCACTCCCGATTTCTGGTTCCCGAAACTAGGGCTTGCCCTATTCTACGACGGTGACTTTTGGCACCCCCGGGCCTCCCAGCTTTTGCCTGAATATTTTAGGAGGAAGGGTTATTGGCGCGGAAAACTTGTATACGGTTATGCCAACGAGGTGAAGAAAAGGCTTAAACTAAGGCTGATGGGCATAAAAGTTGTCTCGGTAAGGGATGGCGGGATTTCCGGCAGGAGTTTCCGTCAAATATTGGCCAGGGCCATGCCATAATTGTTTATCCCGCTTGGAATTTTCAAGCCCCCCCTTTTTACCAGCCTATTTCTCCGGAACGGCCGATAGTCAACCAAGTGCTGCCACCTGCCAAACCGCCGGTTGATGCGGACAATGTCCGGGTGCTGGCGTATGAGCGACATCATCATCTCAAACCTACCGTCATATTTTTTGCCTTGCCTGTAGAGTTCGTCCGTATTGCCCCCCTTCATGCTCATTGTTTCCGCCTTGTCGCACAGGAAGGCATTGAACAGGACGGTACAATACCCGCTCTTCAATATCCTGATGGACAGGTCAGTGTCTTCATTGTACCTTCCGCGCCAACGGTGGGGGATGTCGTTGCTTAGCAAGATGCAGGAATAGACCCGGGTGTTTAGGTAGAATGGCTTTTTTACCCCCCTTTCCTCAGCAAAGAACGTATAGTTGAAGCCCGCCATCTTTACATTCTCATACCTGTCCACAAAGTCTTCCGCCGCCCTGAATATCGTCCCGTCGCTTACCCGTATCCGCTTGTTCCTGTTCAGCCGCCTGAACCACCTGATATTGTCGTCGATCACCCAGTGCCTTGCCGCGCCAGCCTTGATTGAATGGCCCCATATCCAGTTGCGCGCGGGAATGCTCCCCTGCCCCAGGTTGGAGAAAGGCAAGACTAGAATATTGTCCTTGTTTGCCGCCGAAGCATACTGCTCATATTCTTGGGGTTCAACTACGATTTTATAGGGAACGCCCATCTTTTCCAAAGTTTTTACGGTAAGCAGGCTCTCCCACCTGCCCTTGGAGGGGATATATATTGGGTATTCAGGGTTCATGCTTATAGGCAAGGCCAGTCAATATTTTCTTCTCTTTTTTAGGGAACCAGACATACCTAGTCTTGCTGGTCAGGGATTGCCCGATAAGCTCGGCAAATCTCTGCACGTCCCCGTCAGTTTCAAAGTTCACCAATATTTGCCTGTACCCCTTAACCTTTTGGTCAAACTCGGGCATTCCATTCCATTCGGCGTTCGGGTCAAAGTTAAACTTGGCTAATAAGTCGCTGATATTGAGCGGCACGTTCAAGTCTATGGAAAAGTCCCCCCAGTTGAAGTTTGGGTATTGGTCTACCAAGCCGGAGAATAAGTCACCATCATAGAACCCAGCGCGGTCATTGTCCGAGAGTGAATATTCCAGTTTCTTGGCTTCGTCGGGCGCCTCAACTATGCTCACCCAAATGTTCTCGAGGCCCAATTCACGGTAAGCCTTGAGCCGCATATTCCCCCCGAGGACTGTACCGTCAGCGGTGATGATAAGGGGTTTGTACTGCCCTAGCACTGAGATTTGCTTCTTTAGCCTTTCAAAGTCCCTGGCGGTAATGGAACGCGGGTTTTTTTCCCATTCATGGAGCTTTCCGATGGGCCATATAAGTTTGGGTTCTGCCATACGCCCTAATTATACCAAAAATTAACTCCGCGCCTCTTTACCGAGCGGGGCGGTGGTAAGGACGCCCCATTGTCAAGTAAAGACGCTAGGCGGAGTTAATATGACTCATGGCTTGGGCATTTTTCTTATGTTGATAAAGACTACTTCCACGGGAGTTCGGGGGAATTGGGTTGGCGGGGGCTTGGCTTCTTGCGGGGTTTTCTGGACAATGACCGTCCCCGTTACGGCTGCCCTTTTTGCGGGGCCAGTCCACATTTCCCCATCCATGTTGTAAGGGTTGGTTATTCCCGGCGGTAATATTCTAGGCTTTTCCACGGTTTACCTGCTTTTTCTCTTTGGCTGTTTTTTGTCCGGCAAGACCCACCAGTCCAGCAATCTCTGGAAGAAGCGGGCCAGCCTTTCCTTTATCGACGGGTTGAGTTTCTTCACCCAGTCGTAGCTGTCTTTTTTCATAATTAACCTCTTATAACCTCCTGCAGTCTTGAATCCTCGTAAATTCCCTTGTAGGCCAGTTGCGCCCAGCCGAATACCGCGATTATATTGCCCTCGATTGTGGCCCAGTTGAAATGATAACCATTGGCGAAATAATTGACAACTGCGCCGATTAAAATACAAACCCCCACCGAAACCCAAAAGCGGGCGTCTGAGTCCTTGACCTTGCGGTTGATAAGGTCGATAAACGGCGGCAGTAAAATTCCGAATAAATTGACCATATTCTCACCACCTTATTTAAGCAATAATGTCTGGCCCGACACGAGCCAAAGCACGACTAAAATAATAGTAATGACAAATACTATTTTGTGGGCGGGTTCTTTTAATACGATAGCCTCCAGAAAAGTCTGGACCAGCCAGATAATACCAATGCCGACTAAAATCTTAACTAATAAATCCATAAATCCTCACCCCCGATTAACTTAGTGCGTTTCTTGCGTTATTGATTTTTGCCTGTAGTGCACTGATCTGGTCTTTGAAGGGCTGGCAGTCTGTTTGCGCCAAATTGACTGGCCTCAACCATCCGAGGATATTGTTGTAGTTGTATTCCTTGACGTGGCAGTCGGACAAGAGAGGATCGTTCTGCTCGAATACTTGAAGTTTGTTCAGGTCGGCGCTTTGGCAGACTCCGATATGGCCCGCCGCACCGTTAAAGGTGTAATTCCAGACGATCAGGTCGCCCTGTTTGGGAATGGTATGGGCGAGGTTGGGTATTCTGTAGAAGTGGATATATGTATTTTCGACGGGCTGTGAATAGACCTGGTAGGCGTAAAGGTGGGCGATGGTGTCGCGCGGAATTTCCCTGGCGTCAACCCATGCGTAGGCCAAGTCCATGCACTGCTCCTTATTGGTCGGGTCGGATACCTCGCACGGCTTGTTATTCCAGACGTTAAAAAACTCCTGATAGGTCTGCATATTATTTAAGTATTTGCGTCGCAATGATGCCTAGTATTATTCCCCCGATATTGATGGCGGTAAAAAGGGTTATTTTTGTATTCAATTCCTGTATTTTAGTTTCCAAATGGGGAAGGTGGTTCTCCATAATTTGCTTGACGTCATTTTGAAGTTGGCCGACATCCCTCTGGATATACTTTATGTCGGAGGCGACGATGGCCGCAGAAGCGGCGGCAGCGGCGACCGTTTGTAGTTTCTCGGTTTTTCCCATTTTATTTTTATAGAACCTGAATAAGCCTCGAAATGAGCGTCTTGGCGATCCTCTTGGTATCCTCGTCGAAGTTCGTCCCCTGTGCGATCTTGGGCCGTTGTACGCCAGGTTGCGATAGCCCGCCAGTTCCCGTCGGTGGCACTCCAACGGGTGCGGCTGGCGGCTGTGTAGGTGTCGGTGCCCCGCCCATTGGGTTAGGCGCGGCCGGTGCTGACATTTGTGAGGCAGCGGGCATTCCTACCCCACCCTGGCTCCGGCGCAGTACCGCCTCGCGGATTGCTTGCATATCGATATTATTTGTTGCGTTGTCCATATTCCTCCTGATTATAACATTTTAATAATAGTCTACTGTCAAGGGTTTACTTTAGGGCGTCAGCATGATATAATCCTACTATATGCACCTGTTTATATATTTCTTTTCACTGCTATTGCAGGTTAATTTTTGGGCAATCATATTCGGCTTATGCTTTTTATTTTTATACGGCTTGGTTGCCGGTAATATAAAACGGCATTAATTATTCCATCGCTGCATTCGGGTATTGCAATACCGTTTCTTCAAGGTCCATATTTTTAGCTAAATTAATTATCTGGTTGAACGTAATGTCATAAATTCCCAGCTTGGTTTTAATCGTTTCCGCACTGTCAAATAAACCCGGCTCAAGGCTGTCCGCTAGCCTTTTAATTTCCGCCGGGTTGGCCTGCGCCCCCGTCCTTAGCCTAAGGTACGAATCGGCTACATTATAAAGATATGCTTTAAGCTGCCGGGCTTTTTGGTTGGGCGTTCCGGGCGTTTTTAGGGCGATAATGGTATTTCTGTCTAATGTTTTTCCGTCAGGCTTAAATATAAGCTCGTTCGCCTTGGCAAAAGAGTCTTCCCCGGACAGGGCATTGCTATAGTTTTGCGAGGTTACTTTACTTACATTCAGCTGGCCCTCTTCGCCTGCACCTAACAATTTATATTTTTTCATCAGTAAATCAAAGTCCTTCGCGCTTCCCGCATTAAGCATGGCCAACCGCAGGTTTTCTTTTTGGGCATCCTGGCCGCTTCCTGCATTTTGCACCCAGTCGTTTTTAACGGCGTCCCATTTCCATGTCCTGTCGGCACTGTAAATTCCGTCGGCGGCATGGATATAGCCCTGGTCGCCGGTATATTCCTGTTGCTGTGCCTGTTTTTCCTCCCCACCCATTTGCACTTCGCCGGGAGTGGAGGGTAACTGTCCCATTCTTGGCATTACCTGGCCTGCAACCGGCGGTATTTTCGCCCCGGCTTTCATCGCGGTTTCCCCGATTTTCCTGCCGACCCCCGTTATCAAAGGGCTCTCTAAAACCAAGTTGACAGTTGAAAGCGGGTTCATCAAGCTGACCCGTGCCAATTTACCCGTCATGCCCTCCGCATAAGCCCTATTGCGCGCCTCGTTTAATAAAGGCCTGAGCACCAAAAGTTCCTGTTCGTTGTCGAGGGCTGTAGCGATCTGTGGGAATTTCGATTTAAGTGCCGACCTAATGGCGTTAGCCTCTATCTTTTGTGAGGCTTTGGCGACTGCATCTTTCGTAGTGTCAAGGATAGTGTCGGCAAACTTTTTATTGGCAGCTTTCAGTATTTCCCTTGCGTCAATTATTGACTTGCCATTTTTGTATTTTTCACCTATCTGCTCAATGATTTTTTTTAGCGCCACCCGCTTGACAGGGCCAGTACCCAACTCATCGCCTATGTTCCCAGCTTCCAATTCGACCGCTTCTTTTATCAACTTTCCGCTAATCCTGAATTTCTTGCCTATGGTCTTGGCAACGCTGTCTATGACTCCTTCTTCACCCGTTAACAGGGTTTTTACTGCCCCACCCTTGCCCCTCTCGGCTATTGGCCCGATCATGTCGTCAAACGACAAGCCTAATTTGGGCGCCCATTTAAGGAAAGCGCCTTTTATGTCAATCCCCTTCTCGATCGCCGGGGCAACCTTAGAACCAGTCAGCCTTAAAGTTTCTCCCGCGGCTTCTTTGGCCGCCCAATTACCGACGCCCCTTAATAAATAACCGCCTATTTTCCCCGCTCCCCACCCTACTGTTCCGCCAACAAGACCAATCCCCGCTTCTTTTCCGGCTTTCATTAGGTCTAATTGCTCCCCCTCCAAGCCCTGCCGGGCAAGTTCGCCTATGCCGGCGCCAACTGCCCCGCCACCGATCGGTCCTAAGCCGGGGACAAATGATCCCGCTACTGCGCCCGCCATCGGCAGGTATTCCGACCCCTTAACCCTTTGCGTTTTTGCCGGTACGGTAGTTTCCAATGCCTGGGGAGTGGCATTTTCAAGAAACTGCTGGCTGACCGACGCCGTTGACTCGAAGGCCGGGACATTCTGTTTCATCGCTATATAATTGGCGGCTAGTGGCTGGATTATATCCTCCGGCCAGCCCAATTCCCTTGCCCTTTGGATTTTCCGTCTTAGTTCGTCATCCATAATTAAAATTCATTGAATAAATTGGAGTAGTAGTTAAATCCGCCAAAGCTGCTTGAAGTGGGGGCCGTAGTCGGCTTGGGAGACGTAGGCGCTGCAACTGTAGCGCCAGCCGTAGTGCCAACCCCCGCGCCCTTCTTAAGTATGGCTTCTTTGACATTTGCCTCCATTTGTATCTGTATCTTCTTTGCATCTGCGATGGATTGGCGTTCAATTTGGGCGAGTTGGCTGGCATTTACCATTTCCTGCTGCGTAAGCGTGCCTTCAACCCTCAATTTTTCGATATAAAGGTCAAGCTCATTTTTCTTGTCGGCCGTATATGCATTCATTTCGCGGGCGGCCCTGTCTGAAAAAGCGACAATGCGCATCTTAATGTTCTCCATCTCCCGTTCCTGTTGCGAAGTCGCTAGGCTAAATTGCTGGCCGATCTCTGTCTGCGCGGCTGAAACTTGCCCCGCGGCTATTTCCTGGCCCGTAAGGTAGCGGCCTAAGTCTTTCCTGAGCGGCGCCTCAGCTTGCGTTAATATCCTATTGCGTTGCGCCTCGCTGACAAATCCCTGGCCCTGGGTGGTGGTGGCGTTCACGTCTTCCTCGAGCCTGTCAAGTATTGCCTTGACCCGGGCAACTTCACCCCTTGCGGTTTCCAGTTGTGTTTGGGCGCTGGCGTAGCCTGGCGTTTCAGTCTTCAGGCGTGCGTACAATGCGGGAAGTTTTTCCTGCCCGGCCCGGATAGTTTCGTATTCCCCGAACAGTTTCTCTTCCTCGGCGGCCTGCTTAGCGAGGATGTCGGAGGAACTAGGGCCTGCGGAAAACGTGCCGTAACCGCCGATGAGGTTAGCACCCCCCGCCGCTTCCATTTCATTCCAGCCCGGGTAGCCGTACTTGCGGGCGTAGGTGTCCTTTTCGCCCTGGCCCTGCTGTGCGACGTCTGAATATTTGATGTCCTGAAACGGTATTCCAGCCATAAAAAATGAGCGCCTTTCTAGCTGCTTTTAGCACTCTGGTTAAATTATACCACTTTTGACTTTCAGTTTTTTCCTGTCCTTGTCGTATTCGAGGAATGCCTGCGGGTAGTGGATGAGCATAAGCCCCTGGACATCGGGCAGGTCGAGCTCGACTGTCTGCAGGGGCGGGTTCTTGCCGATCTTGATCTCGCAGTCCGAGCTTACTGCGAATTGCCCTTCCTCGAATAGTTCGATCTTTACCTTCATGCGTTTGCCTGCCGCTGGGTATTGACCAGTACCCTTGCCTGTGAATAATAAATGACGGTCTGTGCCGCCCCCGCCGATATGTTGCGGACATACAGGCGGTTCTTTACGTTCAGGTTGTTCGTCGCCCCCCAGTCGTTCCAGCCGCCGACGACCTGCCACTGGCTCATGTCGACCGTCCCGCCGAAGCTGGGCATTTCATTCCCGGCGGCAACTGAGGCTAAATAAAGCGTTATGTCGTAAACCGCCATCACCCTGTCATTGTTGGTTGTCGAGAGCGTTGAGGTAAAAAGCGCCTCGCCGCCGTTGTTAAGGACTGCCGAGCCTAGCCCTGAATTTGACAATAATATGTCCTGGCCTATGTTCCTGTTCTTTACCGCCGCCGGCATCAAGCCAGCCTGCCCGACCCGTTCCCGCGGTATGACTACAACTGGTTTTACTTCCGGCATTTGGGCCGTGTTTTTCTTGGGCATCAAAACTCCTCCTCGTCGGCCAGGTCGTCGTACTGTAAGCTTATCCCCGTGACAGTGGGGCTGGTTGAAACCTTGCCGTTGTTGCCCAAGATGACCTCGTACTGGAAGTCCCTGCACCTCGCCACGCTGGCGGTTATCGGCAATAGCGTTTCCATTTCGCCGACGGTGGAGTTGGCAGTCCCCGTCGTATAGCTGGCACTCCTGTCGGTCTTGTAGCCCAACTGTATGCTTTCGCCCGCCGCTAAAGGCAGGTGCGACGCTTTCAGGCGGAGCGCCAGCATTCCCTTGGTCGGGTCGGCGTCGTCGAATATCAGCCCCTCATAAATCCCCTCCATGAAGGGCGCGTTGGTGTCGGTCACCACGTCAACGCCGTAACTCTGCCCGTCCTGCCAGCTTATGAACAGCTCATCGCCCAGCCCCTTTACCATGCCGATCTTCACGTCGCTGTCAAAGGCGCCCGATGAGATGGTGAACGGCATTGACAGGCCCTCGGGATAGCGGTCGCTCTTGTTCGCCCAGGTATAGACGCCCTGCCTGACGGTGGCTGAATTGTGGACGCCCGAAACCCCGATCAGCGCCTTGCCCTTCCAGTTGCTGACGGCGCCGGGGAAGACGTCGAGGTACTTCCCCCCCTCGAGCTTGGGTATGGTATGGACGTGGTTGAACGGCGCGTAATTTAGGTTGAGCACCCCCGCCGAGCCGACAACTGAGAGCAGTTTGTTCTTGGTGTTGAGTATGGCGTTTGCCCCGCCCTCGTTTATCTTGACGAAGAAGTTATACGTGGTGGCGTCGCCGTCCCAAAAGAAAAGGTAGCCGTCCTCGGTGTCAAGTATGGAAGTCCCCCGCCACGCGCCGATGACAAGGTATTCATCCAGAACTTCAAGCGTCCTGCCCTCAAATCCTTTAGGCAAGACCAAGCGGCTGGCGGTGCTTCCCGCTAAAGTAGTCCAGTTTACTACCCCGCCCGTCAGGAAAGCGATGCCCTCCTTGAAGGGAATGCAGGGGGCGAACTTTGTGTCCGAGGTGTCCTCTAGCCCTGCCCACCAGGCATCGGTAAAGGCCGGAACGCCAGACAGGGGCCCGTAAAAGCCTATGAATGTATCGCCCGTATAATATGCATAATCATCCCATACCGCCAAGCCCTGGCCGTGGCAGTTGGCTACAGTCCGCAAGTCCGACCACGTCCCGCCCGCCGTCCGCTTATAGAAATGCCCGTTCTCGTCGAGGAAATAGGTATTGGTGTTATAGGGTGCGCCTGAAACGCACCACTTAACCAGCCCCGTGACCGTTTCCCCGCTGTCAAGGACGGTTTTAGGCATTAATGTAATTTGGGAGGGTTCGTCAACGATATTTATGTTGCGGGTGAAGTTGCACGCGCCAGTCAACCCTTCTTTAATCGACTCCGCAATTCCTGAATAGAAGCGCTTTTGTGTGACTGTTTTTATCATAATGACTTCCTAAATGATGTAATCTTTGATGTTCCCCACGAGTCACCACTTGTAAATTTTCAATTCTATTGTCGGTAGGAATACCATTTATGTGATGAACAATCTCATCTTTTGTTAATTTCCTGCCTAAATATTCTTCGATAATTTTCCGATGTTCTCTTTTTTTATTTAATAATTTGTAACCAAAACTATTTATCCACCCCTTTTTATTTTTAAGTTCATATTTTTTACCTTTATTCCAAGGCGTTTGTCCTTTTTCAAACCTTTTCCCACCTAAATAAATATGTAAACCCTTATTCCAAGGAGTCTGACCTATTATAAAAGGCAGTCGTTTTGGTAAATTGGCGATATTTGCGCATTTCCTTGAACAAAATATCGCCTTTTTCCATTTTAATTTCCACCTATCAATATAAAAAATATTTTCGCAATTCTTACAAATCCGTTTCGCTTTGGGAATAGTTTTCATACTCCAATTTTATAACTATTCCTTCTTTTACGCAATCGCCTTTTAGGTGGCGCTGGACGGGAAATAGGACGGCGTGGCTACGGGCCATTTCCTGAACAAGTTGCCGCCCCTTATTATCGCCGAGCGTGTCTTTGTCCCCCAGCGTCTTTTGGCGAGTTCCAACCCCTTGTCGAACAGGCCGACATATTTCGCCTCCTGTTTGATATTCTGCTTGCCCGAATAGTAATGCTGTAGCGCGTAATAGACGGGAAGCAGTTGGATTTCCTCGGGCAGGGCGAACAGTTCGGCTATTTGGTAAGTCAATCCCCCGCCACTTGGCCCTTCGTAGACGTTCTCAAGTGTCATTACAAGTGTGCTGGTAAACGAGGCGACCTTATACCACAGCCCGTCACCTGTCGGCTTGGCTACATTCAAATACCGCCCGACCATAGCCGTAGTAAAGACAGTCGCCGCGCCCGTGACTGTAGCACTCCCGTTTACTAAGGTAATTGTGCTTGCTGTATATTTGTCGACGCTCAAGTCGGCGTCAGTAGACTCATAGGAAATCGTGATCGTGTTGCCCGCGGTTGCCGGTTTGGGGTATATGCCGATTTCCGCCCCCGCTATGCCGAAGTTCTGCCTGATAAAGAATTTCTGCGGTATGTCGCTAGTCTGCGAAGTCAAATTCAGGTAGTCCCAATATTCCTGGCTTTCCTCCTCGACAATCGGGTACGCCTTTCCCCCGACGGTAATAGTAATTTCGTTCAGGAACAGATAATCGGGCGGTAGTTGGTAGTACTG